>Ga0207951_100392_pt1 | contig 22648 bp, 29 predicted proteins | sample Subbio12Aug_8Bad_FD_184830 | JGI IMG/M metagenome (GOLD analysis project Ga0207951, IMG submission 184830) | Serpentinite rock and fluid subsurface biosphere microbial communities from McLaughlin Reserve, California, USA - CR12Aug_8Bad (SPAdes) | ecosystem: Environmental > Terrestrial > Deep... | reverse complement strand
CGTTCTTCCGGAGTCTTTTCTGTACGACTTTTTCAGGTACATAGTAAAACCTCCCATTTGCTTTATAGCTATCTTCATTGTACCACATTATGCCAACTTATGCTACAAGAAAATGCACATATTTCAAAAAAAATATCCCGAGGAGCCTTATGCCCCAAGGGTTTTTAGTCCACTGCTCTAGACGGGCCTGTCAAACTAACGAGTATTCTATTCTCCGTGCCGCAGCCTAGCTCCTGCCGCTCAAGAGAGTCCAACTCCACAAGAGTCGGACTCTCTTGCACTTCTGGGGGGGTACTGCGTATACATAGACATCTCCGAAATGTTTATTCCCTTGTCCTCCTAATATTGCATACAAACGCATGTTTGCATATAATAGTATTACGGAGGTGGTTGTATGTCCTCTTCGGTCTATCTGGGTGATTGTCTTAGCGTTATGAAGTCTCTATCGGCAGAGTCCGTCGACGCGATCTTCGCTGATCCGCCATACAATCTGAGCAACGGCGGCGGCACATGTGAGGGAGGCAAGTGGGTGTGCGTAGATAAGGGAGACTGGGACAAGTCCCGTGGTTTTGTCCAGGACCATGAGTTTAACCTAGCGTGGTTAGGGGAGTGTAAACGACTACTGAAACCTGATGGAACTATCTGGGTGTCGGGGACGTATCACGTGATATACTCGCTTGGTTTCGCATTGCAGACGCTAGATTACAAGATCCTTAATGACATCTGTTGGTTTAAACCCAATGCCTCGCCTAACCTTAGTTGTAGGTATTTCACCGCCAGTCATGAGACCCTGATTTGGGCTGCCAAAGATAAGAAGTCGCGTTATACCTTTCACTACTCTATGATGAAGGCTGAAAACAATGGCCTCCAGATGCGCAGCATGTGGCCAATAGGTAGTACTCCGCAACATGAGAAGGTGAATGGAAGACACCCGACGCAGAAGCCGTTGTCTTTATTACGACGCATAATCCGCGCAAGCACCAACCCTGGGGATTTGGTACTAGATCCCTTTTGCGGTTCAGGTACGACGGGTGTAGCCGCTCTGGAACTTGGTCGAAACTTCATCGGCATTGATTTAAGCGAGGATTATATACGGCTTGCAGAGAAGCGTATGGAGCAGGTTCAGTTAAACTTGGTGAATGAGGAGCCTGAGGTGTATCAGGTAGGCAATAGGATGGCGTCGAGCAGCTAGAGCGAATTTACACACCGGTTCAGAGTTATCTTTGATATGATAGGGCTGTGTGATGCGGAGGGATTGATATGGCAACTAATAAGCTTGTCTCGCCTGTGGTCAAGTGGGTAGGCGGGAAGCGGCAGATTATAGGTGAAATCAAGAAATATATCCCGCGAAGGCCGGGTACTTACCACGAACCCTTTCTGGGCGGGGGAGCGGTGCTCTTTGAGCTCCAGCCTACTAAAGCAGTGGTAAATGACATAAATGGGGAGCTGATCAACCTATATGAGGTGATCAGGGCTGATCTCGAAGGCTTGATAGGGGATCTTAAAACTCATATAAATACTGAGGAGTACTTCTATGGCATAAGGGAACGGGACAGGAACAAAGAGCTGTATGCGGAATTTACCCCAGTACAAAGGGCGTCTCGGCTGATATATCTTAACAAGACATGCTATAACGGTCTATTTAGGGTCAACAGGGCAGGAGAGTTTAACACGCCTTTTGGCTATTACAAGAACCCTAACATAGTAAACGAAGCCACCTTGAGGGCTGTAAGCACCTATTTTAGAAAAACACAGATTACATTTCTATGCCAGGACTTTGGTCTTGCGCTAGCAGGTGCGAAGAAGGGTGACTTTGTGTATCTTGATCCACCATACGACCCAGTTTCAGATACGTCGAGCTTCACGGGCTATGACAAAGGCGGTTTTGCTCAAGTAGAACAGAAGCGACTGAAAGCTGTGTGTGATGGACTACATGCTAGGGGTGTGCGGTTCTTACTGTCCAATTCGTCAACTGATTTCATAAGAGAGCTGTACGCCGAGTACCGCATTGAGATAGTTCAGGCCAAAAGGGCCATTAACTCTAAGGCGGACAAGCGTGGCGAAGTAGATGAAGTGTTGGTGATGAACTATGACGCGGAACAGTGACCTCTCCAAGAATGATACAGTCTGGGATCTGTTATTTGAAAAGTATGGAGTATTGGAACACGTAAAGAGTAACGGTCGTTTTGAAATTGCTGCGGCGCAGATAAATGAGTTTAGAGAAGCCAGACTGATGACGAAATTTGACCACCGGATTAACCTGCCAAGGCTGTTTAAGGATAATCAGTTGGCTATTCTACCCGTTACCCGGGGTAGCTATGTGATTTCAGAGTTTGAGGCATATCATGACTTTACACCCCTGGGTGAGGTTGAGGTTTCACGCGCCTCTCTACCTGAGCATATTACAAGCATTGATTATGAGAATGTTACTAGCGAGGCAGCTGCTATGAATTGCGCCTTTGCTTCGGGAATACTTGCTGACTTTTTGGAGGACGAAGAACTTTTACCTACTGTGAACGGGAGAATGAGTTCTGAGGTTTTCTCTTTTCAAATTCGCAATGGTCGTCTCAACGCTCCCATGAACATCGATGTAGCTAACTCCCAAGTGGAGATTGATGGTGGTTACGAGGGCATAAGGCAACTTGCCTTAGTTGAGGCTAAGAACTTCGTTGCGGACGACTTCTTAGTTAGGCAGCTATATTACCCTTATCGATTATGGACTGGTAGGATCTCAAAGAAGGTTACACCGGTCTTCTTGGTGTACTCAAACATGATCTATCACTTATACGAGTACCAGTTCATCTCGCCTTGCGATTATAACTCTTTGGTACTTGTAAAGCATAAACACTACAGCCTAGAGCCAGTCGACATTACACTAGACGCCATCATCAGCATTTTGCACAGGGCTGTTCTTGTACCAGAGCCTGCGATTCCATTTCCGCAGGCGGACAGCTTCGAGAGAGTGATAAATCTTTGCGAATTGTTAAACCAAGGAGAGAAAACTCAAGAGGATATCAGCCACAACTACGCTTTTGACCCTAGGCAGGCTGATTACTATGCTAACGCTGCACGGTACCTTGGACTTGTGACAAAGGACGACAACGGGGATGAGGTGTCTTTCTCGTTGACTGCGGAGGGGCGGAGAGTCCTAAACTTACGGTATAAGGATAGACAACTTGGTCTCGCTAATGCCATACTTCGCCATAAGGCCTTTAATGAGGTTCTCAATCTGCATTTACAGTATGGTGAAATGCCGCAGCGGCAAGACATCGTGGTAGTTATGAAGGGGTGCGACCTCTATAGAGTCGAGGCAGAAAGCACATATTACAGAAGATCTGCAACTGTAACCAGCTGGATTAACTGGATCCTAGCTCTGCAGCGATGATGGCTGATTCACATGATTGCTAGGAATTTTTGTCCCAGCGCGGAATAGAGATGTTTCTTGGAAGTTGCCTCCTTGACGGACTCTAATGTCTATTAAGGGGGTTTCTGGTCAGTATCTGGGTGCCTTCTTTTGGTTTAAAACTGAGGTGAGTTTGGCAGCCAAAATCGCGTGGCTGGACATGGACAACCATCATCACGCTCGTTAAACATGATCCTATTGGAATGGATGAAGTCTGCCATCATCCAAGTAGCCTTAGTATGTTAGTTGTCTGTTGGATGTTTTCTGCAGGCGAATGTGTCCCATATAAGATAACATCACAAACGGCTCGCACAACACTTACAACCTGTACTTCTGTAGAACTCCGGGTGGGTTCTCTCTGTTCTTATAAACAAGAAGTGCGTTAGCTCTTGCCGCCACCTGGATCACAATACAATAGATGCGGTACAGAACATAGGTAGAGAGACGGGAGAAGTGCATATTTGACTGAGAGAGACCCCAAAGAAATCGTAACTTTCGGCTACAATAAGGTCTCCTATGCTTATAGGGAGGCCAACTATGATATTGCCAATTCGCCATATAAGGACTGGCTAGCTCCACTGACATCTAAGCTAAATAAGGGTGACCGCGTACTAGATCTTGGTTGTGGTTGCGGCGTGCCTGTGGCGTGTATATTGGCGGAGCAGCTATTTTCTGTTAGATAGCTTTATAGGAGTCTTTAGAAAACTCTACCATGTGACAAAGCCTGTCAAAATTCGACAAAGGGAAGTATCGCAATCTAGAGAACTAAGTACTAGCTATTATTGTAAGGAGCGGATGCGACCAACTTGACTTTAAGAGTCTATCTACGGCGGTAATAGCCGGTATTTTGCTCTAATACTCAACTATGACAGTCCAAAAGAGTCATGTAACAAGGGGGGCAGAACCCACTGTTCCCGCGCCAGCCTTCCACACAGTTGATCTCTTAACACAAACCTGACCGCATTTGCATAGCTGATATAGCCTTAGTCACCCATTGCATGAACGTTTCAGGCTATCTGAACATGGTGGTAGAAGGGAGCTCATATACATGTACCTTCCATCCGGCCTATACGAACAAGTCGTCAACCTGGCCATTGTCGAAGGCCTAAAGGGATTAGGCAATGATCGCGAGCATAGAACTGGCCCTCTGCTTGCTGGCGAAGCGGAGCCAGTTCTTTCGCGTTACCTGTATGAGGTTCTCTCTAGGGGCTTGCGGTATTTAAGAGACAAGGTTGGCGAAGAGGAAACACTTAGTCAGCAGGTGAAGGCCTGCAATCGTCTTATTGAGCTAATGGCGCAGCTGGCCTCTGAGGACGAGCTTCTGGAATGGCGCATTGGCGAAGATAAGGAACTACTGTTGGCTATTCTAGATAGGACCAGTGTAGCACTTCCGCATCTCCCACGTAGAAAGACAGAGGCCGTGCGACCGGAGACACCGTTATCAATCAGCACACTGTTTACGGGCTCTTCTCACGAGCCATCTATGGTGGGGGAGCTAAAGAAGGAGATCCTCAGCGCGGATAGAATTGACCTCTTGGTTTCGTTCATTAAGTGGAGCGGCCTACGACTGATAATAGACGAGCTCGTCGAGTTTACCAGACACGGCCAGCTAAGGGTAATCACGACATCTTATATGGGCGCTACAGACCTGAAAGCCATATTGGAGCTGTCCCAGCTGCCAAATACCGAAGTTAGAATATCGTATGACACCCGCTCCACCAGACTACATGCTAAGTCTTACATGTTCTATAGGGAGACCGGATTTTCGACTGCGTACATAGGTTCATCCAACCTGTCTAGTGCAGCTATTGGTAATGGCCTGGAGTGGAACGTGAAGATCACCCAGCGAGACATGCAGCACGTGATGCGTAACATAAAGGCTACCTTTGAAACCTATTGGAATGACGCCGATTTCCAGCGCTTTCAGTCAGGTGACGAGCTAACACTGCGCAGAGCTCTTAGGGCTGAAAGAAGTAAGGATACAGGCGAAGATCAATACCTGTTCCGCATTGAGCCTTACCCATTCCAGAAGGAGATCCTAGAGCGCTTAGACGCAGAGAGGAAGCTGCACCACAGGTATCGGAACCTCGTTGTTGCAGCTACAGGAACGGGTAAGACAGTAGTCTCTGCTTTTGACTATAAACGGTTCTGCCGAGAAAACCCAGGTAGACCAAATCGCCTACTGTTTGTGGCCCATCGGAAGGAGATTCTAGACCAAAGCATGAAATGCTTCCGAGGTATTCTGCGGGACAACAATTTTGGTGATGTGTTCTACGGGGATCAGCGCCCCGATCAGTACGACCACCTGTTTATCTCCATTCAAACTTTCAACTCCCAGGACTTCTCACAAGCTACTTGTCGGGAGCATTATGATTTTATCATCGTGGATGAGTTTCACCATGCCGCCGCCCCCAGCTACCAAGACTTACTGACATACTACAAACCAAAGATACTGCTGGGTCTGACCGCTACACCTGAGCGCATGGATGGGCAAAGTATTATAGAGAGGTTTTTTGATGGCAGATTGGCGGCTGAGGTGCGCCTGCCCGAGGCGATTAATCGTCAACTGTTGGTGCCATTCCAGTATTTCGGCGTGTCAGATAGTGTGGATATTAGTCAAGTCCGCTTTGAACGGGGACGATATGATCATTTCCAACTAGAAAAAGTGTATACCGGAAACGACATGCGTACTGACGGTATACTCCGGGCCCTGAAACGTTATGTCACTGATATAGAGAAGGTAATAGGGCTAGGCTTTTGCGTTGGGGTTGAGCACGCTAAGTTTATGGCCGACCGATTTACCAGGCGTGGGATACCGGCACTCGCCCTGCATGGTGGGTCTAGCAAAGAAGAGCGCGAGACGGCCCAAAGCAAGCTAGTGAAGCGGGAAGTAAACTTCATCTTTACAGTGGATCTATATAATGAGGGGGTAGACATCCCTGAGATAAACACAGTGCTATTCTTGCGCCCCACGGAGAGTCTGACTGTGTATCTACAGCAGTTGGGTCGCGGTCTTAGGCTTTGTGAGGGTAAGGATGTGCTTACGGTCCTGGATTTCATTGGACAAGCGCATAAGCAGTATAATTTCGAGTGGAAATTCCGGGCAATGATGAGTCAAACAGTGCGCTCTGTGCAGAAGGAACTGGAAGAGGGCTTTTCGGCTCTGCCTAGGGGCTGCCACATTCAGCTGGAACGCATTGCTCGTGAGGTGGTTCTAGAAAACATAAAAGGGGCTGTGTTCAACAGGAACAGCATCATTCAGCGTCTGAGGACATTTGAACTAGACACCGGGCGGCGACCGACTTTATCAGCGTTCATGCAGGTTTACGGGTCTATTACACCTGAAGATATTTATCGTCGTGGCAGCACCTTTGCTCAGCTATGTGCAGATGCAGGGGTACGGGAACCTATTATAGGTGAGAACGACGCTCAAATTGCGAAGGCTTTGCTGAGGTTAGGCCGCACTGACTCAAGGCGCCTGCTGGAATTCCTCTTGCATTCGCTTAATCAGGGGGTCCCAAGAGTGTTGTCGGAAGAGCAGGAACTAATGCTCCGTATGTTTCATTATACCGTATGGCAGAAGTCCCCTGTGTCCATGGGATTTAGGAATGCCAGGGGGGGACTTGAGCTAATCCGTAACCACTCGGTATATTGCGATGAGCTGATACAGCTCTTGAGATGGTGCCACGAGCGAATTTCTTTCGTGGACAAGCCAGCTGACCTTGGTTACCCATGTTCGCTAGATCTGCACTGTTCATACTCAAGGGATGAAGTCATGGCAGCTTTGGGGGTATGGACTGACGACCGCAGGCCAGATATGCGCGAAGGTGTAAAGTGGCTTCCTGATAAGAAAACAGATATACTGCTCATCAATCTGAACAAAACTGAGAATCACTTCTCTCCTACCACTATGTACGAGGACTATGCCATTAACGAAAGCCTTTTCCACTGGCAGTCTCAGTCCACTACGTCGGCAGAATCTCCTACGGGTCAACGATACATTAACCACCGCCGGGAGGACAGCCAGGTTCTTCTGTTTGTGAGGGAGTTCAAGGAGATTAACAATGTGACACAGCCGTATGTGTTTCTGGGGAAGGCTAACTACGTCAGCCATAGCGGCTCACGTCCCTTAAGCATTGTATGGCGCTTGGAAGAGCCTATGCCGGCTACCCTTGTGGGGAAGGCAGTACAGGCGGGGATTATATGACGGTGGCACAAGTGGCCAAGCTTTTAAGTAGCAAGGTATAGCCGATCAAAGTAGCGCCAATTTAGAGGAAACCTAAAGGAGAAGTGTACAGTGACGAAGCAATTAAGTTTCATCGGCATCGACGGCTGCAAAGGAAAATGGGTAGCAGTGTGTATCACCGAAAGTCGCTTCGAAGTAAAGAAGTACGACAGCATAGCCGAAATCTGCACCCGGTATAACGACGCAGATAGGTATCTAATAGACATGCCCATAGGCCTGGTGGAAAAGGAGATCGATGTGCGTCCGGATGCTATAGTAAGAAAGATGCTTGGGCCAAAAGGCTCAAGCATCTTTGGTGTGCCATGCCGCCAAGCGGTGTACGCTGAAAGCAAGGCAGCAGCCAGGGAGAAAAATATTGCAGTGCTTGGGAAGAGTCTTTCGGAGCAGACATTGGGCATTGCCCATGCAATACGGCAGGTAGATGAGTTTTTACAGGGCAACACGGGATGGAAGGACAGGTTGCTGGAGAGCCATCCCGAGCTGTGCTTTATGAAGCTCAACGGGAATCGGCCGGTTCTTGAACATAAGATGTCTGCTGAAGGTAGAGATATCCGTATGAGCATCCTGAGAGGCTATTACCCTCTGGCTGACGAGGTTGTGGCCAGATACCTAGCAGAGGTGCCCTCCAGGAAGAAGACTGACGACGTGGTGGATGCTCTATGCCTGGCGGTGATGGGGATGGTCATGATGGCAAAGAGCATTAAGAGCGCACCTGAGAGTCCGATGCGGGACAGCACAGGGCTGCTTATGCAGATGGTGTATGCTGAGTAGGCGATAGAGGTGAGATAGGATGTATGTAACAAGTGGCCCGGGTACTCTGTTCGGGTAATAGGTCTAACAACTTTGGGATGGTGGGATGAACCTAGGCATTGACGAGGGTGAGACTAAACAATTGTTGTCCCCCCACCCCGACAGAGAAGGTCAGTCTCCCCTCGTATCCCTAAGCTACATAGGACTATTTGGGGCCAAACAGCTTCCAGTCCGTTCGACTAAGGCCCGAGCAGGTATTAATAACATGGAGCAGAAGATAGATAGGGGACAGGGGGAATATACCATGCCTAACATCAACCCTAAAGAAACCGTATCCCGTGGCTACAACAAGGTCTCCCATGCTTATAGGGAGGCTGACTATGATATTGCCAATTCGCCATATAAAGTGTGGCTAGCTGAACTGACCTCTCGGCTCAACAAGGGTGACCGACTACTAGATCTGGGCTGTGGTTGCGGCGTGCCTGTGGCGTATATATTGGCGGAGCAATTTGCGGTTGACGGGGGTGGATATATCCCGGCTTGTTACTAATAATACCGAGTGGACTGAAAATGAACTGAAGTTCCTTGCGCTTAATAGAGAACGTGAGGACATTGATTTCATTCTCGGATACTGTGCTCACATTCTCGCAGACATAAGAAATAACATCTACAATTTATACTCCTTTAGATTGGCGCATCGACAAGAACTAGCTAGCGGCCCTGCAAGCGTTTTCTATAAAGAGGCTTCCGCAATAAATCTCCTGTTGTATCAGACACACCCAGAACGGAATGCAATATGGGAACTATTGAAGCAGTCGCAGTGTGTGGATCTATATGGGGTAGCAGATAGCCTTGATATGGAGAAAATGAAGGCGAGTATATTGTATGATCAATTTTCAAGTACGGAGACTAGTGATCTATCCATAAATAAGTGCGTTACAATGAAGGACATAACAGACTTTATCGCTAATGAATCGGAGTATATTAGAGAACAGCTATTATCCGTCAGATGGTCGTAGGTAGGGCATATGTAAAGGTTGAGTGGACAACTGGAGCTACGTCTCTGAAGGAAATGACTGAACTTGTCGAACAGGAGGGCCTGATTCGCCCTCCTGTTCTTTTGGCGGTAGTCAGTTCATTCTGCCCCGCCACTGTCTGGTATAATGGACAGAGCGTGAGAGGAGTGTGACCCAGATCGTGATTTCCCGCAAGAACATAGTCACCCCCCATCGAATCGAAAGGGGGCAGGGTCTCTGGCCAAGCATGGCTATCCAAGAAGTGCAGCAGTACCTTCCTGCAGCTATTACAGATGTTACTGGCAGGATTAGTAGCGTGTCGGCACCAGCGAAGCAGGGTTATTGCAGCCATGTGTTGTTCCTTGACTCTGAGCGGGGGAAGTTCGCCCTAAAGATGGCGCAGCCTGGGTACAGAGGCGATGAGCTAGAGGCAGAGTTCGTGGCGCTGAGGATGCTAGAGGGAAAGGGGCTACTGATACCACAAGCTTTTGCTTGTACTAAGGATGAACGGGGGCACTATCTCTTGTCGAGCTACTGCGAGGGTACCCCGCTCGGTACACTGCTTACGTCTGTCGAAGACGAGGAGTTGCGCTTACACATGGTGGGGCAGATGGCCACGGTCCTAGCTGAGCTACACAGCATTAGTGTAGAGGGGGCAGCGTGGGGGGAGTGCTTAGAGTCGCAGTTGTGTTTTGCTCGTGAGCACCTAGAGTACAGCAATATAGATCCGGAGGAGTTTGTGGGTATTGATCCGCACGAAGTATTGCGGAAGCTTAAAGACAATCCGCCGTCTGCTGGAAAAGTATGCCTGATTCACGGAGACTACCGGCCCAAGAACATGCTCTGGAAGGAGAACAGCATCTCGTGTGTGCTAGACTGGGCCTTCTGCGATATGGGTGATCCGTATTACGACCTAGCGATAATCTGGTATTACTTAAAAACGCCACAGGAGAAGGAGCATTTTATGCGCTGCTACGGCTTGGAGAGGCTTGATGAGGAAAGGCTAGGGTATTTTGAGTTGCTTGCCAAGTTCGTAAATGTCTAATGTCCCTTTAGCCAATCGGAGACTTGTGCGGCGCTCTATGGAGGGGTAGGCTTGTAGCCACTTTGGTATGACGCTGCGATGATCTTCAAGATTGACCGTCACTGTACCAAACCCGGAAGGAGTGCAGAGTGGCGAAAACTGTGTAGTTCAGTGGCGAGAAAGTGTATGCTTTGTATGACCGTTCACAAGAGTATTACTTTATGAGAAGGAGAAATAAAATGGATTTATTAACAGAAAAACGTGAGGAACTATTCAGAGTATTAACAGCCCGTTTTGAGAAAAACATGCATCGCCATGAAGGTCTTGAATGGGCTAAAGTACAAGCAAAGCTAGAATCGAATGGTGAAAAACTATGGTCGCTCTATGAAATGGAAAGAACAGGCGGGGAACCGGATGTTGTTGGTCTTGATAAAAAGACAGGCGAATACGTTTTTTATGATTGTTCTGAGGAAAGTCCTAAAGGGCGCAGAAGCCTTTGCTACGACCGTAAGGCTTTCGAGTCAAGGAAAGAAAATAAACCAGAAGGCAACGTTATCGATAGGGCTGCTGCCATGGGCATTGCGCTTTTAACAGAAGAAGAATACCGGGACTTGCAGAAACTTGGAAAGTACGACACTAAAACATCTAGCTGGATAGTAACACCTTCTGATATTAGAAAACTCGGGGGTGCCATCTTTGCTGATTTCCGTTACGGCAATGTCTTTGTGTATCACAACGGTGCAGAATCCTACTATGCTGCCAGAGGGTTCCGTGGCTCGTTGAGGGTCTAACTCACTCTTGCGCTTATTTAAGTTGATGGGTATAATTGTACCAAATCGAGATTATAATAATTACGATTTGATAATCAATGTAGGTGGTGTTCGTCATGTTCATCGGCAGAAAGACTGAGCTAGGTTTTTTGGAGAGTAGATACCGCGCACAAGGTGGTCAGCTTGTGGTGCTGTATGGTCGTCGGCGCGTAGGCAAGACCGAAACTCTGCGCAAGTTTTGTGAGGGCAAGGAGCATGTCTTTTACTCCTGCACCGAGTACACCGACGAGCAGCAACTAGGGGCCTTCAGCAGCAGAATGCTGGCAAAGGGTATTCCTGCGGCCAAGTACGTCAAGGCCTTTTCTCATTGGGAGCAGGCTCTGGCCAGCGTTTCAGAGCTTACTGGCAGCGGCAAAAAACTGCTGATTATCGACGAATTTCCCTACATGGTTAAGAGTAACCCCTCGATTCCATCCATCCTGCAAAACCTGTGGGACAGCCGACTAAAAAACGAAAACGTAATGATCGTCCTATGTGGCAGTGCTATGTCCTTTATTGAGAAGGAGATCTTAGCAGAGAAGAATCCGCTCTACGGCAGGGCGACTGGTATCCTTAAGATGACTGAGATGGATTTTTACGAGGCAATTGAGTTCTTCCCTAGTTACTCCAATTTGGATAAGATCACAGCTTATGCTGTGTTAGGTGGTATTCCGCACTATCTCAAACAGTTTGACCCGAGCCAGCCCCTTGATGTAAATATCAAGCGAAGCATCTTGCAGCGTGGCAGCATTCTGTACAGCGAGGTAGAGTTCCTCATGCGGCAGGAACTGCGGGAGACAAGCGTTTACAACACTATCTTAGAGGCTGTAGCGCTAGGCAACACAAAACTGAACGATATCTTCCAAAAGACGCAGATCGATAAGAATAAGCTGACGGTATATCTAAGAAACCTTATCGATTTAGGGATAGTTAGCCGTGAGTTCTCCGTGTCCGACGGCATCAAGGAGCAGGCCAATGTGCAGCGGGGGCTGTATCAGATCACCGACAACTTTTTTCGCTTTTGGTACGCTTTTGTATTTCCCAACATGTCTGAGCTGGAGGTGGGGGACGTGGAAGGCATCTATGAATACGCTGTCCGGCCGTCGCTAGAGCAGTATATCTCCCGCATTTACGAGAACGTATGCCGGGAATATCTGCGGCGTTTGAATCGTCTAGACGCCCTGCCATTTCGCTTTACGAAAATCGGACGATGGTGGAACAAGGGGGACGAGCTCGACGTTATGGCGACCGACAGGGACAAAAACCAGTTCGTCCTCGGCGAGTGTAAGTTCAGGAACGCTTCCTTCGATATGTCTGAGCTGACTGCAACTACTGCCAAATTCAAGCCTAACAAAACAGCGACGCAGGTGTACTACTATTTATTCTCCAAGAATGGTTTCACCGCTGACGTACAAAAGACAGCAAAGGACCAGAGCATACGACTCGTTAGTGTAGATGAGATGTTTCAAGAGTGAAAGCGGGAGTGCTCGTCCATGATGGTTGCGCAACTCTTGCTCTATGGCGTTTAGCAAATGATAGGCCAAAATAGAGATGAATAGATGCCCTTCATTAAGATATTCCCCCTCTTGGAATAAGGGGGAATATCTTGTAAACTTCATATAGTTTTCTCAAACTCCATTATGTTAAATAGCTTTACTTCTGCTTTCTTCAAATGATTGATGCATGTTTGTAAAGAATTCACTATATCTTAGAGATTTCTCTGGAATTTTTGTAAACCCTGCTCTGAGTGCAAGTACAATACTTTGTTTTTATACACAATTTCCAAAACAGAGAGGGACGTTGCATTCACGGCAACATAAAACCTATGCGACTAATTGGCTTGGGATTAAGCAGTTAACCGGCAAAACAAAGAACGAAATCGCTCCCGCGATAGCTTTTACTTAGCCGCCCTTGAGTTGTTGGCAGGGTATGACCCTGCAGCAAACAGCATGGGGTTTGCTGTTGATTGGCTCCTAGCCAACAGGGACGCGGAAGGTCAGTGGGACTTAGACCTGCAGCGAAAGATGGCGTAAACCATCCTGTACTCAGGCCCTGGCGTAATGCGCAGAACCGTAAAAGTGATTGTACAAGAAGTTGTGAACACCTACTTAAACATCTGCCTAACCATCATCAATAAATGACCCGGCCTGCCATAAAAAATGCAAAGGTGGTGCTATTGAGCTAAAGGATAGCAGGTTTCGTAATTAGCTATTTTGCTATTATAGCTAATTTGCTATAGGATTATGGCAAAGATGTCGGGGAGGTGGCTACCATGCGCGTTAGCACCACGGATTTACAAAATGCGTTTGGGAAGTATCTGTCACTGGTGCAGCAAGAAGACGTGATCATTGTCAAGAACGGAAAGAGTGTGGCAAAGCTGGTCAAGTACAGTGAGCCGGATTACTCATTAGTTCACGAAGAAGGGTGCGGCTATAGAGTAAACAGGATGATTAGCTTAGAGGAGTACACGGCGCTAATTGAGTCGTCTGATCAGCGCTACGAGCTTATCGACGGGGAAGTGTACCTGTTGGCTTCGCCGAGCTTTACCCACCAAGTCGTAATAAGTGAAATAGCGGCACATTTCTATGCGTATTTTAAGGGCAAACCCTGCCGATCTCTGACGGCGCCGCTGGATGTACGCCTTTTTGGTTATGCCACAAAATTTGAGGAGGATCCCAATGTGGTGCAGCCTGATATTGTGATCATATGCGACGAGGATAAGGTGAATGAGTACGGCAGGTATGAAGGAACGCCTACATTGATTGTGGATGTTCTATCCCCGACCACCAAGGGCAAGACTTGGCCATTAAGCTACAGCTATACAAGTTATTTATAAAGACGGCACAATTGAATCGGCGGTGTTTGACGGCCTGAAGATTCGGCTAAGCGAGATACTTTAAATCTGTCTTCGGTGCACTTTGTTATAGGAACAGGAGGGCTAGATTAGCCATCCTGTTTTATTGGTGATATTCAAACACTTGATGGAAAGTAGCGTTGACGGCCACAGCGCCTCTTTTAGGTCCTTGAGTGTACGCAGGGCTTTTGCCTTTTCACCTAAGGCGCTGGCGACGATGGGTACACCATAGCGATGCAGAAAAGTCATGGCTAGCATTCTATCCCGCCACTGTTCATCAAGAACCTGGTCGCCATCGTAGGAGCGCATAAAGGAAAGAAGCGCATCTGGGTTGCAGTCGATAAGGCCGAACCAGAGGGGGATCCACTCGTACTCCCTGGGGGCTACTTCGATGTCTGCGAAATCTATCAGGCCGGAGATAGACCACTGCTCATGATCATTGGTAAGTAAGAGGTGGTCTTCTGTTAGGTCAGCGTGTACAAGCAAAGCTTCGGCTGTTAGGAAGAATGTCTGAGCATTGTGAAGGTGCTCTTCTAGAGCTTCGGTCACCTCAGGTGCTAATAAGGTCTTTTCGTGCAGAGCGGAAATTACAGCCGGGATTCTGCCTTTGAAGTAATTGTCCCAGGTTAGGGGTGCAGGTAGGTTGGCGTTTATGGGTATGCGGTGGAGCGTACGAATCATTTTTCCCAACTGCTCAGCCACCGCTTGAATTTGTTGTGGTGTCATCTCTGGTCTTGCGTCACGAATAGCGACCCCAGGGCAAAAGGTGGTTACGAGGTAAGGCCATGAATTGCCGTCGTTGTAGTGCCCGTGGGCTAGAAGAGTTGGCGCTGCTACGGTACTTTGGCCCGACAGTGATTTGTACACGGCTAATTCCTTGGTGTAGTCAGCCTCAAACATGGGTGCGAAGATCTTGACTACATAAGCTTGGTCGGCGAGGAAAACAGCGTTACAACCGGGGAAGCCAGCGGTAACAGCGGTGAATTTAAGCCCTTCAGTGGCGAGGATATTGGCTACGGCCTGATGCCATATATCTACGTTAGTGAAAACGCGGCACCATTCGGCTAAGGTTGTTAGTCTTGGTAACATTATGTTCCCCCTGATCTTTTTGTTAGTCGAAAAACGTTTCTTTAATTTCCTTGTTTGAGCAGCACTGAGATCGACATCTCCCTCGAGGAATAGAACACGCTTACCGCGTAGGATTACGATTGCATCCCGATCTTGGGTCAACAAGAGCCTGTCTACTCCCCATAGTGTACTTAAATCGTCTTCGGTGCTTGCTGGTTTGTTTCGTCGGCTAAGCTCATGGGAAAGACCTTCAAATATGACTCCCGCAAAATAGGGGTGGATGGTCTCGTAGTACTTTATACGCATGCCTTTGGTGGTGTCATATACTTCCCAATAGTCATAATGCGTAGGCACAAGAGGACTCATACCCCGGCGAAACTCATTGCTAGCTAGGTATCCCGCTGAACGTGAGTATGGGAAGGGAAGAGGGTATGCGTACCTGGGCCTCAGGGGAGCCAAGCTAATGTGTAGACTCCTATAAAAAACATGGGTACGGCAAGGAGGGGATAGACATAGGTCCCAACCACGCCGATAGATGTTAGAAGATTATCGTAGGTGTATGTCCCAGAGAATTGGCTCCGCGTCATGAAGAGGATCACGAAGAACATGAGAATACCTCCTAGTTCGCGGGGCCAGAGCGTTGCCTCGATTATTTTTTGCTCTATGGTCTCATCCGTTTGAAGGGGGGTAGGGTCTGTGTTGCGTGGAGCAGAAAAAAACTGCAAGTAATCATGGGATGTTACAAAGTTCCATCCCGACTCTTCACACAAGGAGCGGTAGTCTTCTGCGTCCCTTTCAGGGTTAAGCGGTCCTCCGTCTTTAAAGACATCAACGTAATATTTGAGATCCTGCGGCTCTGTAGCCTTAAATTTAGCTGTATGTTTGCCGACTCGCTCAAGCTGCCAACCCTCAGCTGACATTTGCTCGAGGTATGTTTCCATGGCCTTGTAGTCAAGGGAGAAAAATCCCCAGAACACTATTCTAGATTTCATCACTATCACCTATGCCTTCTAAATGTTTCTTGCCGTCTCGCACGAGCTGATTGAGACGCTCGAATTCTTCTCTTAAGATGACGAATCCCTTGGCCGTTAATTGGTAAGTTTTTTTGCGGCTATCGTCGGAGAGTTGGTGTATGATGTCTTCCTTCTCAAAACGAGACAGAAGACTGTATAGGGTACCAGCCCCTATTTTGACTCTGCCCATGGTCTTCCTGTCAACCTCTTGCATGATTCCATAGCCATGTTGAGGGGTGGTTAGGGCTAAAAGAAGGTAGTACATAGGCTCTGTCAGGTTCTTAAGTTGTTCTCTGGCCATAGATTCACATCCTCTATATCGATATTAGATATATCTAGTATCAATATAACATGTGGACAACCGAAAATGCCAGCTTCATTTGAATATTTGACGAAATAATACGGGGGACTGGCCCGAAAGCCTGTCCCCCGTAGAGTATAGTGGTGAATATATCGTTATAGCTAGATGGTCCACTCGTTATGAACAATGCCCACCAGGTACCAATTCCCATCAAGCTGCTCAAAAACGAGAAATAGGCTGCGCCAATCCATGCCCTCATACTGTGGGTCAAATCCAGTGAAATGAAACTCTATAAATGAACCGTTGGGATGCACATCATTTATATTGACCAGCGTGTTACCGAAGCCAATGACGCGGTTTAGGCCTACTAGGTGTGGATTAACAAACTCCTGATCGTAGACAAACCGAGTGTAGTAATCTGCAAAGCTCAACTCAATGGGAAAACCACTCCCGTCATAAGCCCCCCAAGTATGCATCGTTGTATCTAACAGCAGATCTGCAACGTCCTGTGCGTTAAACTTCAAATGGTTTTCGACATCCACATAAGCATAAGGCGAGAACCTCACGCCTTGAGACGGATGAACATAAGTGCTCAGCGACACAAAGTCCTGATTAGCAATAAGCGTCATTACGTCTACCGCTGCCCCCAGCAGTGACGTTTGCTGAGGTTCCACGCTGTTCTCTAACAACTCAACTCGCTCTTTCAAGGCTTCGTTTTCACTTTTTAGTAACGCCAGCTGATTATCCCGCTCGTCAGCGCCGCAACCCGTAAGGCTCAGCATAAGGAGTACTGTAACTAACATGATGCTGCCAACACGACTAAACACGGTACCACTTAGTTTTCTCTCCATTAAATCTAACCCTCTCTTCTTTTTCTATTAACCCGGATCAATAGGCAACTGAGTTTACCTTGATAAAGTGGGGGCGTAAGGGCCGGATGTGTTGTTTGCTGAAAAGGCTCACACAAGTGGGGTGCGTCGGCTAGGGTGGCGCTAGAACTAATCATCTCAATATCACCGGAACCTCAACCAGCTCAACTACCGGGTTGTTGGGGTCGCTGTTATCGACGGGGAAGTGTACCTGTTGGCTTTGCCACGAAATTTGAGGAGGACCCCAACGTGGTGAAGCCCGATATTGTGGTCATATGCGACGAAGATAAGGTGAACGCGGACGGCAGGCATGAAGGAACGCCTGCGTTAATTGTGGAGGTTCTGTCCCCAACCACAAAAGGTAAGGACTTGGCCGTAAAGCTACAGCTATACATGAGGAGTGGGGTTTCAGAATACTGGATTGTTGTTCCGCAGGGAAAAAGCGTTATGCAGTACGCCTTTACCCCAGAGAGGGATATTGACCGCACGCTAGTTGTTGATAAAGACGGAACAATGGAATCGGCCGTGTTTGACGGCCTGACAATTCGGCTAAGCGAGATATTTTCATAGGCAATCAACAAGCTGATTCCGCCCGCACATTGGATGATGTGTTTGCTCAGGGAAGTCAAAGGATTGCTGCAGAATCTTCTCGAGATTATCCGGTGCTGATAGTAGGAGTGCACTCCGGGGTGGAGGAACTAGTTCTTACATGGGGAACAACGCATTGGCTTTGAACTTATGACAGATCTGCTGTGTGAGTACAAGCTTGCCAAGTGGCCGCTTTTAACGATATATGGGGTGTATTATAACCCTAGTGTAGAGGTGCTGGTAAAGCCCACTACCGCCAAGGGCATTATTAAGCATTTCGAGCTAGAGGGTATACACTATAGCCCGCGGCCGACGTATGAGTTCTCAGGACAAAGGTTCATGAGATGAAAGCTGTAGTGAGCTCGGGTCTAAGGGCGGATAATGCTGCCTTCTGCGGCTTTTTGATGGTGGCTATGGGGTCAGGCGAAGATGGATAAATACAAAACTAGCTTGCTTGTATTTTGTAGCCGTTAAAGCGATACTAAAAAGGATGTCTATTCAGCTAAGGAGTGATTTAGATGCCCATTAATGCTTATGTGGCTTTTAACGACAATTGCCATCAGGCGGTAGAGTTTTACGCAGAGGTGTTTCAAACCAGCGAGCCAAAGATTGTAACTTATGGCGAAGGCTCGCCTGACGACTCAGAGTTTTCCTTACCCGAGGAATTTAAAAGTATGGTCATGCACACAGAACTGGCAGCACCGTCATGTTCTCTGATGCATACCATGGCAAGCCCTTGGTGGTTGGCAACAACATAAGTCTCACCCTGGGTACCACAGACCTCGATGTTATGAAGAATGTATTCCATCGCCTGGCAGAGGGCGGCACTGTAATAATGGAGCTGCAAGAAACTTCCTGGAGCAAGTGCTACGGTATGCTCACCGACAAGTTTGGAATAGAGTGGCAGTTTAACTACTGTAGTCTGGAATAACAAAAACAGCAGTTAGCGTACATAACGCTCTCTGCGGCTTTTTGGTGGTGGCTATGGCAGGAGGAGGTACATGGCCTGAGGTAAAACCGATGAAAAGATAAGGGTGGTGGGGATATGCAGGACATTAAAGCTTATAGTACTTTTACAAAAATCGAGCCTGTACTAAAAGGTTGGTCAAGCGATAAGAAATACTACATAGAAACTACAGACAGACAAAAACTGCTTCTGCGTGTTTCAGACATATCTGAGTATGACAAAAAAAGGGCAGAATTTGAAATGATGACAGGTTGCGGCTTTGGGCGTGCCTATGTCACAGCCTATGGATTTTGGCACATGTAGTCAAGGGGAAAGTGTTTACTCACTGCTCACCTGGTGCGACGGTGAAGATGCGGAGGTTATCCTACCCCGTTTGACAGAAAAGGAGCAATATGTGCTGGGGATAAAAGCCGGTGAAATTCTGAGACTGATTCATTCAATCTCTGCTCCGCAAGGACAGGAAGAATGGAGTAGCCGCTTCAACCGTAAGACAACTAATAAAATTGAGAAATATAGAGCTTGCGGTATTAAATTTGAGGGTGACGATAAAATCATCGACTACATTGAAAATAACCGCCATCTGCTTTCAGGGAGAGTGCAGTGAGTGTTCCCAAAGCCAATGACGTTATTTACCTCTGCTGCCGGTTTTCTCCTGCCTGATAATAGGCTTGAAGGGGATAATATATGCATGCGCAACTAGGGCTAAGGGGCCTAAAAGGAGAGATTATTCCGCTAGGGTTGTTGGTCTTGGTAGCATCATGATGGGACGCTAGGAGATGTCTTTGTCTTTGAAACTTAACCACTGGGATCTTGTGCGTAAAGAGATAAGTGATAGAAGGTGGGGGTTACTATGATTGACGTTGTGTCACAAGCAAGATGCGAGTTAGTGAAGGTATCCAAAGGAAAGAGGCCGAATACTGGAGCAGTCAGATCAGTCTCATCAGCGATGTATCGGGCGCTAGAGGATAAGAGCATTGACAGTGTGATGTCATGCTGTGAACGGTTACTTGAGGAAAGGGAATGGGCGTTAGGGATTATTGCCTACGATTGGGCTTTTAGAGTTAGGAAGCAGTATAATGACCAGACGTTTGCTATCTTTGAAGGATGGCTAAAAGAATATGTTACCGATTGGGGTGACTGTGATGATTTCTGTACTCATGCCTTTGGAGCACTATTAAGCCAAAACAAAGACCTATTCACCCAAGTTAGAAGTTGGACTGAGCATCCGAAGTTTGCTGTGAGGCGTGCGGCTGCTGTAGTTCTTATTTACTCTATTAAGCAGGGAAAATATAAGGGGATTGACCCATTTATAATCTCTGATGCGTTAATGAATGACGCCCACTACCTTGTGCTAAAAGGTTATGGGTGGATGCTGAAGATTCTGTCGGAGGTTGAGCCTGATGCTGTCTATGAGTATTTATCTAAGTATAAGGGAGTGATGCCGAGGGTGGCTTTCCGCTATGCCTTAGAGAAATTAGGTAAGGAGTTAAAATCGAGCCTGCTCAACTAGACGAAGGAGGGTGTTAGGCATGCGCTTAATGCCTACGGCATAGAGGTAGAAGACCTGGACAGCCTGTGTACCTTTATTGGCCCGTCGCTGCATGAATCCTATAAGAAGTTCTATGGGTTTGGCGAAGAGCAGGCGTTTGAGGCCGTAGAGAAATACTGGGAGTATTGCGGTCTCGGGGGCGTAAACCTCATTGGACCAAGTGGCCAAGGATGCTGCTGATTAAAGCTTTCATGTTTGGTACGGGAAAGCTGTGGCCCACCCCTTCTAGCCATAGGCGGCGGGTGCCCGGGATTAACTCTGCGAGCCTCTGACCGTGCTCAATTGGTATAATCTCATCAGCGGTGCCGTGTATGACTAATGTTGGGACGTCAAGCTGACTTAACCCATCATAGCGCGAGCCAGATGCTGACACTGCGGTCTGGTGCTGCAGGGCACCTTGAATGCTGACTCCCCTGCGGTGGCGCAAGTCATATAGGACGAGCTCGGCAATCTCCCTAATATCGAGCTCAGCAGGACCCGAGGATGTGAGCTGTTTGGCGATGCGTTCCTTAATGAGGTTTTTTTCGCCCCCCATGATGCGATACTTGAGGATGGGGAGGCCCTGCAGCAGGGACCTAAAGAAGTAGCTGGAGCTTAACGAAGGTAAGTTGGGGTCTCCGATGTAGCCCGAGGTCATCATCAGCGTAAGAGACAATACCCGCTCGGGGCGAGTGATGGCAATCTCCTGCGCAATCATGCCACCGAGTGAGAAGCCGATAATATGTGCCTGCTTGACTTGTGTTGCGTCTAACATTGCCACGGCGTCGCGTGACATATCTGTCACTAGATAGGGGTTGTTGCGATCCCAGTCCTTGACAAGGTCTGACATACCGGTGCTGCGGTGGTCATAGCGTATGACATGGTACTGGGCATCTACAAGGGCCCGCACGAATTTGGGCGGCCAAATCAGCGCGTCGCCTCCGTTACACATGATGAGGAGGACTGTACCTTTAGGGTCACCTTGTGGCAGAATGCTCTCGTACCATATATTTAGTCCATCAGATAGGGCATAACCCGTGTCGCCTACGATAATCTCTGGCAGTTCTTTGCTTAGTACTTCGTCGATGATGGCGTTGGTCTCCCTGGGTAGCGTAGGGCCTGCGGTCGCAAACCAGATGGTGATGGCAGCCAATAGTGTTAGCAAAACCTGCAGAGCAATTATCATTCTCTTTACCCCCTTGCGCATGTGTATCCATCCACTCGCTATCTATAAAAGGCTTTTCGCAGTTCAGCAAGGTAGCTATCGAACTCGTCGCTAATCCTCTTGAAATCGACATCGCCAAAGGATGAGGACCTTACCTGCTCGAGGATTTGAGATGAAAAGCCTGCGATGGCCCACGTAATGAGTTGCTTGCACTTTTGAGCATTGAGGCCCACCGCAAACTTGGACTCATCAATATCACTGTAAAAACCCTGCATGTTCTGCTCTTTGACTTGCTGTTTGCGTTCATTGATCTCTGTGGCTACTGTCTGTGAGTCAGTGAGGAGCGCGACTTTAATGAAGTCGAAGATCAAAGGGTATTGCTGCATGACCCGCAGCTTAAGCAGCGAGGTCTGCTGCAATCTTTCTAGAAGATCGTGTTCTCTATAGTCGATCAAATCGAAGTACTGGCTTTGCAGTAGCTCTAGGCTGTAGTCCAGTAGATATATAAAGAAGTCCTTTTTGCTGTTAATGTAATGAAACAGAAGAGGCTTGGAGAGCCCAGCCTCACGGGCGATGGTGTTGGTGGAGGCGTCGTCGTATTGGCGTGAGGCAAATTCCCACAGGCCTGCGTTAATAATAGCGTTGCGGCGCATGTTATCAAGATGTTGCAGTTTGCTCATGATCGGGCACCCCTCATCTGTGGTAGGTTCGTTGACCTAAAAGGTCAATCTAACGATATCATTGTTTACCTAACAGGTCAATGGTAGGAGGTGCGTACGGTGCGCTATGTCATCGGCAGCGGTGCAAGTGTAGTGGTGACATCCTACTACTCCTTGAGCCGAACTCGCCTAAGTATTTTAAAAGCACCCTGAGGGTGCTTTCTTGATGGAAAATAAACGGTAGACATAGTGATACACTCGTCACAGTTTTGGCAACCTGTTGGCACTCATCTTACCTGTCGGTAAGAGGGTGCTTTTTTGTTGCCAAAGATGACGGTCATGAAAGATAATGGATGGCGTGTGCATAGTGTAGGCACATGCCATTTAT
>Ga0207951_100390_pt1 | contig 22681 bp, 21 predicted proteins | sample Subbio12Aug_8Bad_FD_184830 | JGI IMG/M metagenome (GOLD analysis project Ga0207951, IMG submission 184830) | Serpentinite rock and fluid subsurface biosphere microbial communities from McLaughlin Reserve, California, USA - CR12Aug_8Bad (SPAdes) | ecosystem: Environmental > Terrestrial > Deep... | reverse complement strand
GCCGAGCCCCCGCGCCGCGCGCGCCAGCAGTCCCGCATCGGGCTCGACGACGACGAAGCGCGCCGCCCCGGCAATGGCGGGCGCGCGGCCGAAGCGCAGCGTGAAGTCGAGCGCCTTGCCGAGCAGCACCACCAGATCCGCCTCGGCCAACGCCTGTGCATAGGCGCCGAGCGACGGATCCGCGAGCCCGCGCGGGCTTTCCATCGGCACCACCGGCAGGCCGGCGCGGGCGGCGAGGCTCGCCGTCATCGCGCGGCCGGCCGGCGTGCACAGCGCGGGCGGCGAGATCAGCACCGGCCGCTCCGCCTGCGCGATCGCCGCGGCGATGGCGGCGGCACTCTCGGCCGCGAGCGGCATCGGCGCGGGCGCGTAGGCGGCAGGCCCGCGGATGGTGGGCGGCGCGATGCGGGCGTCGAGCACATCGCTCGGCAGCGAGAGATGCACAGCGCCGGGACGCCCCGACCGCGCGAGGCGGATCGCGGCCGCGACATCCTGCGCGAGCGTCTCCGGCGCGCTTGCGGTGAAGGCGCGCTTGCAGACCGGCTCGGCCATGCGCGCCTGCTCGAGCTCCTGGAAGGCGCCGAGGCCGAGTTCCGACAGCGGCGCATGGCCCGAAAGCAGCAGCACCGGCACCTCGCCCGCCAGCGCGGTCGGCAGAGCGGCCAACGCATTGGTGTGCCCCTGCCCTCCGGTGACCAGCGCCACGCCGCATTCGCCCGTCAGCCGCGCCCAGGCATCGGCCATGTGGACCGCGGCGGCCTCGTGCCGCGTGTGGATGATGGCGATGCCCGAGCCCAGCAGCGCGTCATAGACCGGCATGATGTGGTTGCCCGAGAGGCTGAAGACGCGGCTGACGCGCGCCGCCTTCAGCGCCTGCACCAGGATGTCCGCGCCGCGGATCGTCTCTGCCATCGCTTCCTCCTTCGGGATGCGGCGCACCTCGCCACGGGCTGGACAGCCTGTCCAGCGCCGGTAGTCTCGCCGCGACGCAGGAGGCAAGCGCATGGCCAAGGCGGCCAGCCTGAAGGTGAGCGTGTGGCGTGGCGGGGCGGATGGCGCGCTTGCGCGCTTCGAGGTGCCGGCGCACGACAACCAGACCGTGCTCGATGTCGTGACGCACATCCAGCGCGAACTCGACCCTTCCCTCGCCTACCGCTTCGCCTGTCGCGTCGGCATGTGCGGATCCTGCGCCATGACGGTGAACGGCCGGGCGCGCTGGACCTGCCGGACGCATGTGCGCAAGGTGGTCGGCCCGGACGGCGCGCTGGAACTGCACCCGCTGTCGAACCTGCCGCTCATCCGCGACCTCGCCGCCGACCTCACGCCCTTCTTCGAGAAATGGCGCCGCGCGCGCGGCCAGTTCGAGCCGAAGGACGCGCCGGACGGCGCGGTGCCCGGGGAGTTCGCCGTGGTGCCGCCGGCCTCGGAGGCGCGGCGGGAGGCCGATGCCGGCATCGAATGCATCGGCTGCGGCGTGTGCTACGCCTCCTGCGACGTGGTGGCGTGGAACCCCGAATACCTCGGCCCCGCCGCGCTGAACCGCGCCTGGACGCTGGTCAACGACGTGCGCGACGGCGCGCGCGGCGAAAGGCTGGACGCGGTGGCGGGCGATGCCGGCTGCCATTCCTGCCACTCGACGCAATCCTGCACGGAACGCTGCCCGAAGAACCTCGACCCCTCCGCGGCGATCGCGGGGCTCAAGCGCAGGCTGTTCTGGGACACGCTGACGGGGCGGCGATGAGCGGCGCGTCCGACCGCCGCAGGGCGCCGCCGCAAGCCGGCGCCGCGGGCGCGGATCGGCCGCGCGCCGCACGAAGCCAGACGCATCTGTGGGTGGCGCAGCGCGTGACGGCGATGGTGCTCGCGGTCGCGGTGGCGGTGCATCTCGTGACCATCATCCTCGCGGTGCGCGGCGGGCTTTCGGCGGGCGAGATCCTAGGGCGCACGCGCGGCAGCGAGGCGTGGCTTGCCTTCTACTGCCTCTTCGCCCTCGCTGCCGGGCTGCATGGCGCGATCGGGCTGCGCGCCATCGCCGCCGAGACGCTCGGCCTGCGCGGCCGCGGGGCGGATCTCGCCTGGCTGGCGATCGGGCTGCTGACCGCGGCCTTCGGCATCCGCGCCGCGATCGGGCTGTATGCGTGATGGACCTGCGGCCGCGTTCCCACCCGACCTACCTCGCCTTCGTGGTGCACCGCGTCTCGGGGCTGCTGCTCGCGCTGTTCCTGCCGCTGCATTTCTGGGTGCTCGGCATGGCCATCACGGGCGAGGCGCGGCTCGAGGGCTTCCTGCGCTGGGCGGACAATCCGCTGGTCAAGGCGGCCGAGACGGTGCTGGTGGTGCTGCTCGCGGCGCATCTGGCCGGGGGGTTGCGCGTGCTGGCGCTGGAATTCCTCGGCTGGCGGCGGCGGCAGAAGGATCTGGTGGCGGCTTCCGCCGGCATCGCGCTGCTCGCCGGCCTGATCTTCCTGCTCAATGTGGGCTGAGGCCGCGCTCGTCGCGGGGGCCTGCTTCCTCGCCGCCTTCTGCGCCGGGATGGCGGGCTTCGCCTTCGTGCTGGTCGCCGCCGGCATCCTGCTCCATGTCGTGCCGCCGAGCGTGACGGCGCCGGTGCTCGTGCTCGGCAGCCTGATGGCGCAGTCCATGGCGATGCCGGCGCTGTGGAAGCATATCGACTGGCCGCGCCTGCGCTTCTTCCTCGCCGTGGCGGTGTTTGGCGTGCCGGTCGGGCTGCTGGTGCTGGCGCGCGGCCCGGCCTCGGTCATCGTGGGCGGCGTCGGCGTGCTGCTGGTGGTCTATTCCGGCTACATGCTGGCGCGCATCGCGCTGCGCATGGCCCCGCCGCAGGTCTCGGGCGGCAGGGCGGCCGACGGCGCGGTGGGCTTCGCCTCGGGCATACTGGGCGGCATCGGCGGGTTCGTGGGCGCGCTGCCGGCGATGTGGGCCGACATCCAGGGCTGGCCGAAGGACCGCGCGCGGGCCTTCATGCAGCCCTTCATCGTGTTCATGCAGGCGATCACCGCGGCGGGCCTCGCCTTCGCCGGATTCTTCACGCAGGAAGCCCTGATCCTTACCGCCGTGGCCACGCCCGCGCTCGTGCTCGGCACCATGCTGGGGCTGCGCGCCTATGTCAGGCTGCCGGCGCAGGGGTTCCGGGTTATCCTGCTGCTACTGCTGCTGGTGTCCGGCATCTCGCTGCTGATCTGAAGGGAGGAAGGGCGCGCCATGACGCTGATGACGAAGCCGGGTGCCGAACCGCTGCGGGTCGAGCCGGAGGCGATCGAGGAAGCCGCGAAGCTGCTCTACATCCGCGCCTGCAAGGTGCTGCCCGACGACATCAAGGAGGGCTTCGCGCGCCTCGACGCGGCCGAGACCGACGCCACCGCGAGGACCATCCTCGCCACCATGATCGAGAACATCGGCGTGGCGGAGCGGATGGACAACCTGCTCTGCCAGGACACCGGCATCCCGATCTTCAACGTGCTGATCGGGCGCAACGTGCAGGTCGATGGCTGGGCGCTGAAGGAGGCGATCGCGCGCGGGACGGCGCGCGCCACGCAGGAACATCCGCTGCGTTCATCGGTCGTTCACCCGATCACGCGGAAGAACGGGCACACCTCCTGCGGGGAACGCGTGCCCGTGATCAACCTCGACTTCACCGACGCCGAGCGCGAATTGCGCCTCGAGATGATCCCCAAGGGCTCGGGCTCGGAGAACGGATCCTTCCTCCAGATGCTCATCCCGGCCGACGGCGTCGCGGCGGTGAAGCGCTTCGTGGTGGACCGCGTGATCCAGGCCGGCGGCAAGGTCTGCCCGCCGACCATCGTGGGCGTGGGCGTGGGCGGCACCTCCGATCTGTGCATGCATCTCGCGAAGGTCGCGGCGACCAGGCCGCTGGGCTCGCGCTGCGCGGATTCGGAAGGGGCGAGGCTGGAAGCCGAACTGTCCGAGGCGGTGAACAGCCTCGGCATCGGCCCGCAGGGGCTGGGCGGGGATTCCACCGCCTTCGCCGTGCATGTCGAGACGGCGGCGACGCACATCACGATGAACCCCGTCGCGGTGAACATCCAGTGCCATTCGGCCCGTCGCGCCAGCGCGACCTTCACGCCGGCCGGCATCCGCATCGGCTTCTGAGATGGCCGGGCGCGGCATCACCGTCGCCGAGGCGGAGCCGCGCGACCGCGTGGCGCTCGCCGCGCTGCTGGCCGAGATGGGCCGCCTCCACGGCGAGCGCACCGATGCCGCGACGATCGGCGCGGCGGCCGAGGCGCTGAGCACGCCTTGCGGGCGCGCGGGCCCCTTCTGCCTGCTCGCGCGGCTCAATGGCGCGCCGGCGGGGCTCGTCTCGCTCTCGGGCTTCTTCCCGGCCTTGGGCTTCACCTGGGGGCTGCTGCTGAAGGACATCTTCGTCGCCGAGGCAGCACGGCGCACCGGCACGGCCCGGGCCCTGATGGCCGAGGCGATGCGCTTCGCCGCCGTGCAGGGCTACAGCCGGGTGGAGTGGAGCACCGAGCCGGCGAACGACCGCGCCCGCGCCCTCTGCGCGACGCTCGGCATCGCGCCTGCGGGCGGGATCTTCTATCGTCTGGTGGGCGAGGCGCTGACCGCCGCCGCCCAGGGCCGCTGGCCCGCGACCCAGGAGGCACCATGACGCATCACGTCCTGCCGATGCCGGCGACCGAGGCGCAGGTCCGCGCCTTGCGGATCGGCGATACGGTGACGCTCGAACAGGTGCTGTTCGGCATCCGCGACGCGACGCAGATCCACATGTTCGACCATGGCCGCACGACGAAGTTCGACCTGCGCGGCCACGCCGTGATCCACACCGCGCCGAACCTTCGCAAGGTGGAGCGTTCGGGCACCAACCATTCGGGCTACGAGGCGGTGTGCGTCGGCACCACCACCTCCGACCGCATGGAGCGCTTCACCCGGCCGCTGATGGAACGCGAGGGCGTGCGCATCATCATCGGCAAGGGCGGGCTGCGGGATGGTTCGCTCGATGCCTTCCGCGACCTCGGCGGCGTCTATCTCGCGGTGGTCGGCGGCGCGGCGGCGCTCGAGACCACCTGGATCGAGGCGGTGGAGGATGTGGACCTCGACGACCTCAACCCTGAATCGCTCTACAAGTTCCGCATCAAGGGCTTCGGGCCGCTGCTGGTGGCGATGGACAGCCATGGCGGCAGCCTCTACGCGACGGTGAACGCGGAAGCGGCGAAGCGGCGCCAGGCCGTGCTGGAAAAGCTGGGGGCGGCGTGATGCCGGCGCTGGCACCGCCGCCCACGACCGCCGGGGATCGCGGCCGCGGCGCCCGCGCCGAACCGCGAGGACCGCGATGAGCGCCATCGCCCGCCGCCGCACCGACATCCTCGTCCTCGGCGCCGGCGGCGCGGGGCTGCTCGCCGCGCTGCACGCCAAGGATGCGGCGCCGCAGCTCGAGGTGACGATCGCGGTCAAGGGCCTGCTCGGCAAGTGCGGCTGCACCCGCATGGTCCAGGGCGGCTACAACGTCGCCATCGCGGCCGGCGATTCCGCCGAGCGCCACTTCATGGACACGCTCGATGGCGGGAAATGGCTGAACGACCAGGATCTCGCCTGGACGCTGGTGGTCGGCGCGCAGAAGCGCATCCGCGAACTCGAGAACCGCTGGGGCTGCTTCTTCGACCGCAACCCGGACGGCACCATCCACCAGAAGGCCTTCGCCGGGCAGACCTTCGACCGCACCGTGCACAAGGGCGACCTGACGGGCATCGAGATCGTCAACCGCCTCGCCGAACAGGTCTGGGCGCGCGGCATCCGGCGCATGGAGGAACACCGCGCGGTGGCGCTGGTCCCCGCGCGCGACGGTTCGCGCATCGCCGGCGTGCTGCTGATCGACATGCGCTCGGGCGGGCTGGTCTTCGTGCAGGCGCGCGCCGTGCTGCTGGGGACCGGCGGCGGGCCGACCATGTACAAGTACCACACGCCGTCGGGCGACAAGGCCTGCGACGGCATGGCGATGGCCCTGCGCGCGGGCCTGCCGCTGCGCGACATGGAGATGGTGCAGTTCCACCCCACCGGCGTGCTGGCGGGGCCGGGCACGCGCATGACCGGCACCATCATCGAGGAAGGGCTGCGCGGTGCGGGCGGCTACCTGCTCGGCGGCGACGGGCAGCGCTTCATGCACAAATACGACCCGCGCGGCGAACGCGCGACGCGCGACATCGTCAGCCGGTCCATGCAGCGCGAGATCCTCGCCGGCAACGTGAACGAGGCGGGCGGACTGTGGATCGAGATGGCCCATCTCGGCCCCGAGCGCGTGGCGCGCGAATTCAAGGGCATGGTCGAACGCTGCGCCGACAACGGCTTCGACCTCGCCGGCGGCCGCGTTCCCGTCGTGCCCACCGCGCACTACATGATGGGCGGGGTGTTGTTCCGCGCCGACGGCGCGACGGACCTGCCCGGCCTGTTCGCGGCCGGGGAGGACACCGGCGGCGTGCATGGCGCGAACCGCCTGGGCGGCAATGGCGTCGCGAATTCCACCGTCTTCGGCGGAATCGCGGGGGATACGATGGGTGCGTGGGTGCCGCGGGAGGGCATCTTCGCCGAACCGGACGAAGCGGCGCTCGATGAAGCCGCCGCCTTCGTCCAGGCCCCCTTCGCGAAGCCGCCGCGCAACCTCTCGCCCATCCGCGACGCTCTGCTCGCGCTGATGTGGGACAAGGCGGGCATCCTGCGCGACGCGGCCGGCCTGGCCGAGGCCGCCGCCGGCCTCGATGCGCTGGAAGCCGAGACCGACGCCGCGGGCGTGGACGGGCGCGACCGCGCCTTCAACCTCACCTGGCACGACTGGCTGAACCTGAAGTCGCAGTTGCTCGTCAGCCGCGCCATCGTCGCCGCCGCGCAGGCGCGCGAGGAATCGCGCGGCGCCCATTGGCGCGAGGATTTCCCCGCGACCGGTGACGACGCCGCGGGCCTGGCCGCGACGCGCGTGACGCTGGCCGACGGCCGCGTCGCGCTCGGCTGGCAGCCCGTCGCCTTCACGCGGCTGAAGCCCGGCGAGACCCTGCTGCAATCCGCCGCCGCCGAATGAGCACCCCCTTCCCGACCTTCGCCGAGGCGCTGCGCGTCTGGCTGCGCGTCGGCCTGCTCTCCTTCGGCGGGCCTGCCGCGCAGATCGCGGTGATGCACCGCGAGGTGGTGGACCAGCGCAACTGGGTCTCGGATGCGCGGTTCCTGCACGCGCTGAATTTCTGCATGCTGCTCCCCGGGCCCGAGGCGACGCAGCTCGCCACCTATCTCGGCTGGCTGCTGCACGGGGTGAAGGGCGGCATCGCCGCGGGCGTGCTGTTCGTGCTGCCGGGTGCGGCGGTGATGCTGGCGCTGTCCATCCTCTACGCCACGCTCGGCGCCGTGCCGATCGTCGCCGCCCTGTTCTTCGGGCTGAAATGCGCCGTTCTGGTGCTGGTGATCGAGGCGCTGCTGCGCGTGGCCAAGCGGGCGCTGCACGGGCTCACGCCGTGGCTGCTGGCCGGCGCGGCCTTCCTCGCGCTCGCCGTCTTCTCGGTGCCCTTCCCGCTGGTGGTGCTGGCGGCGCTGGGCTTCGGCTATGCCGCGCCCGGCGCCTTCGTCGCGACCGGGCACGGCAAGGCGAAGGAGGGGCGGCCCTCGCTGCTCGACGCGACCATCGCGGCGGAGCCCGACCGCATCGCCCGCCTCGCGCCCGCCGCACGGCGCGCGGGCCTTGCCATCCTCGCGCTGTGGCTGTGGCCGGTGATGCTGCTGCTCGGCACGCCGGTCTGGGGGGACATCGCCTGGTTCTTCTCCAAGATGGCGGTGGTCACCTTCGGCGGCGCCTATGCGGTCCTTGCCTATGTCGCGCAGGAGGCGGTGGAGAACTACGGCTGGCTGAGCGCGGCGGAGATGCTTGCCGGCCTCGGCCTCGCCGAGACGACGCCCGGCCCGCTGATTCTGGTGCTGCAATTCGTCGGCTTCCTCGCCGGCTTCCGCGAGGCCGGGATGATGGGCGGCGTGATGGGCAGCGCGCTGACGCTCTGGGTCACCTTCGCGCCCTGCCTCGCCTGGATCTTCCTCGGCGCGCCGCTGGTCGAGCGGATGCACGAAGCCCCGCGGCTCAAGGGCGCGCTGGCCGGCGTGACGGCGGCGGTGGTCGGCGTCATCGCGAGCCTCGCGCTGTGGTTCGGGCTGCGCGTGATGTTCGCCGAGGTGCATAGCGTGCCGCTGGGCCCGGCGGCGATCGACCTGCCGGTGCTGGCCTCGGCGCAGCCTTCCGCCTTCCTCCTCGGCGCCCTGGCCGCGGTGCTGCTGTTCGGGCTGCGCCTCGGGCTTGCGCGGACGCTGGCGATCAGCGCGGGCGCGGGGCTGCTGCTTTCGCTGCTGTCGTGGTGATGCCAACGGACCGGCCGCTTGAGCGGTCCGCGCGCCCGAAGCGGCGCCGCGCCGAGTGGCGCGAAGCCGAGCGGACCGGCGGTTCGCGCCCGGCGCCCGAGGGTCGGGAAAAACGGATGCCGGCGGTCGAAGGATTCGACCGCCGGCATCACGCCGCGCCGCGGCGGAAGATCGCCCCGGCCATCCGCTTGAAGCCCGCCGCCTGCTGGCGCAGCCAGCCGCCGGTCGCAAGCGCCTCCGGCGCTTCCGGGTCGCCGGTGCGCGGATAATGGTCGCGGCGGAAATCCGCCGTGCCGAATATCCAGTCCCAGACCGGGAACAGCACCGCGTAGTTCTTGCCATGCTCCGCGATGGACAGGATGCCGTGATGGGCCCGGTGGAAGCGCGGCGAGACGATAAGTCTCTCCCCCACGCGACCGAAGGAAAGGCGCACATTCGCGTGGCTCAGGCTCTCCGCGAGGCGCATGATCAGCACCAGCAGCGGGAACTGCCCGGGCGGCACGCCGATGAGCAGCGCCAGCCCGCCGAACCACAGCGCGGCGATGACCTCGTCGAGGATATGGTTGCGGTCGTCGGTCCAGAAGGTCATCTGGCGCTGCGCGTGGTGGATGGAATGCAGCGCCCACCACCAGCCGAACATGTGCTGGAAGCGGTGGCGCCAGTATTCCCCGAAATCCAGGATCACGACATAGAGGAAGAAGGCGACCAGCGGCATCCCGCGCAGTTCGGGGAACAGCGTCTCGAGCGTGGGCGGGACGAAGCCGCTGTAGGCGAGCGTCCCCTCCCACCAGGCCTGCAGCGAGGCGAGCAGCACGAAGGCCACCATCGGCAGCAGGCCGAGCCGGGTGAGCAGCGTATAGATGATGTCGGTGCGGATGGCGCCTCGATCGGTCACGGGCTCGACCGGCCACCAGGCCTCGAGCGGGCGGCAGACCGCATAGACCACCGCGACGGTGAACAGCCCGAACAGGCCGAACTCGACCCATTGCAGCGCGTCGTCGGCCCACTCCATCAGGCCGAGCGCATACATCGCCGGCTGCACGGCGGCCTCGAAGATCGCGCCGGTCACGTCGTCGAGCGCGCGGTTGAAGGTGTCGAGCATGGTCGGGGCCTCAGCGCCGCCCCTCGGGCGGCAGGGTGGCGAAACAGAAACCGCGGGCCTGAAGCCCGGCGATCACCTCGTCGAGCACATGGACGAAGGGGTCGCGGCGGGAGCGGACGCCCCAATGCATGACCATCACCTCCCCATCGCGCGCGGCGCGGACCGCGCGCGCGGCGAGCGCGGCGTTGGGATGGGCGTCGCTCGGCAATTCGTCGCCGAGGAAGCCGTTCGCCGTCCAGCCCTGGTGGCGCAGGCCGCAGCCCTCGCCCAGGCGGACGGCGTTGGGCGTGGTGATGCCGCCGGGCGCGCGCCACAGCGGCAGCACGACGGCATCGGGCACGGCCTCGCGCAGGCGCTCGATCGGGCGGGCGAGTTCGCGGCACATCGCCGCCTGGTCGAGCACCTCCTCCCCCTCCCGCCCGCGCGAGGCGTAACGCACCCGCCCCGGCGCGGGATCGCCGCGGAAATACCAGTGGCGGTCGGTGTGGGAGGCGAAGACATGGCCCTCGGCCGCGCGCGCACGCCAGAAGGCCGCCCAGCCGGGGCCGAGCGCGCGCTCGCCGGTATGGGTCATCTCGTTGGCGACGAACAGCGTCGCGCGCACGCCGCGGCCGCGCAGGATTTCGGCGACGCGCCCGGCCTCGCGTCCCCAGCCGGTGTCGATGGTGAGATGCACCGTCCCCGCGCGGCAGGCCGGCGGCGCCTGCGCCTGCGCCCGCGCGGGCAAGGCAAGGGCCAGCGCGGCGAGAGGGAGAAGAAGCGCGCGGCTAATTCTGTTCCGCACGGCGGGGATGCACGAAGATGCCATGGGGGCTGCGGCCGACGCGGATGGTCTCGAAGGTGCCGCTGCGCGGATCGACCCGCGCGATGCGCCCGACCCAGCGCAGCGTCACCCAGATCCGCCCGTCGGGGTCGAAGGCGATGCAGTCCGGCCCGCCCGGAATCTCGATGATGCGGCGGACCTCGAGCGTGCTCGGGTCGATCTCGGCGAGGCGGCTCTGGACCCGGCTGGTCGCCCACAGGGCCTGCCCGTCGGGGGAGGGGAAGATGGTGTGCGCCCCGCGGCCGACGGGGATGGCGCGCTCGACCTGCCGCGTCTCGGGATTCAGCACGACGAAGTTCTCGCTGCCCATGATGCCCACGATCAGCCGGCCGCGATGCCAGAGGATGCCGGCGGGGTCGCGCCCGACCGGGGCCTCCCACAGCGGCTGGTGCGTCTCGAGGCTGATCGCCGCGACCGTGCCGCTGCCCTGCAGGGTCACATAGACCACCCGCGCATCGGGGCTGAACGCCATGTGCGAGGGCTTCTCCGGCATCCGCAGGCGCGCGAGCAGCGTCGGGCCGCGGGCGTCGTAGATGTCCACCTGGTTGCGCCGCAGGCTGGCGATGACGAGGTGCCGCCCGTCGGGCGAGAAATCGAGGTGGTAGGGGTTCGAGATCCGCTCGCGCCGCCGCACGTCGCCGGTCGCGGGATCGACGAAGAATATCTCGTTGCCGCCGGAATCCGCGATCAGCAGGTCGCGCCCGTCGGGGGAGAGCACGAGGTGGTGCACCTCGCGCAGCGCCTGGATGCGGCGGACCTCCTGGCGCGTGAAGGCGTCGATGACGGAGATCGTCGCATCGGTGGAGTTCAGCACATAGACGAGGTCGGCCGACGCCGGCCGCGCGACCGCCAGCAGGGACAACATCAGCAGGGCGGCGAGGCGGCGCATGGCATGACCGTGGCGAAAGGGGCGAGAGGCGACGGGCGGGCACCGTCGTGCGGACCCTGCGACGGCGCCCCGCGCGACGCAAGCGCCGAGTCGCGCCGCCGCGCGCGACGCCGCCGGGCATGATGCGCGTCAGGCACGGTCCCGCCCGGGTTGTGCGACCGCCGGGGTCGCGCAACCTCTCCGTGGGCGTTCAGCCCTCCCGCGGCGCGAAGGCCAGCGACACGCCGTTCATGCAGAAGCGCATCCCGGTGGGTGCCGGCCCGTCCGGGAAGGCGTGGCCGAGATGCCCGCCGCAGCGCGCGCAATGCACCTCGGTGCGCGTCATGAAGAGGGAGCGGTCCGTCCGCGTGCCGACCGCGCCCTCGATCGGCGCGAAGAAGGAGGGCCAGCCCGTGCCGCTCTCGTATTTGGCGGCGGCGTCGAACAGCGGGTTGCCGCAGCCCGCGCAGGCGAAGGTGCCCGCGCGCTTCTCGGCGTTGAGCGGGGATGTGCCGGGGCGTTCGGTGCCGTGCCCACGCAGGACGCGGAAGGCCTCCGGCGAGAGCGCGGCGCGCCACTCGGCCTCGGTCCTTTCGAGCGGGAAGGCGGCGGGCGGCGGGGTCTCACGGCGGAACAGCATCGCGGGCCTCCGTCACGCCGCCCGCTTCACGCGCTCGGCGAAGATCCTGCGGAACTTCGCCACCTTGGGCGCGACCACCGCCCGGCAATAGCCCGACCAGGGGTTGCGCGCGAAATAGTCGTGGTGCTCGGGCTCGGCCGGCCAGAAGCGGGCCTCGGGAACGAGTTCGGTCACCAGCGGATCGTCGTAGAGGCCCGCCGCGGCGATCTCGGCCATCACCGCGCGCGCCGTCGCCTCCTGCTGCGGGGAATGGGCGAGGATGACGGAGCGGTATTGCGGCCCGGCATCGGCGCCCTGGCGGTCCTTCGTCGTGGGGTCGTGGATGGTGAAGAACACCCGCAGCAGGTCGGCAAAGGCGAGTTCGGCCGGGTCGAAGACCACGCGTACCACCTCGGCATGGCCGGTCTTCTTGGCGCAGACTTCCTCGTAGGTGGGGTTCTCGACATGCCCGCCGGCATAGCCGGGCATCACCGAGACCACGCCGCGCAGATCCTTGAACACCGCCTCGAGGCACCAGAAGCACCCCCCGCCGAGGGTCGCCGCCTCGTGGCCCGCCTGTCCGGTCATCGCCGTCCTCCTGCTCCGTTGCGCCCCCTCATGTGGGGGCGGCAGGTCACGCCAGGAAGACGAAATCCCCCGACGAGAGCGAGACCCTGGCCACGCCGGCCAGCAGCACCGAATCCCCCGCGGCGAGGTCGAGGATAGCCCCGCCGGCCTCGTCGCGCGTCGCCGCCATCAGCGCCTGGAAATTCGCGAAGCCGAAGCCCTGCAGCAGGATGCGGTCCATCCCCGGCTCGAAATCCGCCACCACGTCGAGCCCCGAGCCGGGCGCAAAGAGGAAGTTGTCGCGTCCGGCCTGGCCGAACAGGATGTCGTCCCCGCCCCCGCCGGCCAAGGTGTCGTTGCCGTCGCCGCCGAGCAGAGTCTCGGCCCGGAACGAGCCGACCATGCGGTTCGACGTCGCGTTGCCGATCCCGGCGGCGGGCCCGTCGAGATGCAGTTCCTCGACATGGTCGGGCAAGGTGACGGTGCCGCTGCCGCGGTGGATCAGCACGTCCCAGCCCTCGCCGGCGAGTTCGATCGCCACGTCGCCCGTCTCCGCGGCGACGAAGGTGTCGTTGCCCGGCCCGCCAAACATCACGTCCGCGCCGGTCCCGCCGTCGAGCCAGTCGTTGCCGGCGCCGCCGCGCAGGATGTCGTTGCCCGCCCCGCCCAGGACCGTGTCGTTGCCCGCATCGCCCTGGAGGTTGTCGTTGCCCGCCCCGCCCTCGATCCAGTCATTGCCGTCGCCGCCGAGGATGACGTCGTCGCCCGCCTCGCCGAACAGCACGTCGTGCCCGCCTTGGCCGTGGAGACGGTCGGCCCCGGCGCCGCCCCAGATGGTGTCGTTGCCGTCGCCGCCGACCAGCAGGTTGTCGCCCTCGTTGCCGAACAGCCGCTCGTCGCCCGCCGTGCCGATGGCAAACAGGTGGCCCGTGCCCGGCAGCATGATGAACCACTCGATGTTGGGTCGCAGGTTCCACGAGGTGGTGGAGAACACCGTGTCGTCGCCGCCGTTCACCGGTTCGTAGATCACCTGGTTGGACAGGGTGATGAAGTAGGTGTCGTTGCCTGGCCCGCCCCACATGTGGTCGACGCCGCCGCCGGCGTGGATGGTGTCGTTGCCCTCGCCGCCGTCGATGGTGTCGGCGTTGGGCCCGCCGAAGATGAGGTCGTCGCCGCCGCCGCCGCGCAGCGTGTTGAAGCCCGGCCCGCCGATGATCGTGTCGTTGCCGCCGAAGGCGCTGATGGAGTCGAAGCCCGGCCCGCCGTCGATCCAGTCGGCCTGCGCGCTGCCGCCGATGGTGTCGGCGAAGTTGCTGCCGATCGCGCCCTCGAAGCCGATCAGCGTGTCGCCCGCCGCCCCGAGGCTGCCCAGGCCGATGCCGGCGAGCGAGATGCTCACGCGCGTCGTCGCGTCGGCATAGGAGACGGTGTCGCGCCCCGGCCCGCCCTCCATGTAGTCGGCCCCGGCGCCGGGGATGATGAAGTCGTTCCCATCCCCGCCGAGCAGCGTATCCGCCCCCGCCCCGCCCACCAGCGTGTCGTTGCCCGCCCCGCCCGAGAGGAAGTCGGCATGGGCGCCGCCGATCAGGTGGTTCGCCCCTGCCGCGCCGAAGATGGCGACCGCCCCGCTCGCCGCGGATGCGTCCACCGCCTCGAAGCCGCGCAGGATGCCGCCGCCCTCGGCCTGGTCGTGCGGATCGGCCAGGTCGATCGCGACGGGGATCCGCACGATCAGCCAATCCCAGTCGTCGCCGCCATCCACCCAGGGGTCGTCGGGGTCATAGACCACGGTGTCGTTGCCCGAGCCCGCGTCGATCCGGTCCGCCCCCGGCCCGCCATCGATGCTGTCGGCGCCGTCCGCGCCCTCGATGGTGTCGTCGCCGGGCCCGCCGAGCAGCGTGTCCGCGCCCGCGCCCGCGTAGAGGCGGTCGGCACCCGCGCCGCCATCGAGCCAGTCGCGCCCGTCCGCACCCCACAGGCTGTCCCGCCCCGCACCGCCGATCAGCGTGTTGCGGCCGAGGAAGCCGTCCACCTCCGCGCTGCCCGGCCCTTCGGCGAACAGCGCGTCGTCGCCCTCCCCGCCATCGAGCCAGTCATTGCCGCCGCCGCCCCACAATTCGTCGTTGCCCGCGCCGCCGAGGAGCGTGTCGTTGCCGTCGCCGCCGAGCAGCCGGTCCGGCCCGCCGCTGCCGATCAGCAGGTCGTTGCCGCCGAGGCCGAACACCTCCTGCCCGCCCTCGCCGGCCGTCAGCGTGTCGGCTCCGGCGCTGCCGACCATCACGCGGAAGGACCCGGCCGCGAAGGCGGACGGGTCGAGGCTCACCCCCGCGCCGATGCCGCCGAGCCTGACCGCGAAATCGTCGGCGCCGAGCAGGTGGTCCTGGTCGAGATCGACCACGAACCACCCGCCGGCATTCGCGCCGGCCGCGACGGCGGGGATCCAGAATGCCTGGTAGTAGCCGGTCCCGATGCCGCCGCCGGGCAGCGCGGGGCCGAGCGGCAGGCCCGCGGCGAGGTCGCGCGGCGCGATCGCCCCGCGCCAGACCAGCGGCCCGAGCCCGAAACCGCCCATCGCCGTGCCGGTGGCGGTGCCGAGGGCGATGCGGTCGCCCTCGGTCGCGTTGAAGGCGGTGATCCAGTCCGGCGCGGCGGCGGAGGAGGCCGCCTGGCCCGGCGCCATCAGGTCGTAGACGAACAGGTCCGCCCCCGGCCCGCCGGTCATGGTGTCCCGGCCCGGGCCGCCGTTCAGCGTGTCGTCGCCCTCGCCACCGTCCAGCACGTCGTGGCCGGCGCCGCCGAACAGGATGTCGTCGCCCTCGCCGCCGAGCAGGCTGTCGTCGCCGCCATCGCCCCAGAGGAAATCGTCCTGCGTGCCGCCTTCGAGCGTGTCGTGGCCGATGCCGCCGAACAGCATGTCCGGCCCGGCGCCGCCGATCAGCCGGTTGCGGGCCTCGGGGCTCTCGGTCTCGGGCGTGTGGGAGTCGGCGGCGAACAGCGTGTCCCAGCCGTCGCCGCCCTCGAGCCAGTCGCTGCCGGGCCCGCCATACAGCAGGTCGGCGAGGTCGCCGCCGAGCAGCGTGTCGTCGCCGAGGCCGCCATACAGCACGTCCACGCCATCGCCGCCGACCAGGCTGTCATCCCCCGCGCCGCCGAAGAAGACGTCGTCGGTGCCGCCCAGCCCGACCAAGGTGTCGTTGTCCGGCCCGCCGAACTGGGCGCCGAAACCCGCCGCGAAGTCGGCCGCCGTCAGCGCGGTGGCGGCATCGCCCGCCGGGACGGCGACGCGGATGAAAAGATCCGCGGTGCCGAACCGGCCGTCATCGTCGAGATCAACCCATATTTCGAAGCGCCACGCCTGCCCCACGACGACGCGCCAGAGGACATCGACGATGCCATCGCCGATGCGCGAGGACGGGATCTGCTGGCCGGATTGCGCGTAGCCCACGAAGGCGAAGTCGGCGGGCGCGACATGGAAGGCGAGGACGCGGCCGATCGCGACCTGGCTGGGCAACGCGATGCGGTCCCCGCCGGGGATGCCCGCGCCCTCGAAATCGAGGATCAGGTCGGGCGAGGCCGGGGTGCTCTGCGGCACGTCGCGGGCGGTGAAGACAAAGAGATCCTCCCCGGGACCGCCGGCGAGGAAGTCCTGGCCGCCGCCGCCCTCGATGGCGTCGTCGCCGGCGCCGCCATGGATGGTGTCGTCGCCCGCCCCGCCGATCAGCCGGTCGGCGAGTTGGCCGCCCACGAGCGAATCATCGCCCGCCCCACCCAGCAGCGCCATGCCCCCCGAGACCACCGCGTTGCCCATCACGGTCAGTCGCGCGCTTGCGGCCTGGCCGCTGGCGTCCACCGTGAACGGCGCGCCGGGGCGCGGGGTGGCGGTGGCCACGGTGGCGTCGTCGAGGACGAGGGTGACGAAGCCGGCCCCGACCTCGATGGTCTCGACCCCGCGCAGGGTCAGGGGCGTGAAGGCGACGGTGAAATTCCCGCTGACCGCCAGCACGTCGCCGGTACCCTCGCCGCCGTCGATGCGGTCACCTGCGCCGAGCGCCGATCCGGCGACGATGCGGTCATCGCCCGCGCCGGCATTCACCGTGTCGGTGCCGCCGCGGTCGATCGCGATCCAGTCCGCGCCCGCCGTGCCGGTGCGGGTGTTGTTGTCGGGGCCGTCGAGGATCAGCGCGCTGCCGTCCTCGAAGACGAAGTTCGCGCCGCTCAGCCCCGAGCCGATGAGGGCGATGTTGAGCAGGCGCAGCGTCTGCCCGCCGGAGGCGACCAGCAGATCCGCCCCGTCCTGGGTGAAGCGGATCGAGGCGGCGGCAAAGGCCGCGCCGAACAGGATCTGGTCCTGGGCCGGGACGAAGCTGACGGCGCCGCCTGCAAGGTCGGCGAAGACGTAGGTGGCCATCGCATCCTGCGATCCTGACCGCCCTAACAAGCCTCCCCACGGTGAAATCCCGGTTAATCGGCGCGCGGCCGCGCGGCTGGACGCCTGCGCGGGGGCGGGCCAAGGTCGCGCCCATGAGCATCGCCGCCGCCATCGTCCCGGTCACGCCCTTCCAGCAGAACTGCACCCTGATCTGGGACGAGGAGACGAAGGAGGGCGTCGTCGTCGATCCCGGCGGCGATGCCGAGCGCATCGAGGAAGCGGTCCGCCAGACCGGGATGACGGTGCGGCGCATCCTGCTCACCCACGGCCATCTCGACCATGCCGGCGCGGCGGCGGAACTGGCCGGGGCGCTCGGCGTGCCGATCGAGGGCCCGCACCGCGCCGATGCCTTCCTGCTCGACGGCTTGGCGCAGCAGGGCGCGGCCTATGGCATGGACTGCCGCGCGGTCACGCCTGACCGCTGGCTCGAGGAAGGCGAGACGGTCGAGATCGCCGGCCACGACTTCGCCGTGCTGCATTGCCCGGGGCACACGCCGGGGCATGTGGTGTTCGTCTCCGCCGCGCTCGGCTTCGCGCTGGTGGGCGACGTGCTGTTCCAGGGCTCGGTCGGGCGGACGGACTTCCCCTATGGCGACAACGCGGCGCTGATCGGCGCGATCCGCGGCAAGCTGTTTCCGCTCGGCGACGACATCCGCTTCATCTGCGGCCACGGGCCCGGCTCGACCTTCGGCACCGAGCGCCGCACCAACCCCTATGCCGGGGAGGGCGTGCGCTGATGCCCGTCATCCAGACCGACGCTCCGCCGCTGCCGCCGGCCCGCCCCGAGGCGGTGGGGATGTCCTCCGCCCGCCTTGCGCGCATCCGCCCGGCGCTGGAGCGCGAGGTCGCCGAAGGCCGCTTCCCCGGCGCCGTGGTGGCGATCGCGCGCGAGGGGCGCCTGGTCCATCTCGAAGCGGTGGGCTTCCTCGACGCCGAGGCGCGGGTGCCGATGCGCGCGGATGCGATCTTCGCCATCGCCTCCATGACGAAGCCGGTCTGCGGCGTCGCGGCGCTGTGTCTGGTCGAGGAAGGCCGGCTGGTGCTGTCCGATCCGGTCGGCAGGCACGTGCCGCCGCTGATGGAGATGCAGGTGGCCAGGCCGACGCGGGGGATGCTCTCCGGCGAAGGCCCGATCGAGACCGAGCCCCAGCGCCGGCCGATGACGGTGCAGGACGCGGCGCGGCACACCACCGGCTTCGTCTATGGCGGCTTCGGCACCACCGCGGTGCATGCGGCGCATCCCGGCTCCTCCCTCACCGCGGCGCGCGACCATGATGCGGAAAGCCTCGCCGCCGCGCTGGCCGCCACGCCGCTGCGCCATCATCCGGGCGAGGCCTGGGAATACGGCTTCTCGACCGACGTGCTCGGCCTCGTCACGCAGGCGGTGGGCGGCGCCCCGCTCGGCGCCATCATGCGCGAGCGGATCTTCGCCCCGCTCGGCATGGAGGAGACCGGCTACGTCCTGCCCGCCGCCAAGGCGGGACGCTTCGCCAAGGCCCTGCCGCGCTGCCCGCTGAGCGGGGCGGCGCAATCGGTCGCGGCACCGCTCGCCGCGCCGAGGCTGGAGGTGGGCGGGGCGGGGCTGGTCTCGACCGCCTCGGACTACCTGCGCTTCGCCGAGATGCTGCGCGCCGGCGGAGCGTTGGGCGGGGCACGGGTGCTCTCGCCGGCGACGGTGCGCTGGATGGGCTCGGACCACCTCCAGGGGATCGAGGGCGGGCCGGACCGGATGGACCCCGGCCTTGCCGGCTACGGCTTCGGGCTGACGGTGGCGGTGCGGCGCAACCCGGGCGGGTCGGCCTTCATGGGCGCGCCGGGGGCCTTCGGCTGGTCGGGCGTGTTCGGCACCTTCTTCTGGGTGGACCCGGCCGAACGCCTCGCGGTGGTGCTGATGGCGCATGCCCCGGGCGAGATGCGCCTGCGCTACCGGCGGCTGGTCAACATGCTGGCCTATCAGGCGATCGAGGCATGATCACGCGAGGTCGCCCCGCCTTCGCAGCGCCGCGGCCGCCTTCCGCACGATCGTCGGCGGATCCGCATCCACGTCGAGGTCGATCACATCCGCCTCGGTGTCCGGCGGCTCGAGCGTCGCGAACTGGCTCGCGACCAGGCTCGCCGGCATGTAGTGGCCCCGGCGGGCGGCCTGGCGGGCCATGATCAGGGCGGGCTCGCCGGTCAGGTGCAGGAAGCGGACATCCCCCTGGCCGTCGCGCAGCACGTCACGATAGGCGCGCTTGAGCGCCGAGCAGGCGATCACCACGCCCGCGCCCTGCCCCCGTGCGACCGCGATGCGCGCGGCGATCGCGCGCAGCCACGGCCAGCGGTCCTCATCGTTCAGCGGCGTGCCGGTGCGCATCTTCTCGACATTGGCGGGCGGGTGGAAGGCGTCGCCATCCTCGAAGGGCCAGCCGAGTCGCTCGGCGAGCAGCGCGCCGATCGTGGATTTCCCCGCGCCCGAGACGCCCATCACCACGATGCCGGCGGGGCTCATCCCTTCTGCGGCTCCAGATGCCCGCCGAATCCCGCGCGCATGGCCGAGAGCGCCTTCGCGCCGAAGCGCCCATCGTCGCGCGTGGCGAAGCGCGCGAACAGCGCCGCCGTCAGCACCGGCGCCGGGACCGCCGTCTCCACCGCCTGCTGCACCGTCCAGCGCCCCTCCCCGGAATCGCCGACGCGCCCGGAATACTTCGCGAGGTCGGGGTCCTCGGCCAGTGCCGCGGCCGTCAGGTCGAGCAGCCAGGACGTCACCACCGAGCCGCGCCGCCAGACCTCGGCCACATCCGAGACATCCACCGCGATGCGGTGGTCCTCCGGCAGTTGTTCGCTGTCGGCGGCGCGCAGCAGGTCGAGGCCCTCGGCCAGCGCCTGCATCATCCCGTACTCGATGCCGTTATGGACCATCTTGACCAGGTGCCCCGCACCATGGCCGCCGCAATGCAGCCAGCCGTCCTCGACATTCGGCGCGCGGCCTTCGCGGCGCGGCGTGGCCGGGACGGAACCGCGCCCCGGCGCCAGCGCGGCGAAGATGGGCGCCAGCCGCGCGACGGGTTCCGCCTCGCCGCCGATCATCAGGCAGTAGCCGCGATCGAGCCCCCAGACGCCGCCCGAGGTGCCGATGTCGAGGTAGCGCACGCCCTTCGCCTTCAGCGCCGCCGCGCGCCGCACATCGTCCTTCCAATGCGTGTTGCCGCCATCGATCGCGACATCGCCGGGCGCGAGCAGGCCGCCCAGCGCGGCGATCGCCTCCTCGGTCGGCGCGCCGTGCGGCAGCATCACCCACACGGCGCGCGGCGCGGCCAGCGCCGCCACCACGCCGGCCAGATCCGCCGCGCCCTCCGCACCGTCGGCCACCACGGCCGCCACCGCCGCCGCATCGCGGTCCCACACCACGCAGCGATGCCCGGCGCGCATCAGGCGCCGCGCGATGTTCGCCCCCATGCGGCCCAGGCCGACGATCCCGATCTGCATCGCCTTCACCCCTTCACAGCGCCGCGCAGCCGCCCGAGGAAACCCTCCGTCGCCGCCTGATCCATCCAGCGCGTCGTCGTGACGATGCCCGAGGTCGGGTCCACCCAGCTCTGGTTGCCGCCGGCCCCGCTCGCCCAGAAGCACTCCCGCGGCACGGACGGGTATTTCTGCCCGTCCGAGTTCAGCCACCACAGGAAGCCGTAATGCGGGTTGAGCGCGCAGGCCGTGGTGGAGAGTTCGAGCCAGGAGGCCGGAATGATCTGCCGCCCGTTCCACGCCCCGCGGTTCAGCGCCAGCAGGCCGACGCGCGCCTGGTCCTCGGCATGGATCGCGATGCCGCCGCCCCAATGCGTGCCGCCGGGAACGGACTGCACCCGCCGCCCGTCGCGCAGCGTCACCCAGGAAGTGCGGTAGCCGTCCCAGCGCCAGTCGGAGGAGCCGCCGATCGGGCCGAGGATGCGCTCGCGGAACACCTCCGGCAGCGGGTGCTGGAACACGCGCAGCAGCGAGAGCGCGAGGCGGTTCACCCGGACGTCGTTGTACTCCCAATGCGTGCCGGCGGGCTGCAACTCCCGCTGGCCCTTCTTCCCCTGCCCCTCGGCGCCGAGGTCGCGGCCGCGGTCGATCGCGTCCGACTTGCCGAACAGCGTGCCCTCCCATTCGGAGGTGTTGGTCAGCAGGTGCCGCCAGATGACGGGCGCGTTCTGCGCGCTGTCGAAGCCGCCATCGTCCACGCTCTCGCGCACCGGGCGGTCGATGTCGGGGATCAGCCCGTCCGCCAACGCGAGGCCCGCGAGCAGCGAGAGGTAGGATTTCGCGATGGAGAAGGTCTGGCTGACCTCCCGCGTGTCGCCCCAGCGCGCCACGGCCACGCCGTTGCGCGTGACGAGGCCGCAGGGCGCGCCGCGCGGCCACAGCGGGCCCAGCACCTCGTTGTCCGGCGGCGGTTCGAATCCGCCGCGGCCGATATGGCCGGCGAGGTCATGGGGCCAGGGGGTCTCGTGCGCGACGGCGAAGGCGACGGCCTCGGCAAGGCGCGCGGGGTCGAAGCCGAGCGCCTCGGGCGCGGTCTCGGGCCAGGGGGCGGGATGGGCGGGCGGGAAGGTCATGCTCATGCGGCGGACCATGCGCGCAAGCACAGCACCGTCCAAGGGGGGCGCGGCGCGGGGGAGGGCCCTGCCCGCCCCGGAACCCCCTCCCGCCAAAGGCCTGGAGGCCTTTGGAAATCGTCGCTTCATCGGGGATTTCGGGGAGGGAGGTCAGCGGCGCGCGCCCGGCCCTGGCGCGCCACGCCCCTCCCCGATTCCCCGATCCGGTATCGGTGACCAGAGGCCTTTCGGCCTCTGGTGGGGTGAGGTCCGGAGAGGGGCAAAGCCTCTCTCCGGCCGCCCGCTCAAATCTGGAACGGCCGCTGCACCCAGGCGTATCCCTCGCCGTCGCGGATCACGCGCCCGAAGCCCGGCCAGGGCACATGCACGCCGCCCACCTGGATGCGCTCGGCGGCGAGCATGTCGAGGTGCCTCACCCGGCTTTCGATGCCCATGGCCGGGTCCACGTCCACGCCGACGCGCCAGCGCGGGCGGGCGAGCTGGATGACGGTCTGGTGCGCGATGTCGCCCCAGATCAGCATCGTCTCGTCGCCCGAGGCGAAGCGGAAGGAGACGTGGCCCGGCGTGTGGCCGGGCGCGGGAACGGAGAACACGCCCGGCAGCACCTCGACCTCGCGCTCGAGCGCGAAGGTGCGGATGCGGCTGGCATAGGGGCGGATGGCGCGGCGCGCGGCCTCGATGAAGCGCTGGCCCTGGGGCACGCGGGACTCCTGCGCGGGGTCGGTCCAGAAGGCGTGGTCCACGGCGGTGACCACCACCTCGGCATTGGGGAAGTTGCGCGTGGCGCCGTCGTAGGACAGGCCGAGCGCGTGCTCTGGGTGGATATGCGTGAGCAGCACGGTGTCGATCTGCTCGGGCCGGTAGCCCGAGGCGCGCAGCGCATCGAGCGTGCGCCCGGTGGTGCGGATGAAGGAGGAATGCCCCCCGCAATCCACCATGAACAGGTTGCGTCCGGTGTTCACCACATAGGCGCCGACCGGCTGGTGCAGGCCGTTGGGCATGAACCAGGCGCGTTCGCGCAGCGTGGCGATGCTCTCGATCGTGGCGTCGGGGAAGAAGCGCGGGATGAATGCCTCGCCTGCCCCGCCCATGGCGCCGTCGAGCAGGACCGTGACCTCGATGTCGCCGACCTTCACGCGATGGAAGCCCGGATTGGCGGTGGCGGCCTGCTCCGGCGCGGCGGCGCGCGCGGCGGGCGCGAGCGTGGCGGCGGCGAGCAGCGCGGGGGCGGCTAGAACGGCGCGGCGGTCTGTCGGCATGGCGGGCTCTCCCTGCAGTGCGGCGATGGTCCGGATGAATGGCCGGGACGGCGCC
>Ga0207951_100389_pt1 | contig 22691 bp, 24 predicted proteins | sample Subbio12Aug_8Bad_FD_184830 | JGI IMG/M metagenome (GOLD analysis project Ga0207951, IMG submission 184830) | Serpentinite rock and fluid subsurface biosphere microbial communities from McLaughlin Reserve, California, USA - CR12Aug_8Bad (SPAdes) | ecosystem: Environmental > Terrestrial > Deep... | reverse complement strand
AATAGGCTTCTATCTATGGTGAATCTGTTCACCATTCCCCATATCACCAGTTCAGGACTGGCAACGGACCTGGGCGGGAGCAGGTGGTAAACGTATCCTAATCTGGTAGTCACAACTGGAAAGGGGCAAGGGGAAGATCGGCATGGGTAACGAATAGTCAACTTCCTATAAACTCCGTTAAGAGTAAAAGGCTAAAGTGACTGATAAGCCTTGACCAAAATGGTCCATGGGTGGTCATGGTGCTCTTACTTCATCATGATAACAGATCATATTCCCATCGGAGAAGAGGAAGGCCCTAAACCAATCGCATCTCAATTCTGGGGAACATGGAAACCCTGTTGGATTGTTCTGATTTATCAGAACTCAACAACGTGCAAACGTTGCCAATGCCCAGCAGGAATGGGACTGGGGAAAAAGCGAAGGCCATTCTGTAATGGAGTGGATAGGGTCTTATGACCTAACTCGAAAGAGTGCAGACGTCCCCTAATGGGTAGCATGAAAATCTAACCTTAAAGGAGGTAACGTAATTATGATTAACGGATTAGAGGCAGAAATGCAAAAATGTGATCGTGTCCCTCCATGGAATTTTATTGATTGGAAGAAAGTGGAGCGGAAAGTGACCAACCTGAGACGGAGGATTTTCAAAGCAACTGAACGAGGTGATTTGAAACAGGTCGCAAACCTGCAAAAACTCGCCTCAAGGTCTTTTGCTGTAAAAGTGTTGGCGATAAAACGAGCTACACAAATCAATGATGGTAAGGATACCGCTGGTATTGATGGTAAGATTATTGACGATCATGCAGGTAGAGTGAAAATAGCCAATGAGGAAATTGAACTCAACAGCTACAATCCTCCTCCTGTAAAGAGAGTCTATATTCCAAAGAAACCTAAGAAGTCAAAAAGGTCGTTAAGGAAGAAATTCTCTAATGAACCCAAAAGACCATTAGGAATCCCCACCATCAAAGACAGGATAATTCAAGGAATTGGAAAGATTGCCCTTGAACCAGAATACGAAGCCAAATTCGAGAACAACTCTTTTGGCTTCCGTCCTGGTAGATGCGCCCATGATGCCATTTCAGAAATCCATGCTGCACTAAACAATTGTGCAGTTGGAAGGAATGAATGGATACTGGATGCAGACATTACAAAGGCATTCGACACAATAAACCATGAATTTATTCTGAACCAGTTGGGAAAATTCCCTGCTAAAGACTTAATTTCTAAATGGTTAAAAGCGGGCTTTGTAGACATGGGAAAAACCCATGAAACTACAATAGGAACCCCTCAAGGTGGAGTAATAAGTCCTCTTCTGGCAAACATTGCATTGGATGGACTTCAGAAACATCTTGGAAAAGGATACCGATACGTCCGTTATGCTGACGACTTTGTCATTATGGCAAAGACTAAGCAAGCCATTGAAGAAGTGAAGCCAAAGGTAGAACAATGGCTCCTTGAGCGTGGACTGAAACTGAATGATGAGAAAACCAAAATTATACACCGAGAACAGGGATTCAACTTTTTAGGATTCCATATCAAAATGTATAACGAAAAGCTCATCATAAAACCTCAAAAAGAAAAGATTAAAGAACTCCTTGATGAAATCAGAACTTGGCTTGATGAACATAAGCAAGTCAAAACTGAGGCAATCATTGAGAAACTTAATCCAATCCTCAGAGGTTGGGCCAATTACTATCGCTTTGTATGTAGTAAGGATACATTTTCTAAAATCCAACATAGATTATGGTGGATACTATGGAAATGGGCCAAAAGAAGACATCCAAATAAATCTAAATCTTGGATTCTCAATAAATACTATGAGAAAAACAGATATGGAAAATTTGAATACTTCAAAGGGCTATATCGGACTAATAAAGTCCCTATAATCCGCTACATCAGAGTAAAGGGTAAGGCCAGTCCTGATGACCCAAAATTATTAGAGTATTGGGAAAATAGGGGCAAAAAGCTCGGTAAAATCCAATTCGCAAAAGGTAGCACACGCCACCTATTAGCAGAAAACCAAAATTGGAAGTGTTGTGCGTGTGGTAATTGGCTTATGAATGGTGAAGATGTTCATATTAATCACATTATACCCGTTAGTGAGGGTGGAAGTGATGATATATCGAACAAGATTATCTACCATAAGTCATGCCACTATCAATGGCACTCGAACAGAAAAAGAAACAAGTTGCGTGCTGCTTGAGCCGTGTGAAGGGAAACCTTCAAGCACGGTTCTGAGGGGAGGAAGGGGTGGTAACATCCCTTCCTTACCCGACCTACGGGCGGGCCAGGACTGGAAACAGGAGATCGTCGCTGAGCTTTCGGCGGCGGCCCTCTGCGCTATTGTCGGAAAGACCTCAAGGACAAGGACTCTCGGAAACAGCTATCAATACATTTCCAGATACGCTGAGGAGGCCAATCTGACGCCTGTTCAGGCGTGTCTTAAGGTCATAAAGGATGTTGAAGGCGTGTTGAACTTAATCTTAAACGGCGCAACACAGAAAGGAGGAAATAGCCATGGAAACATTATTAGAGAGGTTTAGCATCAGTAAATGGGATAACAGGAATTTCGCTCTGCATGATGGCGAGAACCTTGTTTGCGTGACGCTTTACAAAAAAGGAGCGGAGGAAGTCCGGCGTCGGATGGTCGCCTACGAACTGCTTCTTATGGAAGCCAATGGAGTCTCGAAACAGTAATCTGTTTTCTGTGACATGAAGTCTCAGAAATTGAGCGGATAAGTCTATGATTTTAATAGGCTTTTATCTATGGTGAGTCTGTTCACCATTCCCCATATCACCAGCTCAGGACTGGCAACGGACCTGGGTGGGAGCAGGTGATAAAAGTAGCCCAATTCGGTAGTCACGCTGGAAAGGGAGCAAGGGGAAGATTGGCATGGGTAACGAACAGTAACTTCTTATAAACTCCGTGATTACTAAAAGGCTATAGTGACAAAACAAGCCTTAACCAAAATGGTAAATGGGTGGTCATGGTGTTGAAACATCATCATGATAACAGATCATACTCCCATCGGAGGACAAGAAGACCCTAAACCAATCGTATCTCAATTCTGGGGAACATGGAAACCCTGTTGGATTGTTCCGAAAATATATCAGAACTCAACAACGTGCAAACGTTGCCAATGTCCAGCAGGAATGGGACTGGGGAAAAAGCGAAGGCCATTCTGTAATGGAGTGGATAGGGTCTTTTGACCTAACTCGAAAGAGTGCAGACGTCCCCTATATGGGTAGCCTGAAAATCTAACCTTAAAGGAGGTAACGTAATTATGATTAACGGATTAGAGGCAGAAATGCAAAAATGTGATCGTGTCCCTTCATGGACTTCTATTGATTGGAAGAAAGTGGAGCGGAAAGTAGCCAACCTGAAACGGAGGATTTTCAAAGCAACTGAACGAGGCGACTTGAAACAGGTTGCAAACCTGCAAAAACTCGCCTCAAGGTCTTTTGCTGTAAAAGTGCTGGCGATAAAACGAGCAACACAGATCAATGATGGTAAAGATACCGCTGGTATTGATGGTAAAATTATAGACGATCATGCAGATAGGGTTAAAATAGCTAATGAGGAAATTGATCTCAATAGCTACAATCCTCCTCCTGTAAACAGAGTCTATATTCCAAAGAAACCTAAGAAGTCAAAAAGGTCATTAAGGAAGAAATTCTCTAATGAACCTAAAAGACCATTAGGAATCCCCACCATCAAGGACAGGATAATTCAAGGAATTGCAAAGACTGCTTTAGAACCAGAATACGAGGCCAAATTTGAGGCTAACTCTTTTGGCTTCCGTCCTGGTAGATGCGCCCATGATGCCATACATGAAATCTATATTGCACTAAACAATTGTGCAGTTGGAAGGAATGAATGGATACTGGATGCAGATATTTCCAAGGCATTCGACACAATCAACCATGAATTTATTCTAAACCAGTTGGGAAACTTCCCTGCTAAAGACTTAATTTCCAGATGGTTAAAAGCGGGTTTTGTGGAATTTGGAGAAATCCATGAAACCACATTAGGAACTCCTCAAGGTGGAGTAATAAGTCCCCTTCTGGCAAATATTGCATTAGATGGACTTCAGAAACATCTTGGAAAAGGATACCGATACGCCCGTTATGCTGACGACTTTGTCATTATGGCAAAAACTAAGCAAGCCATTGAAGAAATTAAGCCGAAGGTAGAACAGTGGCTTCTTGAGCGTGGATTGAAATTGAATGATGAGAAAACCAAAATTATACATCGAGAAAAGGGATTCAATTTTTTAGGATTCCATATCAAAGTGTATAAGGATGGAAAGCTCATCATCAAACCTCAAAAGGAAAAGATTAAGGGACTTTTAGACAAAGTCAGGATTTGGCTTGATGAAAATAAACAAGTCAGAACTGAAGCAATCATTAAGAAACTTAATCCAATCCTCAGAGGTTGGGCCAATTACTATCGCTTTGTATGTAGTAAGAAAACATTTTCTAAAATCCAACATCAATTGTGGTGGATATTATGGAAATGGGCCAAAAGAAGACATCCAAACAAATCCAAATCCTGGATAGGTAGTAAATATTTTGAAAGAAACAGGAATGGAAATATTGGACACTTCAAAGAACTATATCAGATCAGTAAGATCCCTATAGTTCGCTACGTCAGAGTGAAGGGTAATAATAGCCCTGATGACCCAAAATTATTAGAGTATTGGGAAAATAGGGGCAAAAAGCTCGGTAAAGTCCAATTTGCAAAAGGTAGCACACGCTACTTATTAGCAAGAAACCAGAATTGGAAATGTGATTTGTGTGGCAACTGGCTTATGAACGGTGAAGAAGTTCATGTCAATCACATTATACCCAGAAATGAGGGTGGAAGTGATGACATATCGAACAAAATCATCTATCACGAGTCATGCCACTATCAATGGCACTCGAACAGGAAAAAGACCAAGTTGCGTGTTGCTTGAGCCGTGTGAAGGGAAACTTTCAAGCACGGTTCTGAGGGGAGGAGGGGGTGGTAACATCCTCTCCTTACCCGACGAGGTAAAGGCTCAAGGGTAAAGAATGAGGCCCCGGTGATCAGTTTTTTCATCGGGGTTTTCTGTTTCAACAGTCCCGCTTTTTACGACAGAGAAAGGAGGTTCGAGATGTTCCTGAAAAGGATTGAGCTACAGATGGTCTCTGATCACAGTGTCCCATACGGTCCTATTCCGAATGGGATTCCGAAGGGTCTGGAGGTCAAAAACGAGGAGGATGTATTTCGGGTTTTCGGTTTCCTTTCTGGCCTGGTCCAGGAGGAGATGTATGCCCTCTACTTGAATTCCAAGCATAAGGTGCTTGGTTTCTACATGGTGTCGCGAGGGTCCATTGATAAGACCATTTGCAGTCCTGCCGACATATTGAGGCCGGCCCTTTTATTGGGCTGCGGTTCAATCATTCTTATTCACAATCACCCCTCCGGTATTCCTGACCCGTCTGGGGAGGATCTATCGGTTACTAAGGCAATGATTGAGGCTTGTCGGCTTCTCGGTTTTAAGCTTCTTGACCACATCATCATAGGCGAGGGGTGTTATCGGTCCATCATTTCGATGGTCTAAATCTAAAGTCGAAAATTTCGACTAAAAAAAGGAGGTTTTATATGGCAAGGTTAGCGTCAGATGCGAAGATGGGGTTTTATCCCACGCCCTTAGAAACCCTGGATTACATTTCCAGGTTTATAGGGGTTAATGACGAGGAGAGAAATATCAAACTGCTTGATCCCTGCTGTGGCAATGGGAAAGCGCTTCATGATCTGGCAGTCGAGATAGGATGGTCTGCCCGCCCCGCCACCTACGGCGTGGAGCAGGATGCTGAAAGAGCGATTGCGGCATCCGGGTCAGTAAAAAATGTCGTTAATAGCTCAACCTTCGACGTAAGGATCAATCCGCTTGGTTGCATGGGACTTCTCTGGCTCAATCCCCCGTATGGAAGTGACGGGATTGAGCGGTATGAGATGCGGTTCTTGAAGCATTCAATCAAATGGCTCTGTGAAGCCGGGATTCTGGTTTATCTCGTTCCAGAGTCTTTATTTGAAAGGGAGAAAGACCGCCAGTGGATAGCCCAAAACTTTTACGACTGTCAGGTCTTTCGGTTTCACCGTGAGGACTATCCGCGCTTCAGGCAAGCGGTTCTGATCGGGAAGAAGAGGGCGAAATTGGGAGAAGGTGAAATACCGCCTCCCCCATATCCTCACATCGAGGACAAAAGCCCTTCATGGGATGATCCTGATCCACCACCCTTCACCATTCCCGAGACAGACGGGCCTGATGTCTTTCAGGGCTCCGATGCGGTAACGGATGAGGAGGTATCGTCAAATCGGTCCCGTCTCATCGAAGAGGTAGTGAAAATCACCGGCAATGGAGAAGGAATCGGCAAGATTAAACCTCTTCTACCCTTGCGAAAGGGTCATCTTGTAGCCCTGCTTACAGCGGGGTTTCTGGATGGCCGGATTGAGACTCCGGAAGGACCGATCTGGCTCAGGGGTTTTTCCGACCGGGTTTCTTCCACAAGGGTCGAAGAAAACAAAGAGATCACCCGCTACACCTACTCAGTCGGTATAAGGGTGATCGAACAAGGAGGTAGTTGGTATGACATTAAATAAACACGAGATCAGGTTAATTCGGAGCGGTGGGGTATCCTGCAAGTCTGATGCGGGTCTCTACCTGGCAAATCCTTACAAATCCACCCTCAAGTTCATCTCCATCTATGGCTCTCCCCAACAGGTCAGGGCTATCTTTGCCCTGCTGGTTGCCAATGAGAGCATTGAAGTGGTCGATGGAGAAGAACAGACCATTTCTCTTGACAAGGGATGGGTTGATAGCATGAGGCTAAAAACCTTTCCCCTTGGTTATGGCAAGAGGCACGGTCTGATATTTTTTGAAGGTCTCAGCAAAGGGGCGATCCTCTGGACTTCGCCTCAAGAGAAAGAGCGAAAACTATTTTCTGCTCTGTCAAAAAGGCGTATCCCCTTCGACAGACTGTGGCTTCCCGAGCTGGAGGCCCTTCTCGTTGAGGAGGATCAATTGTTTCCCCTTTCTGGATGGGGCGGTTTTCAGGGTTACGACTGCTCCTTAAATGACGACAAGGTTTGCAATCTAATAACCGAAAAGATTTTACCCCTCTACAGGGGGGATAGGAGGAATAAATGGAACTCAGAAAGTTCGTCGAAAAATATGGCGCACAGCTCAGCTCCAGGATAGAGGAAAACATGAGCTACGTCTATAACCCCCTTAAGCCGGAGGGAGTTGGGGAGTATGACCAGAAAATCCCTGCTCTAATGAGAACCCCTTATCCGGTCCAGGGCGAGGTTATCAAAGGAATATCGAAGGCTCTCTACAAAGAGGGCCGGAATCATCTTTTTCTGGTTGGAGAGATGGGAACCGGCAAGACCTTTATCTCTCTTTCTTCGATATTTTTATCTGCCAGGCCGGTGAGAGTTCTGGTTGTCTGTCCCGGTCACCTGGTTGAGAAGTGGATGCGAGAAACGAGAGAAACGATTCCCGACGTAAAGGTGACCAATCTTTCCGTTAAGAATGTGATCTCAGTCCTCGATGGGTTTAGAGCCGTTCGTCAAAGACCATCCACGCATGAGATCTATGTCATCTCAAAGGAAAGGGCAAAGCTCAGTTATGGTTGGAGACCGGCGGCCAATTATCCCGCCAAAGGCGGGACAAGCAAGTTCCCTCACTGTCCCAGGTGCGGAAAAGTTTCCCGGGACAAAAACGAAAACATACTCACTTCAGAATATCTCAAGAAAAAGCGGTATTTCTGTGAGTGTGGTGAGGCCCTTTGGCAGGCGGACCCAAAGCTCAGGAGGTTCTCTTCATCGGAATATGTCAAGAGGTATCTGAAAAACTTCTTCGACATAGTGATTCTCGATGAGATCCAGGACTTCAAGGCCGGTGAAAGCCTTCAGGGTCAGGCGATGGGAATGTTGGTCGGGAGTCGAACCAAATGCCTCTGTCTGACAGGGACATTGAACGGTGGTTATGCGGACGATATCTTCTACCTGCTTTATCGGATGGAGCCCGGGCTGTTAAAGGCTGACGGTTTTGACTACCGTAAGTCCCGACAATGGCTGGAGGCTTACGGAACGATCGAGCATGAGATGAAAATTGACGACAATGACCACCATTATGGCCGGGGCAAAAAGAAGAACGTGATCGTCCGAAAGCGTCCCGGCGTCTCTCCTCTGGTTGTGGGAAAGTATCTTCTGGATCGTTCCTGTTTCATCCGTCTCGCGGATGTGATCGAGGGACTCCCGCCCTATGAAGAGAGAGTGGTCATGTTGGGGATGTCCGAGAAGCAGGAAGAGGAATACTGGTATTTTGAAAAAAAACTAAAGGATGCGGTTAAAACCTACAAATACAAGGCGCTATCGTCCATGCTTCAGGCCCTTCTGAGTTATCCGGACTCCTGTGTAGCCTTTGAGGAAAACGTTGTGATCAAGGATAAAATGGGAGAGGTGCTTAATACAATTTATGCGCCTTTAATCCATGAAAAACTTCTTCCGAAAGAAGAGGAACTATTGAGACTCGTCCAGGAGGAGGTTTCTGCAGGCAGGAAGGTCCTCTGCTATCTCACCTTTACAGGGTCAAGAGACATTCGGCCCAGGTTAAAGAAGATAATAGAGGATGCCGGTCTCAGAGTTGGTGTGCTTGACGTAACCGTTGAGCCTCAGAAGAGGGAGGCATGGATCGAAAAGCATGTCGGAGAGATGGATGTCCTTCTGGTCAATGCGGAACTCGTTAAAACAGGGCTGGATTTATACGCCTTTCCAACGGTTGTATTTTTCCAGACCGGCTATAACATCTTCACCCTCCGTCAAGCTGCCCGAAGGTCCTGGCGTATCGGTCAGACGAAACCGGTCAAAGTATTATTCTTTTGCTATCAGGGAACGATGCAGGCGATTGCGATCTCTCTCATAGCAAAAAAACTTGAGGTCGCCCTAATCGTAGAAGGAGACCTCCCGGAAGGTTTGGCCGAGTATGCCGTAGATACCGGTTCAATTATCGAGGAGATGGGTAAGGCCCTGATCGAAGGCGGGTCCTTTCAGAGCGCGGAGACCGCCTGGGCCAATTTCCGAAAGAAGGAGCTTGAGGTTCAGCTCGGTCTGTCCCAAAAAGATAAGATATTTGAGGAGACCTCAAAGGTAAGTAAGGGTGTCTCTGATAAGCTAAAGACCAGGACTTCGATTGACAAGAACATTTTGATCAGGGTTTCAATCGTAGAGGGCAAGAAGAAAAAGCAGTCAACGGTTGAAGTAAGATACGGGGATCTGGAAGAGGTAGCCAATGGCAAACCAATCCAGTTCTGTCTGTTCTAATTGATCCTTTTACCTGTCAGTTTTGTAGATAGGGGTTGTGGGTCCGTGTGGCCCAACCCCTATTTTTATTTTCAGTCCAAATCGAAAGGAGGTCAAAAGATGCGTAGAGGTAGAGAAGGAATTGAAGATTTAAAGAGAATAGACCTCATCGCCTTCCTTGAGGGCATCGGCTTCAATCCTCGCTGGCAAAGCGGGCAGAAGGCCATGTTCTTTTCCCCTCTCAGAACAGAGGCCAACCCTTCCTTTTCCGTTCAGAGGTCTTCTGACGGCTCCTGGAATTGGAAGGACTGGGGGACCGGAGAGAGCGGAGACATCATAAAATTCGCTCAGACTTATTATGGGGTGGACTTCAAGGAAGCCCTGAAGAGGCTTGGAGGTTCTTCTGAATCTTTGAGATATTCCAAGGTAAAGTGCGCCGGCAATCAGATCCCTAATAAAACTGATGCCGCCACGTCAGGATGGGCAAAGGAATTCTACGGGAAGGAGGTGGTAAAAATGCAAAGCCACAAGCTTGAGATTGTGAGAGATTATTTTCTCGACATGGGGGTTAGGTATCACCCTGAGACAAAGTGCATCCACGTCCAGGATCGCAAGGACGGGAAGCCCTATGTCGGAATCCCGATCCCTTATCCCCTCAAAATGCGAGGGCTTGAGTTAAGAGAAATTGGCGGGAATTCAAAGAAGACCTGGGGTAAAAAGACGCTCTGGCTTCTCAAGCGTGATCCCCGAAAAATACTTATCACAGAAAGCATTCTTGACGCCCTGGCCGGAGAGCTTGTCCTGGGTGAGGAGTCAATCACGCTCTGCTCACTGAATGGAGTCGGTAATGTTGATCAGCTTGACGCCCTGTTTAACCAGTACAAACCTGGTGAGGTGATTTTGGCCCTTGATAATGATGAACCAGGGCGGATTGCGACAGAAAGGGCATTTAAGGTTGCCCTGAGTCATTCAGTCCGTGTCATTGAATTCAGGGGTCATCTCGATGCCAACGTGAAGGACCTTCACAAATTGCTGAGATTGAGACAGGAGGCGCTACATGAAAGAGTCGATAAAGATCGACCGAAGTATGATCTGTCTCAGGTGTGGAGAGCCCCTGCATTTCTCTCGTGATAGGGGTTGGGTTCATCTTGACGGGAAGGTCTATAAGTCCCGTCTCAATTATCCAAAGCGGACGATCATTGCGTCCTGCCCGGAAGGAGGTGCAAAGCGATGAAATGTTTCAGGTGCGGTGGGTATTTGTCTTTCGAGAAGTTTTATCCCCCAGGGGTTGAACCGACCTTTTGGGGGTGGAGGTGCATCAATTGCGGCGATATCATCGATGAGGTGATCATTTCCAACAGATGGATCTTCAGCAAGGAAAGAGGCCGGTCGTCAAAGCATGCAACTGCGTGAAAGGTATAGCAAGAGAGCCCCTGGACTTAGATCCGGGGGCTTTTTTTTTGCCGTTTTCACAGTAATACTCTAATGAAAGGAAGGTAGGTATTTTAGGTGTTTGAGCGGTATCGGTTCTTTAACGGACATAGGATTCTGAGCGGCTGCCCTTACTGCGAGGGAGCGGTCTTCATATATACCTCAAGGTCCAAGTGGGGGAATGAAGAGGCGCTGCATAAGTGTTTTCAGTGCGGAAGGATGTTTAAGTATAAGGAGGGTCACCTGGTTCTCTGGCCCTTCCGGGAGTATCCACATCTTGAGAAGCGCCGTGTTATCAGGAATTAAAGGTCTTTCATTGCGTTTTGCCCACTCACACAATTGACATAAGGCCCCGCAACTACGACACGTTATCTCATCCCATTCCTGGTAGAGACAATCATACTCTGGACAGCATTTTCTAAGATGGAGTTATCTTCATTCGAAATCACCCAGGCATCCACAGCTTATCAATTGCCCGTTGCATCTTGGACACCGTTCGACATCACAGCCGGGATGATGACGTCCGCCATGTTTAATCCAGCAATCGTGACACCGGCCGGACTCTTCCTCAAAATGGTACGTGGAAGAAGGAAGTTTTGAACCGTCGGGAAATTGCACCATCCGGTTGCGAGTGCATGTGTCACTCGCCAGCATTTCCTGATTACAGAATTTACAAACAGCCATAATAAGACCTACTACGTTTCGTGTCCATTGTTTTCGTTTTTTTTCCTCCGAAAAGAATAGGCAGGTCAGGCAGGTATTCAGGATTATTCCCTGCCATCCCCCGAAGTAAGGATGAGGCTTCCGCCTACGAACTGCTTTAAATTGAGCCTGTTCAATACTAAATTATCTTCATAATATTAAGTAGTTACAAATGCAAAAAATCCGACTTACCCCCCAAATAGGCCCTTTGGGGGCGTTTGATCTCAAAAAGTTCAATGATTTGAAAAAAGTTACCCCCATAAAATTGGGACCTGAGAGACAACTTACCCCCATAAATTTGGTTTTGGCAGTTATTGAAAAGATGATTGCTTTTTGAAATACCATTAAAATACAACGCCTTTAGCCTCTTTTGAAATATTGAACAGGTTTATTGAACAGTAATCGACATGGGAAGCCTGCTTTCATGGTAAAAAATTGAATTATTGAACAGGCTCAAATTGTAAAAGGTTCGTGAAGGCTTTCAAAATCAACCTTCCTCGCCTCACGTAGTTTGGAAACCATTTCTTTTGAATTCTCCAGCACCCTTTGTATCTCTTTCTGTCCATCTGGAGAACTAACCCATTTCCTAACACTATCAGCGGTATCTTCTACCAATTTACTCTTTCCCCCTTCTTTCAGACAGATCGAGCAAATATCTGGCATGAAAAACATAATGTCCTCCCCGCTTCGATTGTTGCCAACACATTGCCCAAAACGCCCAATTCTTTTGCATAGCCTCAATTATTTCTTCATTGCCACTCCAGCCAGCCGTAGAAATGTTATATTCAATCGCATCTGCAAGTTTCTCTTTGCTCCATCCCCACTCGGCATATTCCCAAATAGAATGAATAAAATTCATCAACCCAGGGTAATCCTTGACCGGCCATTCCTCAATTTTTTTAAGCTCTCCTTCGCTTGGATACCGATTCATAAAACCTCCGGGCATCTACAGCTTTTTTTCTAAGAAGATACCCAATACTGGATGTTTGGGTATTCGGTCAAAGCCTCACAACAGCACACCGTTGTGGGAGAGGCTGACCTCTCCTGGCTTCGGGATATGTCCTCCTCCGATCAGGCCTGCATCAGAGACCGTATGATGGGGGTTCCGAAAAGGCCGTGTGACGATGAGGGCCCTGTCCGATGGGATCAGCCCAAGCACACTGTGAATCTTCGTCGTCTCGATGCTCTCCTCAAAATTCATATCCGGCAGGATCGTGGGAAGGCGTTTTGCGAGCATCGTCTTCCCTGAACCGGGCGGACCGACCATGATCACATTATGTCCGCCTGCGGCAGCCACCTCCAGAGATCGCTTCACATGTTCCTGACCTTTCACCTCATTGAAGTCGACAGGATAGTTCATCTCCTGCTTAAAGATTCCGTCGAGATCTAAAACAACAGGATCGATATGGAGGGACCCATTTAAGAATTCGACGCAATCGGAGAGGGTATCGAGAGGAAAAATCTCAATTCCTTTGACAACGGCGGCCTCTTTTGAATTATCCCTGGGGAGCAAGATTCCTCGCAGCCCTGCGTCCCGTGCAGCCACGGCAATGGGAAGGGTCCCCTTGATGGGTTTGACCTGGCCGTCCAGGGAGAGCTCCCCCAGGATGAAATAACGGTCGAGCCTCCCTTTCTGAACCACCTCTGTGGCCGCCAAGATGCCAATGGCCATGGGAAGATCGAAGGCGGCCCCTTCTTTTTTTATATCGGCCGGAGCAAGGTTTACGGTGATCCGTCTTGAAGGAAAGTCGTAGCCACAATTCTTGGTTGCGGCTTTGACCCTGTCCTTTGACTCTTTGACTGCGCCTTCGGGAAGGCCGACGGTGGCAAAGGCGGGAAGGCCCTGGGCGATGTCGACCTCGACCTCCACCACGTAGGCGTCAATCCCGAAAACGGCGCTGCTAAGAACCTTTGCTAACATGATTGACCTCACTTATATCAGAAATGCCACGTTCAAACAAGGGAAAATATCGGCTTATGGTAATCCCTCAGTTATGGGTATTTTTATCCCCCTTTGGCAAAGGGGAGCTGTGAAAAAATTATAATAAGCCCCCCTCACCCTAACCCTCTCCCACCAGGGGAGAGGGTAAACATATTGAAATAAAAAAAATTCCCTCCCCCTTGATGGGGGAGGGTGAGGGTGGGGGTGATTCATGCAATTTTTTCACAGCTTCAGGGGGATAAAGGGGGATTTTAAAATTATGATCGGAAAATCTCCCCTCGCCCCTCTTTTCCAAAGAGGGGTATATGGGTGCATTTGCATTACTTGAACCCGTAACTGAGGCATTACGACAGCTTTGAAAAACTACTTTTCGCTCTCTGATTAAACAGATTTAAAAAAATGATTCCACAGATTTGTCTTGATTTATCAATGCATTTTTAATCTGTGTAATCCGCCCCTAATCGGTGTAATCATTTGATTGAGATTGACGGGCATTCTAAAAAATGATAAATAAGGATCAAATGAGGCCGGCGTAGCTCAGTGGTAGAGCAACTGATTCGTAATCAGTAGGTCCGGGGTTCAAATCCCCGCGCCGGCTCCAGTAAGTGGTTGGAAATACTGGAGGTATTAAGCGGTAGGTAATTGGTTAGATATTGAGATTTCATCTTTTCCCACTATTTTCCCACTATTGAGGATCAATTTCTCAATCATCTCCCTCTGATAATTCACATCTGAGCCAATGTAGAAGTCAACGGTAGTCTTTACATTGGTATGTCTTAACTGATCTTTTATCACCAATGCAGGCACACCTTTCCGGTGCATCAGACTGGCTGTGGTATGTCTCAACTCTTTCCAAGAATATTGTTTTGTGTCAATCCCCAAATACTTGAGAATTTTCTTGAAGGGTTGGTAGACATGCCATCGGTTGAAGGGTTCTCCATCCCCCCGACAAAATACCCACTCTGAACGCTTTGGAAGGCCCTCAAACAGGTCAATCAATTCCTTCTGCATTACCACCCTTTGCCCTCTCCCAGTTGAGTCTTTCAGAGTCTTGGTGGAAGGGAGATAAATTATTCCATCTTTGAGATCAATCCATTTCCACCGAAGGCCCAACAATTCACCTTCTCTTAAACCGGTGTAGTAACTTGTCAGGATCAGGGGCCTGAGCCATTCAGGGGAAGTCTCAACTATCTTCTCCATCTGTTCCTCGGTGAAGAAGTTCCTCAACCCCTTCTGGTCAGGGTAGAAGAGGCCACTCTTAGAAGTCTTAGGGAAAGGGCTTTCCTCCATGTATTCCCTGGCCACTGCAAAGTTAAAGAGTCTCCTCAGACCTGCCAATGCTCGATTGATATTTGAGTCTGTGACCTCTTTGCCTCCCCTTTGCTTCGGGGTTGCCTTCAATGTGTCCCTCAATGTGAAGAGGTCTTTCCGGGTGATCTGTGAGAGCTTCCAACCACTAAAATGTGACAAGTAAGCGGGAATGAATTGAAGGATGTACTTCTTTCCATCTCCTTCTTTCCGGTAGAGGTCGATCAACTGGTCGAAGGTTGTCTTTTCCTGTCTCTCAATCGCCACATAATTGCCACGCTTACCTTTGTTCTCCCTCTCCATCTTCTCCTTCAGGGCCATAGATAAACGTGGGCCAACAGCCTTCTCATACTTCTTGGAACCAACGTAGTAAGTGACGTAATAGGTATCACCCACCCTATAGATCCCCTTGTGCTTCGTTTTCTCACGATTCATTTCTTTTTCACCTCCTTTCTCTTAGAGATTTTCTCAAAACAGACTCGATAACCCAGGACATCCAGAATCCGCTTCAGAGTAAGATAGTTAGGATTGATCTTGTTATGAAGAAGTTTGCTGATGTAAGACTGTTCGATGTTCGTTTCTTTAAAAATACGATAGCCGGTGATCCCTTCTTTCTCCATAATGGCCTTTAGCTCAGTTCCTATGTTCATCTTCTCTCCTCTTCTCATGCTGAAATTATAAACCTACTATTTTTAAAAGTCAAGCATTATTTTTGATAAGAATCATTTTTTGATGGACTTTCACCCTTTTGGTAGTGGGAAATTAGTGGGAAGGGTTTGCAATCTCCTGAATGTTCAAGGGAATTTTTTGGCCTACTGATATGCAATAAGCAGGTTTTCAACCTCAAACTCTCCTTTCTACCCTCGATCTTTCGAGGAAAGATTCAATGTCAGACACCCGGAAGCGAATAACCTTCCCCATCTTGTAACAAGGGAGGAGACCTCTCTTGACCATGACGTAAGGCCACGGCTTTGAGACCTTCAAGAGGTTTGACAGTTCCTTTGGACTAAGTAGTTCTTCCAATACCCAACTCCAAAACGTTAGGATGCGTTTAAAGAAGACTTCTTGACCTCTATATTCGCCTTAACCTAACAACAAACTCAACTCTTCCAACTCTGCTCTTAGTTCCCTGATCACCTTCGACCAATAAGCCTGACGTTGATCCTGCACCCAGATCACGAAGAGAAGGTTCTCGACCTTTGCCTCTAAGTCCATCCTGTCTCCCATTCAAACCTATCAGCGCAGGCGGCCTCTATCGTTCGGATGACTGCCCTGATACCGCTATCCATTCGCTTCCACTGCTGCCGGTTGATCTCCCCCTTCTCTTTGCTCCACTGCCCGTAATTGATAGCGTCCAGGAGTTCCTCGATCATTTCCCTGCGGAAGCACCTCGAATCACTCTTAGGCCGGATCGGGCCATAGATAGGCTCAAAGGCTATCTCTCTTTTCTTCCTTGCATGGTCAATCCAATTCATCAAACCCCCTTAGAACGCTGTTAGAAGGGCCTTCCAATCATGACAGACGGGGGGGCCTGTGCCTTGAGGCTCTGGGATAATAATTTAATCACCTTTTCATCCATCAGCAGAATCCGAAGTGGTTAATTTTTCTTCATTATCATCGTCATTGCCAAAAAGCCCCCTGTGGGCACGATAAAGCATTTCTTCAATAGGAAGCACACCAAGTAAGTGTTTTTCGGCTGCAAAGCTACCGTCAAGTCGGAAAGACATGTCCAGCCCTTTATGAGCGATGCCGAGGTCTGGGGAGTCTATTATTTGCTTAAGCCTTCTAATCCTGTATGGCTTGTCAATTCCGCAGTAGTCCATTAACTCAGTGACGGACATTTGGATTTCAGGCTTTGCCATCAACTGTGAACCCATGACCTTAGCGCTTTCCCTTGAGGTAACATCGTAAGAGTCCATCGCTGCTTGAGTCTGAGTTTTACCCTGTGCCATTGCTATGCAGAATTTCTGCTCTTTCCTGGTAAGTTTCTGTAAACTTTCAGGAGGTGGAGGCAGGGTAAGCCTTTTGAGCCTTTTATGGATTGCCACAGGGGAAACCCCGAAATATTGGGCTATCTCTTTCTGGTTTCTGCCTTCCTTTAACAGCCTTAAAATTTCCTGGTCATTCGTTTTTCTTTGCCCCATGGTATTAACTTACCTCCCCTCTTAATTGGTTAATTTTTAACCACCCTGGTAATTATCCACCCAAACATCCTCCAGGACGTTTAAGCCAATGCAGCTCCTGGGAATACTTTCTTAGTCAAATGCACCGCCTCTAACCTCTCCCTGTCCATCCTTTTAAGTACGGGTATCTCCCAGGCCATATAAATGGCTTCTTTAACCCCCTTCGATGCCAGGGTTTTCAACTCCTCCTGGTCTGCTACAAGCCATATCACCTCATTGAAGAGCTTGGAGAAAATCTTAACAGGAGCCATCTTAGCTTTTTTAGCTTCCCCTCCTATCTGTGTGAGGGATAGGGAGCCTTGAGGCTCACCCTCAGCCCCCAGGGGCGAGGGTTCCCGTTTCCATAGGTGTTTATCATTTACCATTTTCTCAAAAATCTCTCTTGCAAGGCTCATTTTTTCTCCATTCCCCCACCTACCGGAAATAATCTGTTACTTCTGTTACCCGCATGATTTTATTAAAGAAAGTGCCATTTTGAATCTGTTACTTTTGGCATTTAGTAACACATTATTTTTAGCGTATTCCTTAATGATTTCATGGCGGTAGCAAGAGTAACAGATTTTTCCCCATACCCTGGTGGCCACTATGGAATATAGCGCCTCTTTTGATCCTCTATCCATGCTTTTGTGATGGAATACCCCCTGATATTCTCTCCACTGACCTTCTTTTGATCACTATAAATATCCAGCTTAGATATATACCGGCCAAGACTGTTCGTATTTCTAAAGCTTAATCCATCTGTCATGTTTGCCCTTTCAAATAGCTTTGATACCGGGATAAAGCACTCTTTTTGGTCGCCCAGTTCCCTTTCGATAATCTCTATTATGGCCGTCATATTCCCATCTAACTTCTCATAGCTCACTCTTTTCTTACCCATATCCCTTGAAAGCTCGATCAAGGTGTTAAAGGTTGTCCGGTTTTCATCGTTTGCCAATTCGTCAATAACCATGTTGACACAAGCCAACGATTCGAGAATATCCTTCTGCCGATCATCAAACCCCTCCATTTCAGGAATTTTGCCGGTAGATAAATCATATAATTCAATCACGTCCGGCCCATGCCTTAATCCGAAGATATAAAGATCGTCCCTTAACCGTTGAATCTCAGCCTCTTGCAACCTGAAATTAAATCGTTTAACTTTCTCTCCAGGGGTCTTTCTAATCATGGGAATCCTAAAAGACCTGTCCTCAAGCGTGTCAGAGACCCCCCTAATACCGGCCAAAACTTTAGGACTGTAGGCGTTAAATAGTGACGTTACAAATTCTTTACCCCTTGATTCTATCCTTGTTACGATAGAGCCTTTTTGAAACCCACTATTTAACAGGGAAAACATTTCTGGTTTTTTGTCTTTTTCTTTTGGGCTAAGAGATTCAACCTCGTCTATAATCAAAGTTATATCATTCCCGTCCACTTGCCTAAAAACGGATGCTTCTGAAGGATTGACAGACCGATTCGTAGCATTGTGGCAAACATGACTCAGCAGATCTTCAACAAGAGACTTCGCACAGCGCTTAGTCGGAGATATAAAAAGAAGATATCCATAATAAGGGAAGAATTTATACATATAAGTCCCGATGGTCCACGTTGCCAGCAGTTCAGAGATTCTTATGTCCGGGAAAATGACATGATCTAAAAACAGCCCACACAATCGCTCATGTAATTCCTTCCCATTGACATCTTCCCCGTTCCTGAATCTTTTGATCGCTTCTTTTGTAAGTTTGGATTGAGTAAACTTCATGTTCACTTCTTTGCTTGATTGAATGACATTCCCATTGGATTCGATCACAATCTTATTCCCATTGATAACCGCTCCATAGGATAAGACTCCATCATAATAATTCTGCGCCGTATAGACCTTGCAACCTTCTTCGCATTTCTCTAATAATTCATCTACATTAATGCTCTCCTTTTTTTTAGAATTGGCCAAATTGAAACCGTTTTTGACGGATGTTTTACTGATTCCCAGCTTACCGGCAATTATTTTGAATTTTAGCTCACGCTCGACTTCCGATAACTTGGATAACTTTTCAAAAAGTTCTCTTTGATTTTCAGAATAGGATTGAGGCGTTAATGATTCGATCATTTCTTGAAGGGTTTGCTTTCGGATTTCTCTTTTGGGAAGTGCGTTGAATTCATCAATCGAGTGATGACAAAGGTAGTCATCAAGCCCTTTCTCTGGCCCTCGTGGCAACTCAATGATAAAGACCCTGGCCCCTCGGTCAATGAGCCGGTATGCAAGCTCATATACGGCTTGTTTTAAATTCTTTCTCTCCCCGTGACGGTCGGGTTGCTCGAAATCATTGTCCGGGACAAGGTAAACTGTCCGGCCTTTAAAATTAATCTTGTCAAAGTCAGGAATCAGTCCATCCTCACCCTTGTTCTTGAAATTCCAGAGGCCCCCTGACCCAATACAGTAAAGACCTTCCTGATTTCCTTTTAAGGTTTTTTTCTCACCTTCCGTAATATGAAGAGGGATAGAGGGATCTGATGGAATTGCCCCGACTCTCTCCGGTATGTAAAGCCTATTCGCTGATCCTTTAGGTTGGTAATATTTGATCTCATGTCCGTCCTTATCGAGTATCGGCTCGCTTGAGAAAAGTTTATATCTAATATGATCCGTCCCTGGATATGGAAAGGCAAGCATACTTTTTACCTTTGGATGATTGAATATTTTCGAGATGTCTCGTGGAGGAACAGAATAGATCCTGGCTTCCCGGATCGTTTCGTCCGTCAACCTACTTTTTTTTAGGTCTTTTAGATGGTTTGGAGAGAGACTCAACGAATGGGAAATTACGGGGCGTGATTCTTGACTATTGATTGCTACATTGAAAAGAGAAGGGTATTCATTGATTTGCTTTTCCATATCTCGCTCCTTTTCCGTTCCCCTCAATGCCTTCTTTTGCGGTCAGCATTTTCCCCCGGAGAGTCTTGACTGTTGTTACAAAATCGGCAACAGGGACTTCTACATTTCCGTTGAAGAGGTTCATTAGTTGATAAACCCGATCATTCGCCTCAAAAACGAATATTACCTTCCCGTTTTTTGTTTCGAGCTTTGGTTCGATACCGTGAAGTAAGAGGAAGGAACTAACGTAAATATCGAGAAGATTGATCGTTCGTGTCGCTGCCATATACCCTCCGTTTCCTTGGTGCTTAGGAAAATACATAACACAGAACGGCAGGGCTGTAGATTGACTTTTAAGGGTATACCTTATCTGTCTTTTTACTGGATGGAGTGCTTAGGCTGGTTGTTCTAATTCTTTTCTTACTTGTTTTATTATTCTAACGGCTTTCTTGTATGCTCGTTCAACAACCTTATACCATGTCATGAATTTTTCATTATAGGCAGGATTGCCGTCTTTTATACCTGATAATCGTTTTGTTATTTGTTGAAAATTCATGCCGTATATGTGGTGCATATCATAAACTTCCCATATCTTAACAAGGGTATCCCTTTGTCTACTTTTATTTATAGGCATATTTTTTTTGTAGTGTGTAATGATGGTCTTTAATTCTTTAATAATTGCTTTTCCATTTTGCTCAAGGTCAATCATTAAAAATAAAAACTTGCCTCCCTCATAAAAATATGCAGGGATAAGCTGTGACATGGCCTCTTTCACATTAAAAGCTTTTTCGGTTGTTATTTTAAGGTTTTTATCAAACAGATGTTTAAAGGCTTCTTCCTGAGGTAATACTTTTGGTAATTCCTTTTTTAATTCTATCGGGGGATATATTTCAGATAATCTATCTGCATTTTTTACATCTATTACCTCTACTGGCTTATTGTAGTAATGATTAAAACTAAGATTTTTGATTTGCACATAAGGTGGGACAGGTCTTATTGGCAATAACCACTCATATCCCAGTGGCGGATATTGTCTCCATTTTTTCGCCATTCTATTACCTAACATTTTAGCCTTTTTTTCATCAATGTCCAGCAATCTTGCATACTCAGCATATTCTTGCTGATATTCTGGAAGTCGGATTATTGCCATTGTTCTGTCATCATTCAACAATTTCATTGCCTTTTCCATTTCCTTGCCACTCTCCTTAAGTGATCTCTCCTAAAGTATCAGGGGAAACGGTCAGGAGTTACCGCTTGTCGGGAGCTACCCTATCCCCCAAACTAAAAATTTTTATTTTGAAATAGCCTTAAGTTCCTCCCTGCTTTTATCCGTTTTCCAAGCCACTAACCTTAGACCATGGAAAATAAGCGTTGTGTCCCATTTTTCATAAACCCACACATCAAGAGAAACCCTCCCCCGAAAAAAACTTCCCCTTCCTGATCCACCATAAGAACCATGGCCCCACTTGGCGGTGAATGAAGCAAATTCTTCGCTGGGAATTGTGTGAGTCTTATCGGGCATCCCCCATTCTTTTAAGAAAGCCTCTCGATTCAACCCTGTAACTAATAACCCCTCCCGAATCGACTCTTTATGCTTTGCCATGATACATCCAATGGTGAGAAATAAGATCAGGACAAGAAAGAAGATCGTCTTTATCTTCATTTTTATCACCTCCTGTCCGTATTATAGACGAATCATTCGGTTTTTTGAACAAATTTTTTTACCAATCAAAGAGAGAAGAGGGGCCTTGCCGGCCCCTCCCCGAACCCCTAAAAAAATAGTGGGAAAGTGGGTTTTCTACTGATCTCAGGTTTTTCAAGGCTTAGCGGACATCCTGAAATCAGTAGGACAAAACCTCTTACTGCTAACCCATTGAAGCTAAAGTCAGAAACGACTCTGTGCCTACTGATCAGGACTGCCAAAAAAATCAGTAAACCCCTCTTCCCACTTCCCACTATTTTCCCACTTGTAATTGACAAAATAGGGTTTTTTGTGTTAATTGTCATTACAAATTGTGTGAGTCGTTTCGCTAACTTATTGAAATCATTAAAACACTTTCACCTATTCGTAATCAGTAGGTCCGGGGTTCAAATCCCCGCGCCGGCTCCAGAGAAAAAAGATCATGAGAAAATCCATCCTCACGCTTATCCTTCTTCTACTCATCCCTGTTTTGACTCAGGCTGAACCGATCAAGTGGCTGTCCTATCAGGACGGGTTAAAGAAATCGAAGGCGGAGAACAAGAAGATTTTCCTCAATTTTTATGCGGATTGGTGAAGTTTCTGTAAGAAGATGGAGGCGGAGTCCTTCCTTCAACCCGAAATCGCCAAATTTTTGACCAAGAATTTCATCCCGATTCGAGTCGATGTGGATAAGGAGAAGGAGATCGCCTCCAGCTATTTTGTGAGAAGTCTTCCCACCTCATGGTTCCTTGAGCCGGATGGAGAGAAGATCACCAGTATTCCTGGTTATGTCAATCCGAAACTCTTTATGACCATTCTCAAATATATTGCCTCAGAAAGTTATAAGAAAATGACTCTGAAGGAGTATATGAAGTGACGATTCATTACTTCCTCGTTTCCCTTGGTTCCCCCATCCATTGAAATGTTTCCACCCCTTCCTTTGTTGAAAAGAAGGCGCCGCATTTGGGGCATTTGATGGAGGTATTTTGTGATGCGGTTGCGCATCCGAAAACGATCAACAGCATCCCTGAGATTAAAACCGTTATCCATTTTCTCATATCTGTTCTCCTTATTGAATATAAGCGCCAGTGTCGGTGTTAGTGTCAGTGTCAGCCATTAGAGTCTGTTTATAAATGCCGCAATCTTCTTTTTTTGTCATTCCCGTGCTTGCGCGCCATAGCGCTTCAGCGCGCAGGCGTGAAAACGGGAATCCAGGGTTCCCGGTGAAAACCGGGACCCAGTCTTAAAGATGGTTCCCGACTTTCGTCGGG
>Ga0207951_100388_pt1 | contig 22709 bp, 23 predicted proteins | sample Subbio12Aug_8Bad_FD_184830 | JGI IMG/M metagenome (GOLD analysis project Ga0207951, IMG submission 184830) | Serpentinite rock and fluid subsurface biosphere microbial communities from McLaughlin Reserve, California, USA - CR12Aug_8Bad (SPAdes) | ecosystem: Environmental > Terrestrial > Deep... | reverse complement strand
CTCAACGTGTGGATTACCCAAACGCTTTTTCACGAAACGGAACACGTCGATTGATTCCATCCAGACATTCAACGCCAATGATGAGATTTAGAGAGGGACGACAATCTAAGAGCACAATATCTTGCCAATATGTGCACTTTACGTAAGTTGAAGATATCTATTTGAAATCTTCAATTCCGAGACAGAGTTCAATCTTGTGTGTTACAGGAAGGACGTCAACAGTGGGAAAATGGATAAGTTGATGGTTCATTTCCTAAACACGATGTCCCCATAATAGGCGATGGCCCGCTCACCTGTGTTATCCGTGTCGGTCATGATGGCCACACCCGAGATCATCGGTGGCTCATAATTGAATGCCTTCCTGAAATCCTGATAGAGATTTCTCTCTTCATTCACCCACTGGTTCAGTCTGGATTCGCCGCTTTCAACCACAATCATCATCACCCGGTCCGTATAGGGATTGGGGGCAAAGGCGCCTACCGGAGCCTTGCTCTCCCAGATATAATTGATGGCGGCAACGGGCGGATATTGGCCATAGAGAAGCCTGATCGCTTCGTATTTGACCTTTTCGAAAAAACCCAGTTTAGAAGAGTCATATTCAAACGTGATATAGAGTCTCGCCGGATAATCATCTCCTTCCTTAATATGGACATTTCCCTTTTTCAGGACATTCTCCACCTTCCAGCGCCACTGAACGATTGGATATTCTTTTGGATCGATTTTGATCTCCCGGACCAGTCCCGATGCTGAAGATTCGGAGACAGCCTTCACCACAATGGTCCCCTCGTCTTTAACAAAGGAATAAGTCGTATGCCGTTCGATCTTCTTGAAGGTCAGAGGCTTCCAATCGGATGGTATTTTGCTTTCTATTGTTTCGGCTGAGAACTTCCCCACCTCCATGATGGGCTGGGATTGACTGGATGCATATAAAGGAAAAATTAGGAGTAAGAACATAAATAGATAAATACATAATCTCTTATAATCCCTTATGGCATCATCATACTTCCCCTCCCCATTTCGATGCCTGCCTGCGCGAAGCCGCTTCGGCGAAGGCAGGGGGGAGGGTGAGGGTGGGGGCGACCAGGGGAGAGGGAGATCATTTTGGATATTTTTTAGGCAATGCATTTTTAATTCCATTCGATCAACCCCCCTCTCCTCAACCTCTCCACATCTTCGGGCCGGTCGACATCCCATCGCCGAGGGAGTTCGTGCCAGTTCCATCTCAATCTGCGAAGCCGCTCCCTTGTCTCTTCCAAGACAGAGCCGGTTCCCCAGGAGATTCCTTCGAAGAGTGTTGATTCATATTGACAGAGACCGATGAGGACGTAACCCCCGTCTTCGGCCGGAGAGATAACAGCAGGAGCGCCCTGCTTTAAGGTTTTTTTTGCCTCTTTCAGATCCTCAGGGGTGAGGGATGGGCAATCCGTTCCAATCAGCAGGGCCATAGGCGCTCTTTTCAATGTCTCATCGAAGGCATGGGCCATCCGTTTGCCAAGATCGCCTTCGGTCTGTTGATGGAGATCGACCTGAAACTTTTCAGCGCATCGAAGGAAGAAGGGATGTTCTTTCGAGGGCGAACACCAGAGTTCAACAGAACCCACTTTCGACTCCACGGCCGTATTCAGAGAATGCAAAACAAGTTTTTCATAAAGGGCTGTAACGGCCAGGGAGTCCAGGGAGGAGAGCAACCGGGTCTTTACCTCTCCCGCAATGGGCGCCTTGGCAAAGACGATGATGTGGCAATTTGTTTTCATAGGGATTGGTAAAAAATAAATTCCAAATCCCCCCTGCCTTCGCCGAAGCGGCTTCGCGCAGGCAGGCCACGCCCCCCTTTGCTAAAGGGGGGAAAGGGAGGGTTATGGATAATAAAGCTTTGCCAGTCGCTTCGGGTTTATTTTGAAAAAATAAGCGGCCCTCAGAAACCACATAAGCAGAATGGTTCGGAACAGACCCTTCTTTTCCCAGCGGCGGCTGGAGGTGAGAACCCGCTGATAGAGACAGAGAGGTCGGCCATGTTTTTTCAGCATCTTGCTCAGGGCGATATCCTCCATGAGATCGATCTCGGGAAAGCCACCGATAGCCTCAAAGAGTTCTCGTTTTACAAAGATGGCCTGGTCGCCTGTGGCGATATGAGAAAGCCGGGATCGCCAGTTCATCAGGAACTCGATGACACGTAGCAAAAGATGCTTTCCTGAGAAATTTACATCGAAACGGCCCCATTTTCTATCCCCCGTTTTCATCCCCTCGATGATCAACCGGTCAGCCCCGTCGGGCAGAAAGGTGTCTGCATGCAAAAAGAGGAGGAGATCCCCACTCGCCAATTTCGCTCCGGCATTCATCTGACGGCTCCGGCTACGTGGACATTGAATGATCTTATCCGCATAGGGGTTCGCAAGGGTGATTGTATCATCATGGCTTCCGCCATCGACGACAATCACCTCATGGCCTGCCTCTCGCAGAGATTGAAGGGTAAGGAGGGTCCGGGCGATTGCCGGCGCCTCGTTCAAGACCGGAATGATGATGGAGATATTTATCATTATAAATCAGTCGAATAGTCGTTAGTCTAATAGTCATATAGTCGACTATACGACCATGTGACTATCAGACTATTGGACTACTTAAGACTCCCGTGCAACTGCTTCCCTGGCCTGCGGTGCAGCCGTAACAGTGTTCCAGTAGCGGGGTCGGATTCCCCTTTAGATCGACCTCGATCAATTCCGAAAGATGGAGACGAGACCTTCCTTCCATCCGGAGGGGAAGGCCCAGCGCCTGATTGAAATCGCAGTCGTAGACATAACCCTGATAGTCCACGCTGATAAGCCTCCGGCACATCACTGATTCGAGATTCCCTTCTTGATGCGCCCCTTGAAGGAGTTTCATATAACTTAAACGCTCGCCTATCGAAATCAATAATGTTTCAAAGCGATGAATGGGCATATTGGTGATCGTATAGAGCTGGTTGAAGACAATACCGTAACGCTCTCCCAGTTCTCTCCTGTAATCCTCCTCTAATAGGGTTTGCGGGGGAGGCAGAAAAGAACCCAGTGGATTGTAAACCAGGTTAAGGGAGAGTCCTGAGCCATTTTGGCCATAACCCAGGCGATTGAGCTTCCTTAAAGCACGGAGACTAACCTCGAAAACGCCGTTCCCCCTTTGATGATCGACATTCTCTTTCAGGTAACAGGGCAGGGAGGCGATGATCTCCACCCTCTGGTCGGCGAGAAATTCTTCCAGTCCCTCCATTCCGGGCTCTTCGAGGACGGTAAGATTACAGCGGTCGATGACATGGAGGCCCATCGCGCGGGCGGAACGGATGAGGTGTCTGAAATGAGGGTTCATTTCAGGGGCTCCGCCGGTCAGGTCGAGCTGACGGAGATTGGATGAGCCAAGAAAAGCGATCACGTGATCGATGGTGGTTCGGTCCATCATCTCCGTTCTTTCAGGCCCGGCATTGACATGGCAGTGGATGCACTTTTGATTGCATCGATAGCCCAGGTTCACCTGCAGGATTTCAAGATGGGTTCGTCTGATTACTGTGAGACCGGTCATCTCAGGCCCCCTTTTTCTTTTTTGATTGATTGAAACTTTTTCACAAAGATAGGAATGAGAGCAAAAAAGCCGAGCAGTATTAGAGCGCTTATTGTTTTGAAAGAAAGGAGTTGATCGGGTGAATCAATCCGGCCGAGCGACTGTCCCAGATTGGTAAAGACGAAGGCGCCCGGGATCATGCCGATCGCCGTGGCCGCCACATAGGTTTGAACTTTGATGGGCGTAAAGGCTGTGGCCAGATTGATCAGCCAGAACGGAAAGAGTGGAACAAGCCTCAAAAATAGAAGATAGTTGAAATCGTTCCTGTGAAACTCCGAAATCAATTTCTTAGCCATCGTTCCCATTCGCCGGGAGGCGGACTCGGCGAATACATACCTGGCGGCGAGAAAGGCGAGGGTGGCGCCCAGGGTTGCGGAGAAAAGGATGATAGACGTTCCGACCCATAAACCAAAAAGAAAACCTATAGTGAGGGAGAGGATGGTCGCAACAGGAAGGCTTAATGCCGTTGAAGCCGAATAGACCCCCATGGCTCCTATGAGGATTGACCAATAATGATTCAAGGTATAGGCCAATAACCAGTCCCGATTGGCCTTGAGCGTCGAGAAATTTAAGTATTGATCGCCGCCCAGGAGGAAGAAGGCGGAAAACCCTCCGATAAAGACGAGGAGGATGAGGACTTTCTTCCAGGGGATGGGAGGTTTGGATCGGTTTTTGGAATCTTGAGTCATATTGTTAAATTCTAATTGGACATGCGTTCAGATTCAAGAGTTTCTTTTTTTTGTTGATTATTGGGTGGCGGTCATAATATAAAATAAAAAATCACAACACGCTTCGTGTTAAAGGAGGAATCAAATGGAGCAGATGAAGATCGTGGACGGGTTCCGGTTTCTTCCGCCCGGATTAAAAGCCTGGGTTCGGACTTTTATTCCTGATAAAGAGTATCAGAGAACTATTCCGTGGACGCCGATGTCGAAACCATTAAATCAGACGACCCTCGCCCTTGTGACCAGCGCCGGCATCAGTCTGAAATCGGATCCTCCCTTCGATATGGAAAGGGAGAAGAGGGATCCCCTCTGGGGCGATCGTTCTTTTCGAGCCATACCGAGAGGAACGACCGAAAAGGAGATCGATGTCAATCACCTCCATATCAACACCAACCTTGTCAAACAGGACATCAATGTCATCCTTCCTTTGGCCCAGATGGCCGAGTTTGAAAAGGAGAAGATCATCGGCCGCCTCGCTCCGACCGCCTACTCTTTTTATGGCTTTCAGTGGCAGAATACAGACTTTCTTAAGGAGGCCATTGAACCGATTTCAAAACATATGAAAACGGAGAAGGTGGAGGCAGTGCTCATCACCCCTGCCTGACCTTTCTGCTGTCAGTCCGTTGGACTGGCTGCAAGGGTTTTGGAAGAAGCGGGATTTTCTACCGTTGTTCTCAATCCGACATGGGAATTTACCCGGGCTGAGGGTATTCCCCGAACAGCCGCGATTGAACATCCTTATGCCAGGCCAGTGGGCCAGATAGGGGATAGAGAAGGACAGAGGAAGGTTTTACTCGAAGCCCTTTCCGTTTTCGAAAAGGCAAAGAAACCGGGAGAGGTCTTTCACCTCCCTTTCACCTGGCCCGAGGACCCGAGAAAAACAGATTGGCAGCCGCCCGAGATGTCACCTTTGATTAAGCACTATTTGGAGGATATTAAGAAGGCCCGAAAGGCTCAGGAAGAAAAAGGGGCTTAGAAAAGATATTGGTCAACTACCTGGAATTTGGGAGGGAAGTTTTCGTCCCCGCTCTGTGCGGTCAAAGTCGCCGTCGAAACTGATTAAGATCAATCCATACTTTTCAGCCGACACATATTGATAAGCATCATCAAAGTCAAGGTTGAATCGTTTTGCTGCCTCTATGACTGATCCCATATCATCTAAAGAGAGTGATATTATTATTACGGCATTAGTTATCATTTCCATTAAGAATTGCCTAAATATCTCGTGCTGTTTCCGACGAAAGAGAAGAAGCCCTATGGAATGAAGCGAGTAGTCCGATATAAAGAATTGGTGCTCAACAATTTTTTCCATAAGGGATCGCACGTCTCTTTCATTCGCTTGGCCTAAAAGCACTTCAAGAAAAATGTTGGTATCAATAAACAACTTCATTTTTCACCGATCCTCCACTCCGAGATCTTATGCTGGAGCTCGACGGAGGTGTACAGGTCACGGAGGTCTTTTAGCGCACCTGCCCATCCAAATTCAAACTTGCCTATTGGTTTTCTAACATGCTTTTCCAATAGAAACTTAATGAAATCCTCAACCTCCTGCTGGAGTTCAGGGGGCAACTCTTTAATCATCTCCTCTATATTTTTCATCTTGGATCATCTTCTTTCTTTAAAATTTATAATACCACAATCCCAATCCTTTTCAAATGGCTAAATTGATACGACTTTTCAAATCTTTTCCTTCATCATTTCCAGGAATTCTGCTGGAGATAATATTTTCACCCCGTTAGAAATAATCCCCCACTGCTCTGCAGCGGGGTTAGATTTTAAAATAATTCTGGCGGGGTTTAATGCCCCGCTGGAATTTCTAACGGGGTTCACTCCTTTATATTGCTTCTTCGGGAAATGGCGTTTATTCCCGGTGATCATCGCCTCCGCTCCGGCAGATAAAGCCGCCTCTAAGAACGGTTCATCATCCCGGTCGGGGAGATGAATTCTTAAAGGTTTCGCTGAAGCGAGAAGCCCCTCTTGTTCAACCTGATCCAGGAAGGCTTCAACATTTTCTTTAGCAAAGTTAAATTTTGAACGGCTTAGGACATCCCGATATTCTGAAAGAAGACGTAGGTCATAAACTAATCGAATGGTTCCATCTGCGACAAGATGGAGGATGGCCGCCGCCTTGCTATAAGGCTTAAGGATGCCGGAAATAATGACATTGGTATCAAGGACGACGATCATCGTTTGCGACTCTTCCGAACAGCTCTAATCTCAGATTCAATGTCGGAATCCGTTAACTTGTCCAATCCTGACTCGATGGACTTTTTCTGCATTTCCTCCAACGCTATGAGAGCGCGGCTCCGTCGGATTGCCCGGAGAGTTTTTGTAAGATTTTCTTCGGTCACTCCGGAGAGCAGGGCGATCGGTTTACCGTTGGAGGTGATGACCACCTCCTCGTCTTTGATTTTGCTCCAGATTTCCTTAGGCCTGGTATTCAGTTCTCTTACTGAGATGAAACGCATTTTCAACCTCCTTAATATTATCAATCAATCATTATCATATCATCTGACAATTGTCAAACAGGTAATGGCTTGATTTTGGGAATGACTGAAGAAGGAAAAGGGTGAGGGCAAAGTTGACTCAGTTTCTATAATTTTGTGGGGATTCCCTGATCCTGTTATCCTTTTAAGATGGCCCCCAACGACAAAGATACCCTTTCATAAAGTGATCATTTTCATCAACGCCCCGCCCATAGATTCACTTTTCAGGGCATGAGACTGTTACCCATATACCCGGTAGAATATAAACTTGACTTTCTAAATTCTCCGGTTAAAATATAAATACCATGACAGATTTGTTCATAAGAAGATATGTCTTAGAAGATTTACGACGCGATCTGAGCAAAAAAGAAATTGCCTTTCTGATCGGGCCGAGACAATCCGGAAAGACCACGCTGATGAAAGTTCTTCAGGAGGAACTCGAAAGAAAGGGAGAAAAAACATTATTCCTAAGCCTTGATTTTGAATATGACAGGGAATATTTCCGCTCTCAGCAGAGCTTGGTAAAAAAGATAGAACTCGAATTGGGGAAAAAAAGAGGTTTTGTTTTTATCGACGAGATCCAGAGAAAAGAAGATGCAGGTCTATTTCTAAAAGGAATTTATGATCTGGCCCTTCCTTACAAGTTTATCGTCTCAGGCTCAGGAAGCGTTGATTTGAAGGCAAAAATTAAAGAATCCATGGTGGGCCGAAAAAGAGCTTATGAGCTCTACCCGGTTTCCCTTTCTGAATTTGTTAGTTTTAAAACGGATTATAAGTATGAAAACAATCTCCCCGAATTTTTCTCTTCCGAAAAACCACAACTTGCTCAACTTCTAACTGAATACCTTAATTTTGGAGGCTATCCGAGAGTCATTCTTGAAACCGAATTGAGAGACAAAATAAGGATGGTTGATGAGATTTATCAGGGTTACATAGAGAAAGACATAGCCTATCTCTTAAAGGTTGAAAAAATAGAAGCCTTTGGCTCATTGATCAAACTCCTTGCTGATCAGGTAGGCCGATTGGTCAATTATTCAGAAATTTCTAATACGCTGGGCCTCTCTCTTCCAACGCTGAAAAATTACCTATGGTACGCTGAAAAAACTTTTATCTTGCAGAGGATTAGTCCGTACTTTAGAAACATACGAAAAGAGATTAGTAAGTCGCCGACGGTCTATTTCTCCGATATGGGACTTAGAAACTATTCGCTTGGAATCTTCGGTCGGCTTCTTCGTCATGAGGATTTAGGGTTTGTTTTTCAGAACCTCGTGTTTCTTACCATCAAAGATAAGTTACGTTGGAGCAATGCGGAGATTCATTATTGGCGATCTAAATCAGGGGCCGAGATAGACCTCGTTATCGATTTTGGCAAAAAGGTCATCCCTGTGGAAGTAAAATACAAAGATTTTTCTCAGCCCCTTATTCCACGATCCTTTACGGGTTTCATCGAGAAATATTCCCCGGAAAAGTGCCTCGTCATCAACAAAAACCTCAAGGCGACAACTCATGTAAAGAAAAGCGAAGTCCAGTTCCTGACCATCTGGGATTTAATTCAAGAAGAGATGGATTGATCAATGGGATGGCGGTTGAAATCCGTCCGTGGAGACAAGAAAAATGAAAGGGGTGGATTAAATTCGGTTCCCCCTTTTTAATAAGAACAAAGTTGACTCAATTTCTAAAATTCTCTCTTAAATTCTGATAGGTTAGCGGCAGTGACGATGGCTTTGATCAGATTGGCCGGATCAGCCAATCCCTTCCCTGCAATATCATAACCGGTTCCATGTCCAACAGAGGTGCGGATAAATGGCAGACCGAGCGTGAAATTGACCGACTCTTTAAAGTCGAAGATTTTGATGGGAATAAGGCCCTGGTCGTGATACATGGCAATCACAGCATCGAAGTTACGGGGGTTTGAAATGTCAAAAAAGGAATCGGCAGGAAAGGGTCCCTCAACTTTTATTCCAAGGGTTTTCGCCTCCTCAATGGCCGGGATGATCTCGTCCTTCTCTTCCTCTCCCAAAAGCCCTTCCTCTCCGCAATGGGGATTAAGGCTGAGCATAGCCAACCGGGGTTGGGAAACTCCGAAGTATCTTCTCAAGCCCCCCTCAGTGAGCCGGATGGTAGTGAGAATGCGATCATGGGTAATCCATTTCGACACCTCTTTGAGGGGAAGATGGGTTGTGACCAGAACAACTTTCCATTTCGATCCCAGGAACATCATCGCCACAGAAGAGGCTTGAGTTAAGTGGGCTAAGAGCTCGGTATGGCCCGAAAAAGAATGGCCGGCTTTGTTCATCGCCTGTTTATTGATGGGGCAGGTGGTGATGGCATCGATCTTTGATCTTTTCAGCCACATCACGGCCTCTTCAACATATCCCACCATGGCCTCGCCGCACTTTCGGTCCGGCTTTCCGAATGAGAGGGAGTTGGCCTCCAATCGGCTTGGGGGGAAGAGAAAGATTTCCCCGGGTTGGTATCCCTCTTCAGGAATTTCATCAATGACCTTTATCCGAACAGGAAGGCCTTCTCTTCGAACGGCCTCCAGAAGAACCTGTTCATCTCCGAAGACAATGGGCCGGCAGGCTTGAAAGGGTTCTCCCGCTGACAGGGCCTTCACAATAATCTCAGGCCCGATACCCGTGGGATCACCCATGGTGATGCCGATGATAGGAAGGGACATGTGAGCTATCCTTGATTGCGGATTGCGGATTTCGGAATGCGGAATAAATAAAAGTCGAATAGTCATTAGTCGGATAGTCTCATAGTCTTGCAGTTGACTAATTGACTATTAGACTAAATAACTACATGACTATTCTGTATAGTCTTTCTTTTCTGACTATACGACTAACAGACTAATCGACTAAGAGACTACTGTTACAGTTTGATTTCGATGATCGATTTCTCCCTGAGCGTGGTGAGAAACTGTTTGAGCCCTTTTTCAAATTCCCTTTCAAGGTAGTCCTGCCGGACCTTCTCTTTCATTTCCTCAAATGGAAGAGGATCCCCTCCTTTTCGATCGAGGAGTTTGATAATGTGAAAACCGAACTCGGTTCGAACGACCTCGCTCACCTCTCCAACTTTCAGCCTCAGCGCCTCCTTTTCAAACGCAGGAAGGAGCTCCCCTTTTTTGAAAACGCCCAGATCTCCCCGGTCCTTGCTCGAGATATCCTCCGAGTAGAGGACGGCCATCTCTCCGAAATCTTCTCCTGCCTTAATCTTTGCCAGCGCCTTCTGACATTTTGCCCTGATTTCGCGAACCTCTTCAGGGGTGGCCTCTTTGGGAACTTTGAAGAGGATGTGGCCGGGTCGATAGGACTCCTCTGTCCTGTACCGATCCGCATTCTTCAGATAGAAATCCCTTAATTCCTTCTCTTCCACATTGGGCTCCACCTTTACTGCCCATTGAACCATCTTGGTCCGGATAATCTTCTTCTCAATCTCTTTCTTAAATACCCCCAGGGTCAACCCATCTCTGGCCAGGGCTCTTTCCAGGTCCTCCTGGGTGGCTGAACTTCTCCGTTTGATCTCATCGACGGCGCCATCGATCTCTTTGGCAGCCGCTTTGATTCCAGACCTCTTGGCTTCCTGATCGATCAGCTTCTCTTCGATCAGTCTATCGAGCGCCGTTCGAGAAAATTCATTGATGCGCCCCCGCTTCTCCAGGCGGTTTCCCCCTTCGATCTCTTCCTTGAGGTGACCGATCATCCTCTCGACCTCCGAGAGGGTGATGATCTCCTGATTGACAACGGCCACGATTCGATCGACCACTGCCTCGCTCGAAGAGAGGGGAACGGATAGGAGCAAGAGAATCCCCAGGATCAAAGAACCTCTTCTTCTCATGATCTCAACCACTTTCTGTTGACCTTCACCTTTGCTTTCTCTCTTAGATCTTTGAACCACCTTTGATACTCCTCCTCTCCCTTCTCCCGCTCAAGCCTATGAAGAATACTCTTTTTTGCCTCTTCAAAGGAGATCTCACGGGGTTCCGACTTCTCCTCTAATTTGAAGAGGTGATAACCATAGGGACTCTTGATCACTTCGCTGATGGCGCCCACCTCCATGGAGAAGACATGATCAAATTCCGCAGGTCTCTCTCCCTCGCTGAAATAGCCCAGGTCGCCTCCCTGGACCTTTTCAGGCCCAAGCGACTTTTCCTTTGCCAGTTTCTCAAAACTTTCCCCCTTCTTCAACCGCTTCTGGATCTGAATCGCCTCATTTCCATCCGTCACAACGATCTGACGGACCCTCACCTTTCGCGAAAGTTGAAATAAGGAGCGATGGGTCTCGTAGAACTCCCGGGCCAACTTCTCCTCGATCTTTCCCTTGTATGGGTGGCTGCCCCGGACCATCTTCTCCGCCAGCAGCTTCTCCTCCAGACGAACTTTCCACTTCTCCAGGCTCATCCCTGTGAGGTCCAATTTCTCCCCGAATCCCTCTCCGGGGTAGTCCTTTTTGATCTCAAGGATAGCCTGGCTCAATTCCTCTGCGGAGACCCGAATTCCCAATCGCCTGGCCTCCTGCGCCAGGATCTTCCGTTCGATCATCTGATTGAGATAGGCTTCTTTAACTTCTCTTAATTCTGATCGGCTCCCTTCCCGGTTCTGATCGGCTACCAGCTCTTTAAACTCCCGGTTGAATTCATCGATTGTAATCTCTTCACGATCGATTCGCGCAACAATATGCTCCGGAAGTCCTCCCTCCCACAATCCGCATCCCGAAAATAAAAGGAGGATGAGAGGTAAACAGAGATGGAAAAGGACCCTGCTCATTTTTTCTCTTCCTTCGTTTTTCCTCCCTTCTTCTCTTCTTCGGCCCATAACTTCTCATTGATCAGGATCTTAGCCTTCGATTTCGCCTCTTTCACATATTCGATGTAAGCCTCCTGCTTTTTCTTTGCTTGAAGGAAGAAGCGGATCCTCTCCTTCACCTGTTCGAAGGGCCTCAGGCTGGCCCCCCGCATCTCTTCCATCTGGATGATGTGGTATCCATAGGGCGTTCTCACGACCTCGCTCATATCCCCTTTCTTCACCAGTGAAAAAGCGGCCTCCTCAAATTGAGCAAAGGAGGGAGCCATCTGTCCCCGCCGGATATAGCCGAGGCTGCCGCCATCCTCCCGTGTCCGGTCAATATTGTAAGTGGAGGCTAACTTTTCAAAACTCTCTCCCTTGGAAAGCCCTGTCAACACCTCCTTGAGCACGGGTTCGGAGTTGACCACGATGTGTCGAACCTTCACCTCAAGGGGTTCGGTAAAGAGTAATTTATTCTCCTTATAGTACCGCTGAATCTCCTCTTCGGCGGCCTCGCTTTTCCCCTTCAACACCTCCTCAATGAGTCCATCGATGATCATTGCCCTTCTGAAATCTTCCACTTTGGCCAGGATCTCTTTGTTCTTGTCGAAACCCTTCTTTTTCGCCTCCTGATAAAGCACTTCCCGGGTGATGATATAGTTCTCAAGAAAATCTCTCATCCCTTTTTCATCAAGGAGCCTCATCTTTCCCTCAAGGGGCTGCTTCTCCGACATCTGGCGAAATTCTTCGAGAGAGATGGAGAGAGCGTTGATCTTCACCAGTTCCTTTCTGCCCAATTCCTCTTTCCCCGGTTTCCCACAACTCAGGGCTCCCGATAAGAGAAAGACACCGAAGATGAAAATGATTATCTTTTTCATCATCCTTCCTCCCAGAAAGGGATAAATACATGACTTAAGAAAGTTTTTGGTCTAAGGGTGAAGGTTAAGACGCCCGTTTAGTATTTGGGTTAGGTCATTGGTCTTAACCCTTTGACTTTACCCAAACTGGCTTCCTAACCTTAACCTATGCTTTTAGACCGAATCCTTATTTTCTACGCAAATCTACCACATCAGGCCAGCGCTTGCAATAGCTTTCTTGCCGCCTCAAATGGATTCTTCTTGATTCCCGGCCACCCTTCAACAACCAGCCTGGAGTCAGGCGTGAGTCGAAATTTCCCTTCTCCCCGCTGGACCCATTCGACCACTCTTTGAGGAGAGATCCGTGTTGTTTCATCGAAAGTCAAGACCATTTGCGAGGGGGTCTCCTCAAACTTCCGGATGGAGAGCTTCGTCAGGAGGATCTTCACCTTGATCACTTCAAAGAGATGGGCCGCTTCCTCCGGAATCTTACCGAAACGATCCTCCAGTTCTTCCCGGATCATCTCCACCGCTTCATCCGAGCGGGAATGCGAAAGCCTTCGATAGAGGCGCAGTCGCTCTTCCGAGTCCTCCACATACTTCTCTGGAATGAAGGCAGGAAGATGAAAATGAATCTCCGGTGTGATCTCTTCGATCACTTCCTCTCCCCTCAATTCTTTGACCGCCTTCTCCATCAATTGGGTGTAATATTCGAGCCCCACGGCGGAAATATTTCCGGATTGGGAACGGCCCAGAAGATTTCCCGCCCCCCTGATCTCCATATCCTGGAGAGCCAGTTTGAATCCGGATCCTAATGCGCTCAACTCCTGAATCGCCCGGAACCGTTTGGCCGCATCTCTCGAAAGGGAGAGGTCCGAGGGGATGAGAAGATAGGCATAGGCCTGATGTCTTCCCCGTCCCACCCGTCCCCGCAGCTGGTAGAGATCTGCGAGACCGAAGTGCTCGGCATGGTTGATCAGAATCGTATTGGCCGCCGGGATGTCCAGGCCGGACTCGATGATGCTCGTGCAGACCAGAAGGTTATGTTCTCCCCTCACAAACTGAAACATCACCTTCTCCAGCTCCCTCTCCTTCATCTGACCATGGGCAATGGCCAGCTGCGCCTCGGGAACAAGTTTCCTGAGATGTGCGGCCATCGAATAGATGTTCTGGACACGATGGTGAACAAAGAAGACCTGTCCTCCGCGGGCAAGCTCTCTCAGAACCGCCTCCCGGACGACCTCATCCTCATAGCGGGTTACGAAGGTGCGGATCGAAAGGCGGTTTTCAGGAGGAGTCTGGATGAGGCTGAGATCACGAATTCCGGAGACGGCCATCTGGAGCGTTCTCGGGATGGGCGTTGCCGTCAGAGTGATCACATCGACCATTTTCCTCATCTGTTTCAGTCTCTCTTTATGGTCTACGCCGAACCGGTGCTCCTCATCGATCACCACCAGGCCCAGATCATGAAAAGAGACATCCTTCTGGAGGAGCCGGTGCGTCCCGATGATGATGTCCACCTTCCCATCTCTCAGCCGTTGAAGGATCTTCCTTTGATCCCGGGAACTTCTAAACCGGCTCAACGTCTCAATCACCACCGGATAATTCTTGAAACGTTCAGAAAAGGTCTGGTGGTGCTGCTGGGCCAGAACTGTGGTGGGAACCAGGAATGCAACCTGTCTTCCATCCATCACAGCGCGGTAGGCCGCCCGGAGCGCGACTTCGGTCTTTCCGAACCCCACATCCCCGCAAACCAACCGGTCCATGGGCTTCGGGTTTCCCATATCGTTCATCACCTCTTCGATGGCCCTGATCTGATCGGGTGTCTCCTCGTATTGAAAGGTCGCTTCAAACTCCCTGTAAAATTGATCAACCGGTGCAAAGGCCATTCCCTGGAATGCCTCTCTCGCGGCATAGAGGTCGAGAATCTCTTTCACCATCTCCGTGATGGCGTCCTTCGCCCTCTTCTTCGCCCTCTCCCAACTGCGTCCCCCCAATTTGTCCAGCCGGTGATGGCTTCCGTCGCCTCCGATGTAACGCTGAATGAGATTGAGCCGGTCCACGGGAACATAGAGCTTATCCGCATCGAGATACTCGAGGAGAAGGTAGTCGTTTGAAACAGTCGCGATCTTCAGGTGCCTTAACCCCCTGTAGAGGCCGATGCCGTAGTCCGTGTGGACGATAAAATCATTTTCACGAAGCTCGCCATAGGAGGAAAGAGGAGCGCCCTCCCCTTTGGGCAGACGCTTCCCCGGTTTCTCCTCTTTGAGCCTTCTTCTTTCTCCGAAGATCTCCTCTTCTGTCAATAGAACCCAGCCCTCATCGAAGGCTCGGAAACCGGAGGAGAGTCGTCCGGTGAGGAGTGTGATCACTCCTCTTTCTTCCATCACCTCACCGAACTTCTTCCCCCGTTCGAGGCGGGAGGCGATCTCGTAGTGGGAGAGAAGATCCCTCATCCTTTCAGCCTGGCCCGGGGTATGCGAAACGATGAAGACGCCCTTTCCCCCTCTCTGCCAGCGGCGAAGGCGCTTCAGGAGAACGGACACGGGTGAACCTTCGGTCGAACGCTCTTCTGTTTGAAAGATCGATTTGATCTCCCTCTGAAGATCTTCGTTGCTCTCCACATCCAATGAATCAATGCGCTCACATCGGGGAGGAGCAACAGGGCCTTCCTGGAGAAAGACCGCCTGAAATCTTCCGAGAGCGTTGAGGAGATCCTCAGAACGGAGGTAAAGCGAATCGGGCAGAGGAACAGAGGGTTTTTTAACCCGGACCTTCTCATAATGGGCTTCGGCCATATGGGAGAAGGCCTCTGCCTCCCTCTCCACATCTTCCCCATCAACGATAAAAACCCATCCCCCTTTCTTAAGGTAGTCGAAGAGAGTGGCCATGGTCCGGGCAGAAGGATCTCTTGAAATATCTCTGACAGGCAGAAGCGTGGCCTTCTCCATCTCAGCCCCCATGATCGACCGCTGGCTTTCAACATCAAACCTTCGGATCGACTCCATCCGGTCTCCGTCGAATTCGAGCCGGAGGGGTTCCTCATAGAGCGGACTGAAGATATCGATGATCGCTCCCCGAAGGCTGAAATCACCCCTCTCTTCAACGACCCTTGCGGAAGCATATCCGCTTTCATGAAGAAAATCGACGAGGCGGTCCCGCTCCACCCCTTCTCCCTTCGTAAGGGTATAGGTCGATTTCTTTAAGTCCGAAGACAGGAGAACCCTTTGCATCAGGGCTTTGACAGAGGAGAAGATGACCGCCTCTTCATCCCTCATCAGCGTGAAGAGACAATTTACCCTCTCCCGGATGATCTCCGGATGGGGAGGGATCTCATCATAGGGAAGCGTCTCCCACTGAGGAAAGAGACAGCCGTTCCCATTGCCTTCCCTCTGAAAAAAGCGGAAGTCTTCGAGGAGGAATTCGGCGTCACGGAGGTGAGGCGTAATGACCAGAATAGGACCTTTCACCTTCTCTCTCCACCGGGATATGAGATAGGCCCTGGAGGATCCCTTCAATCCGGTCAGACCGATCCGTTTCGACTCCTTATAGGATCCGGATTCAAACCATGATTGGAAAGATTTGAATTCTTGGTTCATTTAGGTAGAAAATACTCTCCTAATTATCCCCCTCTCCCCTGGCGCCTGCCTGCACGAAGCGTTTCGGCGAAGGCAGGGGAGAGGGTGGGGGTGAGGGGGACCATGCCATGTCCACCCCCACCTCAATCCTCCCCCGTCGAGGGGGAGGATGATGCTTGGCAATCTTCGTCGTTTTTAAGCGACCAAGTCCTTTTTACAATCTATTGCGAATGATAGAGGCGTTCCTCTGCAAGGAAGCACTCCTTGCATTGAGGACGCCTGGCCTTGCAGATTGATCTGCCAAACCGTATGAGGTTGAGGTGAAGCGATAGGGATTTCCCTTTAGGGATGAGCGGAACCATCCATGGATGGGCTTTGACTGCATCCATTCTTTCCGGAATGAAACCCAGACGCTTTCCGATTCTGAGAATGTGCGTATCCACCGGGAAGGCATCCCTTCCCAGACCGAAGAGAAGAAGGCAATGGACTGTTTTGGGACCGACCCCCTTTAGTCCTCCGATCAGCTTCTTGATCTCCTCCGAATCCATCCCCTTCAGAAAGGAGAGGCTTAATTTTTTCTCCCTCTTCTTAATCCGGCGAAGGATCTCCCTGATACGCCTGGCCTTCTGGCCGGCAAGGCCGCCGGGCCGGATGGCTGAAATGACCGCTTCTGTCTTTGCGCTGAGGACATCTTCCCAGAGGGGAAACCGGCTTTTCAACCTCTCGTAGGCTCGATCCCGGTTAAGGTCATTCGTATTCTGGGAGAGAATGGTTTGGATGAGTATGTCGAGAGGGTCAGAACCCTTCTCCCTCTGAGGAACGCCATATTCTCTTTCCAGAAGAAGGGCGATCCTCTTCACTTTCACTTTTAGATCATCATGCCTTTGCCATGGCCCTTCTGATCTTCTCACTGAGCCTTCCCTTCATGAAATCCCTGATTCGTCTCTTGACCCCCGACACAAATCCCTGATAGGTCTCTCTTCCCTCCAGAACCTGAAGGTAGAGGTCGCTCAATTCCGGATAGCGTTTCAGAGTCTGGTAGGCAAGCTTTGGAAACCTGAAAACGAAACGGGAAAAAGAGAGAGCCCATTTCAGATTTTCAGAGATGTGGAGATGGATTGTTTTCTGATAGAGATCGGATGGGGGAATTCCTTTCTCCTTCGATTCGATGATAGCTTCCGCGGCCAACATTCCGCTCCGGATAGCGTAGTAAATTCCTTCTCCCTGGAGAGGGTCCATCAAATGGGCGGCATCTCCCACAAGGAGCATCCTTCCCTGTGAAACTTTCTGCCATTCATCATGGAAAGAGGGGAGAAGGTGGCCCCTCATTATTTCCGTCTTTCCCTCCGGGACATAGGTCAAACTCTTAAGAAAACCTTTCAGGTACTGCCGGGGATTCATCTTCTTGGTCTCCCTGAACATCCCGCCGATCCCGATTGAGAGCCAATCCTTTTTAGGAAAGACCCAGCTATAGCCGTTGGGGATTCCGCCGAAATCCAAATGGATCAAATGAAGTTCCTTTTCAGGGAAAGGGATGGAGGAGTCGAAGGAAATTTCGCTCTGGATAGCTATCCCGTTTCCATCATTTCCATGCGGAGACAAAGAGATGGATCTTGCAACGATACTTTCAGCGCCGTCCGCGCCGATGAGATAGTGTGAATTGAATCTCTCTCCGCTGGCCAGCTCAATCTCCACCCCCTTGTCCTTCTCCTGAACTTTTACAACCTTTTCTCCCTCCAGCATCTCCGCCCCTTCTTCCAACGCCTTCTCCTTCAAAAACTGATCGAAGCGGTCTCTCATTACCAGAAAGGCGATCGGATCTCTCAATTCGATGTGGAAAGGCTCTTTGAGGCAATAACTGAATTTTGCTCCAAAGACAGTGTTCTCGATCACGGGACTGAGATCGAGATCCAGGAGATGAACGGTCTTAAGGGAAAGGCAGCCTCCGCAGGGCTTGTACCTGGGGAACCTCTCTTTCTCGATCAGAAGGGTCTTCAACCCGGATCGGGCACAGCGCCTCGCAGCAGCCGATCCCCCCGGCCCCGCTCCCACGATGACAACATCGTAATCCGGTTTCATATTGGCGGTCCTCAGTTCAACTAAAAAATCGTCATGGAGTAAAAAACTTCTCTTCCAGATGGACATTGATGACATAATCTTTGATCACGGTCACCTCAAGAACCTGCCCCTCCAGATGGTATCTCTCAATCCGGATGGGAAGCCAGTTCTTTTTGGAAATGATGATCTGATATCGCTCAAGGTTCTTCTCTTCAATATAATCCATGGCCAGCAGCAAAAACGCTGCCTGCTCCCTGTCCTCATAAAATTCATCTTCTCCCTGCTTCACCTTTTTAAAATTTTTCATTAAGAAATTGGTGAAATACCCCATGTCGGTCTGGTCAATGGTTTGGCCCGCCGCAGTCTTAATCAAGGGATGGTGGATGGAGAATTTAAACTTCAGGGAGGGCAAACCCCGAAAGGGCTTGACCGTTGCGTCCTTATTCCCTCCCTGATAATAGATGGACATCCCTGAATAAGGGGAGATGAAATCGACCCGGATCTTTTTAGTTCTTTTATAATAGAATTTGAACGAATAGCGCTGATCCTCTTTTCCGTCCAGATAGAAGATCTGCTCTACCTCGCAGGAATAATCCTCCACAGAATCGAAGGAGGATTCCATTTTCTGGATGATGGAAAGAATCCGGCTCTCATTTGCCCATCCGGACGACAATCCCGGATCTATGATGAGAGGCTGGATCAAAGCAAAGCCTAAAATAATCAGGAGGCGCCTGACCCGCTTATTTGAAAATAAAATTTTTATCGAAGAGATAGGGATCATCAAAATGGACTCGACCGATGAGTTCAATGCCATGACGCCCCCGTTGCCTCATGCTTCCTATTGACGGGATTCCCATCGAGAAGAGGATAAACCGTTCCACCCGCTCCGTGCCTTTGGCAATTCCATTTTCATCGAAGAGGCTTTCCTTACGGCCATCTTCATGGGGGAGGGATTCCAGCAGATCATAGGGCATCAATTCATAAGGGACGGAATCAGGGATTTCTCTTAGGGCCAGTAAACGTTGGGGCTGATGCCACCCGGAGTTAATCCGGATGCCAAGACGGTCATCAGGCGAAACCCCGGGAAGCCACTGGAGAATCAGCGCATCAAACATCAAAGGCCTTGAGAGAACCCGATCCACCCGTTCTTTGTCCGGAATGAAAAAATGATAGCATCCGCAATTGTTTTGCACATCCACCATGAAAAGGGTCCCCCGGGAATCAAGAGAAAGGCGAATCGTCAATCCATCCAGATGGCCCTTTTCAATCCAGGGCGGATTCTCCCCGGCCCTCTCAGAATACCAGATCACATAATTGATTTGAAGGATGGGCTCGCCCTTCAGGAAACCATTCGAAAAATAATAGTAGACCACCGGCTTGTCCGGATTGACCTCCGCGCGATGATTCTTCCAGACCATCTGTCCAAAACGGTCATAGGGGGCGGCCACATCCTGGATGAAAACAGGGGCAAAGTATTCCGCCAATCTTTTGGCTTGCCCCTCGTCCAACCGGGGGATTTTTAATGAGTTGCGTTGGGAAGCCTCCAGAATCTCTGCAATCTCTTTTTCGGGAAGCGGGATTCTCTTTTCAGGGACATAAACGCGGAGGGTTCCATCTATGGGAAGGTCCTTGAGATCGATCTCGAACCTGTTTCTCATCTTTCTCCGTGCATTCTCAGCAACCACCGACACGGGAAGGACAAGAAGGGGATAAAGGCCGACCGTCCTCAGAAGAAAAGAATATTCGTCCTTGACGACCGCCTCCGGTTCCAGACTGGAATAAAAATGGGCTCTGGTTCTATCATGGGTGAATAGCTCTTCAGAACAGGTCTTCATCCGGGAGAGGAGTCCTTCCCGATCTGAAAAGAGAGAGGATAGGGCTCCTTCATGAAGGTTTCCGATCTCCTTTTCCCTCGCTTGAAGATTGAGGTCAAGCATCCATCCAACCCATTCTTCCCTCTCCCTGTCATCTTTTAATCTTTCTTTCAGAGCCGAGAGAAAACGGCTGGTCCGGAGATAGGGAAAACCGGAGACAGGAGCGCTTGAGCCATCCCGGACTCCAGCCTCTTTTACTTTTTCATCCAACCGTTCAAAAAATTCCTCGCAGGCCCTGGGCCGGTCAAAGGGTTGAGGAACCTGCCGGGGCGTTATTGAAGCGCACCCGGTCATGAAAAAAGCAAAGATTAGAAGAAAAAAGACGTATTTTTTTATCATCATAGAATTAGGTACTTACACCAGAAAGTCTGAGAATTTATCTCTAATCCCGCGATGCGCGAGAAAATATTTCCCAAAATTTTCCCCTCCCCTCGGCGGGAGGGGATGAAGGGGAGGGGGGACCGAATGGTCTCTATTTTGTCCACCCCCACCCTGACCCTCCCCCGTCGAAGGGGGAGGGGATATTGGGAAATTTCAAATATTTTTGGTTATGTTTCTATTTCACCGAGAATTGTATCTTTCCTGCCTCGATCCCTTCGAGAAGATACTCCGGAGTCGTCATCACCTTTGTTTTTTCTTCAAAGGGCACGCCCTGTCTCAGGTTATGACTGCAGGAGAGGCAGTCAGTGAGAAGAAGGTCTGCCTTCGCCTCCTCCGCCTCTTTCACTCTTCTTCGTGCAATGTCTCTTGAGAATTTCGGATAGAACCCTCTCACCCCTCCTCCGGCTCCGCAGCAGAGCGATTCCCGGTGATGATGCTCCATCTCAACGAACTTGGCCCCAATGCCTTTTAACAGTTCTCTCGCTCCATCAAAGGAGCCAAGCCCTCTTCCGAGGTGGCAGGGATCGTGATAGGTGATCGTGGTTGAATCATTCTCCGATGAAACAAAAGAAAAATGTGTCCTGAGATAGGAAAGAAGGGTCCCAAAAACAAGCCCAGTGGGAGCTTTTTCATCATACTCCAGGAAAGTCTTAAGACAGGTGGGACAGGGAAAGAGAACCTCACGGCCGCCTGCCTCTTTTATTCTCTCAATGTTTTGTTGAATTCGCTCCGGATTGGGACTCGACCCCGTATCTCCCTTTACAGCCTCACAGCAGACCTCATCGATCACTGTGAAACGAACGCCCAATCGCTGGAGAAGTTCAATCATTCTCACTGCAGATTCCACCTCTGTTGTCAACCCCACACAGCCGACATATAGGACGACAGGGGCTTGCTTCTTAAGGGATGGAAATTGCGCTCGTTCCATCTCCCCATAGGGCGTTCCCAATCGATCAATCGTTGCCTGAAGTTGGGTCACTTCATCGAGTTCAGAGGAGACCTCCGGACTCCTTAGGCTCAATCGCCTCAGGTCTTTGAGCCTTTTTCCCGCATCGATCCCGACCGGACAGACCTCTCCGCAAAGACCGCAGGTGGTGCAGAGAAAAAGCCCATCCTCAACACCTTCTCTCATGCCATGGATCAGTGAGGAGAGGGCCACTCCTCTTCCGCCCAGCATGCCATCCGTTCCGAACGAGGGGCCGATGGCATTATAGGCGGGGCAATCGAGAAGACAGTTGCCGCATCCGATGCAGTAGAGGAGGTCGGAGAAGTCTTTCGCCTCCTTTAGAATCCCGCTCCTTCCATGATCGAGGAGGACGATCACCAGTTCATTCGGCTCATGCATTCCGTAAAAAGGGATCTTCTCCACATCCGAAGATTTGGACCTTCCTCCGACGATATCGATAAAAGAAGGGAAGATGGAGCCTGTGGCCAGGTAGGTCTCGAGCTTTGCCATAAGAATGGCATCGTTCATATCCGGATAGACCTTATCGATTGAGGCGATGATGAGATGCTTCGATCTCGTCCGTACCCGTGTGACATTTCCTTCATTGTGGATGATCAGGATCGCCCCTTCTCTTGCGGCAATCGCATTGGCGCCCGTAATCCCCACCTTCGCCCTCTGGAGATAAACTTCGATATCCTCCTTGACCGCCTGCATCTCTTCCTCCGGCACAGGAGGAATTTCTCTCTTCAAATGCCTGGAGAGGATCTCGGAAACCTCAAATCGAGTCAGATGAACAATGGGCCCTGTATAATGGGAAGATCGTCCTCCAATCAGTTGATTGATGCGGTCGCCGATATCGGTCTCGATGACCTCGATACCATGCCAGGCGAGAAAAGGAGTTAGCCCGATCTCTTTGGAGAGGTTGGATTTCGATTTGACAACGAGTTTCTCCTCTCCGATCTCTTTCAGGAAGATGGCGCAAGCCTCTTCGCCATTTTTCGCCCGAAAGACCTTGAACCGGTTCTTCTCGAGATGGGCAATCGCTTCCTCAAGGAGATCCGGGTTTCCCAGGGATTGAGAGCGAGTCCGCTTCACCTCTTCCTTCGCCTTTTCAAAATCGTCGAAGAGATGGAGATTCTGCTTCTGACGGGTCCGGGTCTCCCTGAAGGCGCGCCTCTGATTTTCAAGTTCGGATTTTTTGATCTTCTTTCTTAAAGATTCATACTGTTTCTGGAGGAGTCCCATTGAAACCCCCTATGCTATTTCGTTTTTTTTATTCTGCAACTTTTCAAAGGACAAAACAAGGATTGATTAAATAGGCAATCCTTCATGATAGAGCGTCACCCCCCGTTTATACGGGACAGGCTCGAACCATGAAAAATTTCCAAATATTTTCCTCCCCCTTGATGGGGGAGGATTGAGGTGGGGG
>Ga0207951_100387_pt1 | contig 22746 bp, 23 predicted proteins | sample Subbio12Aug_8Bad_FD_184830 | JGI IMG/M metagenome (GOLD analysis project Ga0207951, IMG submission 184830) | Serpentinite rock and fluid subsurface biosphere microbial communities from McLaughlin Reserve, California, USA - CR12Aug_8Bad (SPAdes) | ecosystem: Environmental > Terrestrial > Deep... | reverse complement strand
GCCCCAGCCCGGCGAGCATGACCGCGACGGGCGCCGCGCGCCGTCTCCGCCGCGCCGTCATGCGTCGATCCTCCGGCGCAGCAGCCAGGCGCGGTGTCGCTCGCGCGTGTAGGCGCGCGGCTTCTCGCCGGCCGCGAGGCGGTTCATCACGTGCCGCCAGTGGTCCGGGCAGGCATCCTCCGGCGCGAAGCCGGTCTGCTCGACCGCGTCGATCGCGCGCAGCACCTCGTTGACCTTCGGCCAGCCGGAGATGCGCAGCAGGATCTCCGCCCCCGGCTCGACAAAGCCGATCGTGCTGAAGGCCTCGCCGGGCGCGACCGCGCGCAGGATGCCGATGCGGCTGACGATGGTGCCGTAGCCGTTCGAGGCCCACCGCACGAAAGCGAAGATCTCGCCCGCGGCGAAGGCGACGACGCGGCGGCGGCGGTCGAGGATCGTCTCCTCGGCGATCCGCCCGAAGCGGATCCAGCGCTCGACGCGGCCCTCGATCCACAGCAGCTCGACGCGGGTCAGCGCCGTCACGGCGCCGCCTCCCGCTCCCCGTCCCGGTCGTGTTTTCCGCCGACCGGACTGGGCCTACCTTCATTAGAATTAGACTCAATTAGAGTCTTTACGGGCCAGAATTCCGCTTGTGCGGCAATGGTTTGTGGGTGGTTCGTGCGCCTGATCTGCCGTGTCGGTTGCGCCTGATCTGCCGAATCTCCTGCGCCTGATCTGCCGTGCGGTTCCACAGGCCTGCGCAAGTTATCCACAGAGCCTGCGTGCCGGCTGCACGGGGTGATGCGCAGGAGTTCGGTGCCGCCGGCATCGCGCCGGATGGCAAGGCGATAGCCGGGCAGACTCTGACGGGCGGCAATCCGGCGGAGGTCGAGCGCGAAGTCGGCGAAGCGCGCCAGACTGCCGGACTTGGCGTGCAGGTGCCGGAACTCGAATGCCCAGCCGGACGGCTGATGCCCGGCGTGCTTGCGCGCAACCCGGTAGAGCCAGCGCTCGATGCCACCCGACAGGCGGAAGTACGCCGGGTCGATGGTCAGCAGCAGCTGGCGGTCGAGGACTCCGCGGTAGAACCAGTCCGGCAGCACGAACTCCATGCCGTCGGCGCGGCCCGAGGCGGTGACCCGCTCCTCCCACTCGTTGATCCAGGAGAATTGCTGGCGCCGCCAGTGCGCGCCGTGACGGATCGTGGTGCGGATGACGGTGGACTGGAGCCGGCCGAGGGCGGCCTTCAGCAGCAGGTATTGGTGCTGGCCGGTGCCGCGCCCGATGGCGGTCAGCAGCTGGTGCGGCGCGAAGCGCATGAACCGGGAGGCTGCGAGGCCCCGGTCGGCGGCCTCGACGATCTGCGAGCCGGCCCAGATCAGCACGTCGGCGTCCCAGATGGTGGCCATGCCATGCTCAGGGACGGCATGGACCTGCACCTCGATGTCCCCGGCGCGGTAGAGGATCGGCGCAACGCGGCGGCCTTTTGCCAGCGAGAAGAACGGCCGCTCCATCAGGTCGCGCTGGTCACGGCGCGGCGGTCCCTCGTCCGGCAGGGCGTCGAACTGGCTGAGCCGTAGTCGTTCGCTGGGCGTGGTATCGCGGCGCATCGGCGGGGTGCACTCAGCGCCGTGCCGCGCCGGCATAGGCCGGCGAGATGGCTGCGTGACGCTTGGCCGGCAGCACGGTCTCGCCCATGTCGTCGCTTGTTGATGCCTTGGTGCCGCGGTTGACCCAGGCCTGGAGGTCGGTCACCGCATATACGACCCGACCGCCGAGCTTTGAGTAGCGCGGGCCGGTGCCGTAGGTCCGGTGCTTCTCGAGGGTGCGGCCGGACAGGCCGAGGAAGCGCGCGGCCTCGGGCGTTCGCAGATAGCGCGGCGGCAGGCCGGCATTCGGGTCTGGCATCGGGAGCCTCCGGTGATGCTGTCGGATGCCGCGCATGGGGCGCGGCGGTCGCATCGGAGGCTGGCGAAGCGGGGCAGCGTCGGGGGAGTACGAAGGCGCGAGCGGGCTGGGCGTACCCCGCCGAGTTAGCGCGTGAGGTCCACGCGCGGACCGGCGCGCAGCAGGGCGCGATAGCCGCCGTCGCGGAGCGCGATGGCATCGGCGACCAGGCGCATGGTGCGTGCGCGGAGGTCATGGGTTTTCCAGGCAGCACCGCGGGGCACGCGCGCCGCGCCGAACAGCCCGATGGCGATATCGCGGTAGCTGTGGCCGTCCCGGTGCCCGTCATGGGCGCGGAGCGCCAGGACAAGGCGCCCGCGCTGCAGCGCTGTCAGGCCGACGTCAGGCTGCGCCCTGCCCTGGAGTGCGTGCCAGAGGCGCAGCACGGCAGCGAGGCGCAGCGGAAGGGCGTCATCGAAGGGGATCAGGGCGCCGAGATGGCTGTTCGGCGCCGCGCCGCGCACGATCCAGACTGGCATCGACGCCGCGCTGACCTCGCCGTGCAGCCCGTCACTCGCCTGGCGCGGCGATCTCACAGACGGTAGGGCAGCCGGAGAGGGTGACGAGAAGGACGGCGGCAAGGCCGAGAGCGCCACGGTGGCGACGCAGAGCGCCGGCATCCAGACGACGCCCGCGGCGCGCGCGTCGAGCGCCGGGTCGGCCGGGAAATCGCAACCCCCAACGCTCGGCGACGGCGTCGGCGGCGTCATCGGGCCGCGTATCGTCGAGCTGTTCCCAGTCGCGCACGTAGCGCGGGTTGCGCCGGAGGAACTCCCAGGCGAGCTCGCGCGCCGAGGCGTTCTCCAGCTCTGCGTAGGCGGCCGCCGACCGCCAGTCTCGCGACGGCATGGCAAGGCTCCGGCATGGGGCGGAGCACACGCTCCGCGCGCAGCATGCCGAGAGATGCGACGATTCGGTGTGTTGTCGAGGCGCGCGTCGGGCAACAGGTGTTGCCGTCGGCGCAACGCCGGTCAGTTGGTCGAGCCCTGCCGCAGCAGGTCGCGGTAGCCGGCCTCGGTCATCCAGCGGGCGCGAGCGAGATGGCTGTCGTGGATTCGCCGTGCCTGGTCGGGGTCGTGGTCGGGGTCGACGCCGAGGACGATGCGCGTGACCTCCCTCCAGTCGGCGCCCTCGGCGGCGGCATCGAGCAAGCGCAGGTAGAGGATCTTGTGGGCCAGATCATAGGGCGTGACGCCCGGTTCGTCGGGTGGGGTCTCGAGGATCCTCGCGGCGGTCATGCGGGCGCCCCCCTCTGCCGGCGTCTCATCGCGCTGTCACCGCAGAGTCACCCATCCGGGCCGCGAGCGCCAGCCGGGGCGTTACATGGGAGCACGGGCGCGCGATTTACACACTATAGAAGATAAACTCAAAGTATGTAACGACCCGACCGTGCCGGCATGGATATGCGCCGGCTGGTGGGGAGGAACGTGCGTCGGATCAGGCTGGAGAAGGGCCTGACGCAGGAGGCGTTTGCCGAGCGGTCCGGGTTCAGCCAGCAGTACCTCAGCAGCCTGGAACGCGGCCGCCGTAACCCGACCATCGTCACACTCTTCGAGTTGGCGTCCGCCCTGGGTGTCAGTCACGTCGCGCTCGTCGCGCCGGACGGCGAAAGCGGCGCGGCCGCACCGCTTCGCCGAGGGGGTCGCTCAGGAAAGACAATGACCGCACCTAAGTGCCCGTGACGCCCCAACATTTAAGGCGACGCACCGCGACCTAGGCCCGCTTGACGCATCGGTGTTTCAGGAATAGGTATTCTTGAAACACCGATGTGTGGGGTGTGCCTTGGCTGCTCAGATTCTCCCTTTCCCGAAGCCCGCCTCGGCCCCGTCGTCGCCCATCGCGACGTATCTCTGGGTCGGTGAGGCCCATCGGAAGCTGGCGGATCTGCATGCGGCAGGCCATCTGCCGGCCCGCCGGCTGGTCGTGGAAGCTTCCCGCCTGCGTCATCAGCGAGAGCTCATTGCCGCGGTCCGAGACGCTGGTGGCGAGATCGTCCTGGATACCGAGGTGGCCGAGCTCGCAAGCATCGGGAAGCATGCCGGGCGGGCTCGGGGTGCACCGTGGGCACTGCCAGAAGGTGCCGGCCCGCTTGGTCCCGATCATTTCCGGCCGGACGCGTCGACCGACGTCATTGGCCAAATTGCCCGTTTGGCGGTGTCGTCCGGCGTCACCGGTGTCTTGTCGCCAGCGCATCATCTCGGTGACCCGGGGTTCCGCGACTGGATGAGCGTCGATTCCGACGCGTGCCTTGCCCTGCGAACGGCGCTTGACCGCGAGGGCGGCCAGGCCATTCCGATCGACTACCCATTGATCGTTCCGAGCGCGATGCTGAACGACCCGAGCCAGCGGGGATTGCTGGTTGCGATGCTTGGCAGGCTACCCATCGACCACGTCTGGCTGCGCGTCGTGGGTTTGGGCGCAGATGCCGGCCCCTTGCAGATGAGCCGCTACCTCTCGGCCGTGGCAGGGCTGCACAATCTCGGCAAGCCCGTGATCGCCGATCATCTGGGCGGGCTGCCTGGCCAGGCTGCATTGGCGTTCGGCGTGGTCTCCGGAATCGCGCAGGGCATCGGCGAACGCGAGCGCTTCGATACGGGCGACTGGCACAAACCCGCCAAACCGCGGACCGACGACGCGAAGTTCGGCCGCGCCGCCCGGGTTTCTATACCCGGCCTCAACCGCACGCTCACACGCGCCGAGCTCGACGTGCTCGCCAGCGCGAAGAATGGCCGCCGCATCTGCGGGTGCGCTGATCGCGCGTGCTGCAAGCATGGATACGACAGCATGGTCGCTGATCCGCGGGGGCATGCGGCGCGGCAGTTCTTCAGCAGCATCGCGAGGCTGGAGGCCGTGCCGGACCTTCGGCGCGAGACGTTTTTCCTCGGCCACGACGGTCCCATGGCGAAGGCGGACAGGACGGCGCGTGAGATCAAGGCTCTGCGGCCGGACGCCGCTGAAGCGGCGCGCCACAACGTCGACCCGGAAGCCCTGATGAAACGGCTTGCGGACCACAGCCGGACGACCGAGAAGATACGCACGACCTTGGAAACAATTCACGAGACCCGTGGCAACGACGTGCCACGCGCGCGCGTGGCCGCCCTTCGAAGTGGAGGCGTACCCAAGTCGGCGACAGGGAAGCCATGAACGCACGCTCAGGGGCGATGCCCCGCTACATCGAGGATCTGAACACGCTCGGCGGCCTGTCCGGCACCGACATCGCCAATATCGCCGATGTCTCCAAGGCCACCGTCTCTCGCTGGAAGGCCGGCACCGTCAAACCGCAGCCGGACACACAGCTGGTGCTGTCCGACCTGCACTTCATCGTCCAGCGGCTGACCGAGTACTACAGCGCTGACGAAATCCGCACCTGGCTCTATGCGCGCCATCCGCAGCTCGACGGCCAGCGCGCCATTGACCTGATCAACCAGAACCGGTCCGAGGAGATCCTGCGCATCCTCGATCGGCTGGACTCGGACGTGTATCTCTGACGCATGGCCGCGGCTCGCTCCCCCCGCGACAACCATCTGCTCGACGCCGTCGAAGCTTTGCCGCGGGAGGCCTGGAGCGGCCCTGTGTGGCGTGTCGTGCGCGAAGGGCGCGACCCGACGCAGTGCAGCGCGGTAGGCGGTCGTTGGGACGATCGCAGCTTCGAGGTTCTCTACACCTCGACGCATGCGGATGGCGCGCGGGCCGAAATGTTCTTCCATCTCAGCCGCGGCCAGCCGGTGATGCCGTCCCAGGTACGCTACGGCCTGCACGAGCTTCGCGTCACGCTCGATGCCTGCGTGCGCATCGCCTCGCTGGAGGTGCTCGCGAGCCTGGGCCTCAAGACCAACGCGTTCGGCCAGTTGTCCTACAGCGAACGGCAGCTCGAATATCCGCGCACGCAGGAGATCGCCGAGGCCGCGCATTTCCACGGCCGCGACGGCCTGTTCGTGCCGAGCGCGCGCTCCGTCCATCCCAACCTGGTGGTGTTCTGCGGCGTCGCCGGACCTGAGGCGGTCGAGGCCGTGCGCGACCACGGCATCGTCGACTGGACGGCCTGGCGCAACGCGCAGCGCAACGGCTGAGCGGCGCGCCGCCAGCGCGTCAGGGGTCGCTGCCGCCCAACAGATCGCCCTGCGCCGCGACGCGGCGGCGACCGCGACGTGCGGCGGGGGCCTTCGTCGCATCCGCCGGAACCGCGGTCTGCAGCGCCGAAGCGGGCAGCGTCGGGCCGCTGCAGATGCGCTCCAGGAGGTCGGCCTGCGCGGTCTCCAGCGAAACCAGGCCGCCAAGCACGTTCAGCACGTTGAGCAGTTCCGCCGTGTATTCCGGCAGCCAGCCGGGCGGCTGGATGTCGCCGAGCGGCGAGGGCTTGCGGCGGTCGCCGATGATCGGGCGCGATCGGTCGCGACCGCGGTAGCTGAACCACTGCGTCAACACCTGCTTGCCGGAGACCTCGTAGGCCCAGACCGCCGGCGCGACGTTGTCCACATGGCCCTGGCCGACATGCAGTCGGCGAGTGGCGGCGTCGTAGCGGATCGCGTCCGGCATCGCAGCGGGGTCGGTCGGGATGGCGCCGGCTTCCGGGATGGTCGGACGCTCCGCGGTGGGCAGGCGCGGCGCGCCGGCGGGACGGCCCTCGGACGCATCGACGAAGCGCTCGCCGAAGCTGTGCAGCCAGATGACGCGCCGGCCAAGCCGAGCGGCCTCGGCAAACAGCGCGGCGTCGGCGGTGAGCGGGATGCGCAGGCCGGGCTGCACCAGGTCGGTCGCGAAGCGCGCGACATAGGCGGGGTGCGCGGCCACGGCGGCGATATAGGCGAAGAGGTCGGGCGCGGAGACCGGCGCGCTGAGGGCGGAGGAGAGCGCGGCCAGCACCGTGGCAGGGATGTTCGGCGTTGCCGCAGCGCTGTCAGCCCACAAGGGAAAGGCGCGTCCACCACGACCATTGTAATGGTGCAAATCGGGGATGAGCGAGCAGAAGGTCACTGCTGGACCACCGCTCGGCGTGCGGTCATGTGGCGCGGTGAGATAGATCTGCTTCGCCGAATGAGTGCGCCACAGGGTCGGGTTCGGTTGATTCAACAAGCGCGCGTCAGGGATGACCCACTGGCGATCGAAGGATCGGAACCCGTAGAGGGACGGCGTGACCACTGCTCCCTTATCCTTCGCTACAGGTATTGTGCGATGAACGTGGCCGGGCAGGCCCTCCTCCACGATCTTGCCTGAGTGCTTGTCGCCGAGCTTTTCGTCGCACAGGTGCGGATGAAACAGCACTTCCTTCCGGTCCGGATCCCGCTCGGCCACGAGGCGCTTCCAGCGTTCTTCCAGTGACCAGCGATCCGCCGCGATTACCCAGGTTCGCCCCGGCATGACGCCCGAGCCGCTGTAGTCAAACAGCGCATCGAGCGCCGGATACGTTGCCCATCCGCCGGTCGCGGCAGGCAAGAAGGCCGCACGCTCCTCCTCCGGGCACTCGGTCCAATCGGCACCGTCCAGGGTGAGCTGCGCCAGCGCCGCGAACTTCTCCTCCCGCCGCCCGACGGGCAGCGCGCGATACCGCACACGGGCGGGCTTCTTCGCATCGGCCTTGCCGGTCCGCGCCACCAGCACGATGCACACGGGCTGCTGCACGCCCTGGAAGATGCGCGAGGCGACGGCGGGCTGATGCCCCTCCGGCGAGCAGTCCACCACCCAGATCTCATCCGCCGTGCGGCGAAGATCGGCGCGCATCGCCTGGAAGCCTGGCCCGTTGAGAAACCCCGCCACGGTGATGAAGCACACGATCCCGCGCCGGTCTTCTCGCGCCTGCGGCGCAGCCGCCGCATCGCCGAACACCTTCCACGTCGCCCAGCGCCAGAAATAGACATAGAAGTTGCGCAGATGCTTCGAATGCGCGCCGACGCCCCATTCCGGCGGCGGCATCCAGCGCGCGAGCGGCGCGGGGTCCTTCGCGTTCGCGCTGCCGGCCTCGACCCATCCGCCGCGGCCCTTGGCCTTTTCCTTGTAGGGCGAATTGCCGATGACGACGGTAATCGGCTCCGCGCGCTTCACCTTGTTGGCCTCGCGCCGGGATTCGGCGAGCGGCTTCAGGATCTGCGGGATGTATTCCTCATCGGCATAGGGATTGCCGAGGGTGTCGGTGACATACAGGCGCAGGTGCACGTCGGACGGCACTGTGCCCTTCACCTTGAGCAGGTCGGCGACCTCGGCCAGCAGGCGCAGCTGCGCCACGGCGAAGGGGCCAAACTGCAACTCGAAGCCGATGATGCGCTTCAGCGCGGCGCGGATGACACCCGGCACCGTGCCGGCGCCGTCGGCCCGCGCGGTCTCGGCGATGCGCCGCAGGACGCCGAGCAGGTACGTGCCCGTGCCGACGGCCGGGTCCGCCAGCGTGACCTCGTTCGAGGCGAGGCCCTCCGGCTGCCCGAAGCGCGCCGGGTCACGCAACACGTCATCCACCAGGCGCACCATGGCGGTGACCACCTCGGGCGGCGTGTAGTAGGACCCGGTGAGCTTGCGCAGGTCGTTGTCGTAGGCCTCCAGGAAGTGCTCGTAGAAATACAGCCAGGCCTCGGGGTCGCCCTTGCCGATGGCGGCCCAATCTACGGCATCAAGCACGCGCGTGAGGGTGCCGAGCGACGTCTTCAGTGCTTCCTGGCCATCGACATCGTCGGTCAGCACGCGGAAGGCGCTGCCGATCACCGTATTGGTCTTGGCCAGCGCCCGGGCGACGCGGTCCAGGCCATCGGCGAGCACGATGCCCTGCGCGCGCGCCATCAGTAGCCCGAAGGTGACGGCCTGCGCGTAGCCGTCGGCGAAGTCCTCGTCACTCGCTTCGGGGAACAGCAGCCGGCGCCAATCCTCGGCGAGACCGGTTAGCGCGGGAACCTTCTGCTCAAGTTGCTCGGTGACCTCGTCGCGCAGCAGGCGGCACAGGCCGGCGCTGAGCGCGGCGAGCGCGCGCATTGGTCGGCGGGATCGGTTCCCACCGCAGGAAGTCGCCGAACAGGCGGGTCAGCGCGTCGGGGGCTGTGAGCTCCGCGCCGGCGGTTTCCACGTCGCCAGACAGCCGCACGATCTCGCCCTGAAGCGCGCCATCGCGCCAGAGAGAGAAGGCGTTGCCGTCGGTGTAAATGAGGTTCGGGAGCGACTTGAGCTTGGCCCACTGGTCCCGGTCGTGCTCGTCCTTGAAGCGGCGCGGGTCGGCACCCTTGCCAGGGGCCTTGACCTCGATGAAGCCGACGAGGGCGTTGCGGGCCCGCACCGCGTAGTCGGGCCGGGTCTTGAGGGAGGAAAGCGTGGTTTCGCCAATGGCAACGACATCCCCGCCCTTGAACAGCAGGATCGCCGCGAGGTCGGTGATCAGCGTCTCCAGGGGCGCGCGAAGCTGGTCTTCGGGCGCACCGACGGCGGCATTGCCGGAGAGCTTGGCCTTCAGCGAGGCACCGAAGCGGGAAACGGCGTCGGCGAGCGTCATGACGGGCACGCGCGGGGAACCTCGGCTACTGTTGCTGTCCCGCCCAGGCTAGCAGGCTGCTGAAATTCGGGCTGGCTGTTCGGCTTTGGCCGTGATTCGCTGCTGTGGCTGGGCTTCAGGGGGCGGCGATGCGAGGCAAGGACGAGGTCAGGGGATCGCTGTTCAGCTACGTGGACCTGGAGCGGCGGGTCGGCGCGGACCATCCGCTTCGACTGATCCGCGGCATCGTCAACGCGGCACTGAGGGAGATGTCGGGGGAGTTCGACGCGCTCTACCCGCCGACGGGGCGGGATTCCATTCCGCCCGAGCGTTTGCTGCGCGCCCTGCTGCTGCAGGCGTTCTTCTCGATCCGCTCGGAGCGGCAACTGGTCGAGCGGATCGACTTCGACCTGCTGTTTCGCTGGTTTGTCGGCCTCGGCGTGGACGATCCGGTCTGGGACGCCACAACCTTCACCAAGAACCGCGACCGGTTGCTGGCGGGCGAGGTCGCCTCGCGGTTCCTGGCCAGTGTGCTGGCGCAGCCGAAGGTCCGGACATTGCTTTCAACCGAGCACTTCTCGGTCGATGGCACGCTCCTGGAAGCGTGGGCCAGCACCAAGAGCTTCCGGCCGAAGGACGGCTCCGGGCCGCCGCCAGATGTTGGGCGCAATGGCGAGCAGGACTTCCGCGGCCAGAAGCGCGGCAACGACACCCATGCCTCCACCACCGATCCCGACGCGCAGCTTTACCGCAAGGGGCCGGGCAAGGAGGCGAAGCTCTGCTTCATGGGCCATGCGCTGATGGAGAACCGCAACGGCCTGATCGTCGATGCGCTTGCAACACGCGCCTCTGGCCATGCCGAGCGGCTGGCGGCGCTGCACCTTGTGGAACCGCACGCCGACCGTCCGCAGAAAGTCACGCTGGGCGGCGACAAGGGCTTCGACACGCGCGACTTCGTCGCCGAACTCCGCGAGATCAACGTCACTCCGCACCTGGCGCAGAACACCAGCGGGCGGCGCTCGGCGATCGACGGCCGCACCACCCGCCATCCCGGCTATGCCATCAGCCAGCGGATCAGGAAGCGCATCGAGGAAGCGTTCGGCTGGGCCAAGACGGTGGCCGGGTTGCGCAAGGCACGCCACCGTGGCCTCGCCAAGATCGACTGGCAGTTCACCTTCGCCATGGCCGCCTACAACCTCGTCAGATTGCCGAAGCTCCTCTCCGCCGCCTCGTCATGACCGGCAAGGCACACCCGCTACTCGGCAAGTGGCGGATCACCAGCATGGAGATCTGGGACGCCGCGTTCATCGACCTCCTCGGGCCTGGATACATCCGGTTCGACGCGGACGGCGGCGGTGAATTCGCTTTCGGTGCGGTCCAGGGCGAGATCGACGGCCACCCCAGCAGCAAAAGCATCCACTTCACCTGGGAGGGCAGCGACGAGATGGACCACGCATGCGGCGACGGCGATGCCCAACTCGAGGCCGATGGCACCCTCACCGGCGAGATCCGCTTCCATCGCGGCGATGAATCAGCCTTCGCCGCCCACCGCTGGTAGCTTTTCAGCAGCCTGCTAGGGGACGCAGTGGCCAATCGCCAGCACCACAGCCGAAACGCGGCTCAGGTCGTCGCTCCAAACCGGAACAGGACGATTGGCTGTCCGCCAGGGTCGGCGGGCGACAGCCGCAGGTCCCAGTCCGTGATCGCGACATCCCCACTTCCCGTCCCGCCGGCGGTGATCTTGCCGGATGAGATGTCGACATCGCGCGACCCCAACCGCATGCCCCCGCGCCGTTGAGGCACGCGCAGGACGACGCCGGACCTGCGGACGATCAGGCAGCCCTCGCAGCTACCGCCTGACGCTGCGAGCCGGACGCGAGGACTTGTCGGGTCGAAGTGGAAGCGGACAGCGGCGCCGAACGAGAGGACGGACGACGCCTGAAGCGCATGCGGCCAAACAAACTCGGGTAAGCCATCTGCGCTGCTGTTCAGCAGGACGAGTAGCGCGCCGTCCGCCATGGCTCCGCCGGCAGCTTCCTGCGCGCAGAAGCCCACGGCGGGTGATGGCAGGTCGACCAATAGGAATGCGTCGCCTGGCGAGAGTTCCTCGATGGGACGGAGAGTCACGGGCGGCCAGAAACGCATGCGCTGCCTTTCATGTTACCGATGGGCGTCCTGCCCTCGTCACCGCCGCATATCGCGCAGGAAGAGCTCCCAGTACGCCTCGGCAGCAGCCTGCGGCATGAGACGTGCCGCATCCTGATTGCGAATGTTCATGCCGATCGGACGCCAGAACAGGCCGTGTTCGTCAGCTTCGACGTTGAGGATTTCGTTGTAGCTGTTGCGAGCTTGGCTTTCTGACGACGAATAGGCAATTCCGTCCGGCAGCTTTCCAAGGAAGATGTGGCAGGACGCCTTCTTCTTTCCGTCGCGGTACAGCGCCGCCGTGAACGCTTCAGCATCAATGCGCTTGAAGCGCGCCTGAACGTCGGGGTGTCGCTGCGCCAACTCATTCAAGGAGTTTTCGAAGAAGGCGGCAAAGAACTCGAAGGTTTCGTCACGGAAGCGGTCACGATCGATATCGGTGAATCGTCGCGGCAAGCCAAGATTGCTGGACCTGGGTGCCGGGCGAACGGGCTGTTGTGGGTGCGGCTTGGTAGCCGTCCGGCTCGGCGGCGCCGGCGGCGCAGTCGGGGCGCTGGCTTGCAGGGCCCGCCGGATGGCGCGCACAACCTGGAGAAAGCCTTCGTCCATATCGGCGAACGACCGGACTGGCTTTCCGTCATCCGGTGTTGCAGCGAGCTTGCCGAACGGCGTGCCGTGCCAGTCGCAAGGACGCAGGATGACAGGGACGACCCGCGCCTCTCTTGCGGCATGTCGCTCCATCGCGCGGCGCATCTCGATGTCGAAGCAGTATCTCGAAGCGAGGAAATCCGCGCTCACAAGAAGCAGGATGACATCGGCGCGCTCAAGTTCTGTACTGATCGCGTCGTCCAAAACATCGCCGGCTGGGATGCGCCGATCGTGCCAGGTTTCGACCAGGCCCTCGTGCTTTAGCCCGGAAAATTCATCATGGCTGGCGGGCATGGTGCAAGCCGTTGAACAGCCATAGGATTCGGCTGCGAACCCAGAACCCCGCCGTTTCCGGACACCATGCCCGCCGACGCACACGCTACGCTGCCCCTGCCGGGTGTGTCACCGGTCGCAGGCAAGCCGATCCTTGCCCGCTTCGACGGCGGCTCGCTCTCCTCCGATGGCGGCCTGCTGGCGCTGCGTGAGGTTGAGGCGCGTCTCGGCGTAGCCCAGCGCCTCGCTGCGTGCATCGACGATCCGCGCGCGCCCGAACGCATCCAGCACAGCCTCGCCGACATGCTGCGCTTCCGCCTGCTGATGATCGCTGCCGGCTACGAGGACGGCAACGACGCCGACAGCCTGCGCCACGACCCGCTGTTCAAGCTCGCCAATGGGCGACTGCCTGATGAGGCCGCGCTCTGCTCGCAGCCGACGCTGTCGCGTCTCGAGAACACGCCGGGGCCGCGCGCGCTCATCCGCATGGCGCGCGCCATGGTGGCGCTCTACTGCGCGAGCTTCCGCCAGGTGCCGCGCCGCATCACGCTCGACATCGACGACACCTTCGACGCCGTCCATGGCGGGCAGCAGTTGCGTCTGTTCAACGCCTACTACGACGAATACGGCTTCCAGCCGATCGTCGTCTTCGACGCAGATGGCCGACCCGTCGCCGCCATGCTGCGCCCGGCCAAGCGCCCAACCGGCACCGTGGCGCGCGCCTTCCTCCGCCGCCTGGTGCACGAGATCCGCAGTCACTGGCCGCGCGTCGAGATCCTGATCCGTGCCGACAGCCATTACTGCGCACCGGAAGTGCTGGATTTCTGCCGCGCAGCGCGGATCGACTTCGTGCTCGGCGTCGCCACCACCACGACGCTGCGCCGGCATGTCGAGACGCTGGAAGCCAGCACCGCCAGCCGCTACGCCAGTGCGCCGAGCGGTGACAAGCTGCGGCGCTACAAGGAATTCCACGATAGCGCCGCGAGCTGGAGCCGCGTCGAGCGCCTCATCGCCCGCGTCGAGGCCGGCGCGCAGGGCACCGACACGCGCTTCGTCGTCACCAACCTCACGGACGGGACCGCACGCGTGATCTACGAGAACGTCTATTGCCGGCGCGGTCAGGCCGAGAATCACATCAAGGCCTGGAAGCGCCATCTCGCCGCTGACCGCACCTCCTGCTGCCGCGCCGATGCCAACCAGTTCCGCCTGATACTGCACACCGGCGCCTACTGGCTGCTGTGGTCGCTGCGCAGCCTGATGCCGAAGCGCTCGACCTGGCGGGTCGCGCAATTCGACACCCTGCGGCTTCGCCTGGTGAAGCTGGCCACCCGTGTCGTCGCACTGAAGACCCGCGTCATGCTGCACCTGCCGAGCGCCTGTCCCGACAAGGCCATCCTGCGCCTCGTGCTCGAACGTCTGCCGCGCCTCGCCTGCTGAGCAACGGGGCGGACGCCCCGATCGAGCCCCGGAACCGCAACCCTCCAGCACCGCGATCCGCACCCACAGGCAGCCTGCAGAGGCGGCGCCGATCGCGCGCGACCGCGTCTCCGCTCCAGGAGCGCCCGTCCGCCGTCCGCGTGTTCCGTCCACCCTCATGAATTATTCGGGTTAGCGCAGACAAGTGTTTCTCGAGCTGGTCGCGCAGTGCCTCGTCGGCGTGGGAGTAAGAAAAGAAGATCGTCGCCATGATGTCCCAGCGGGCCGCTGGAGGGGGCGAACCGTGTGTCGACACGGGCACGCTGGGCGGCGCTCTCAGGGATCGGATAGCACGATCCGGCGATTCGGACTGGCGGTATCGCGGCTTTGTTGGGAGGGAGGCGCCCCGCCCTCTCGGGCGGGGCGCCGTTGGCCGTTCACTCCCTGCTGCGGTTGCCGTTGGGGCGCGACCAGATCAGCTCGAACTCGCCGCCCTCCATCTCGAAGAGGTTCGCCAGGATCGGCGCCGGCAGGGAGGGGTCGTCGAGCTTGACCGAGAGGTAGTCGCGGCCCTCGTTCGAGGTCTTCTTCCACGCCGCCCCGATCTCGGCGCGGCCGGCGAAGATGCGGAAGTCGGGGGCCTTGTCGCTGCTCTTCTCGGCCGGCCGGACCTGGACCTTGGCGTCGAGGGTGAGCGTCGAGACCGTGCCGGTGAAGCCGTCGCCGGTGCGGGTGAAGGTGCCGATGGTCGCCATGACTGTCTCCTGTCTGTCGATCGGGCCGCGCCCATCGCGGCCTCACATGAGGGGTTCAGGTCAAGGTGCTGATGATCTGCGGAGGGTTGTGGCGTGCAGATCGGACGCCCCGCCGCTGGCGGGGCGTCCGTGGCCGCGGTCAGCGCGACCAGATCAGGCGGTGCTCGCCGTTCTCGCCCTGGACCAGGGTCGCGTAGACCGGGGCGTTGAAGGACGGGTCGTCGAGCTTGACCGACACGTATTCGGCCCCTGTGTCCTTCGCCGCCTTGCTCCAGCCGGCGCCGAGTTCGACGCCGCCGGCGGTGACCCGGTAGTCGGGGCTGCGCTCACCGTCCTTGGCGACGGGACGGATGGTCGCCTTGACGTTGATGTTCAGCGTGCGGATCGAGCCGTTGAAGCTGCCGTCCTCGCCGCGGGTGAAGGTGCCGATCTGAGCCATCGTCGTATCTCCTGACTGCTGTGCGAAGCCGCCCGATGCGGCCTCGACGGCGGTCGAACGGCGTCGGCCCGGCCGGCTTGCACCCGCAGGGCCGCAGCGCAGCGGAGGACGGCGGCAGCCGAGCTTCTTGCCTCGCGAGGAATGCGCGGCACACCGGGGCCCCCACGCGGCTTGCCGCGTGGGGTGGTGGCGCAGGGGAAGAAGGTCGGCGAAGCCGTTGCTGGCCAGAGGCCGGACGACGCCAGACCAGCCGACAGAGAGGCCGCACGGCGGCGGCCCGGCATGTCTGCCGAGGAGACCGTGGCATCCAGTGCAGCCCGAACCCGTGGCCGCGGCCGGCGCCGGCCTGCATCCCGTCCTGAACCCAAGGTCTGAGCCCATCTGCTGATCCGCGCCCATGCACGTATCAACCTCACATCCGGTCGCCGCGCGTGCGGCTGCACCAACATCCCGCCTGCGGCGGCAAGGGCTCAGGAGGACGAGACCATTCTCGATGACGGCGTGTCGGCCATGCCGCGATGCGGTCGTCCACCTGGTTCCGGCGGGCTGATCAGGCCCAGGCCGAACGGCAAGTCAGGCTGTCATGCGCGCATCACCGCGCCCTCGATCACGACGCCGGCGGTGACGTACTTCCAGAGCGCCACGACCAGCTTGCGCGCCAGTGCCGTGATCATGACCTTCTTGAAGCGGCCGCCGTTCTGGGCGACGCGCGTGTTGAACCAGCGACTGAGCGCGGATGCGGGCTGATGGCGCAACCAGAGCCAGGACATCTCCAGCAGCGTGGCGCGCAGCCGGGGATTGCCCGACTTCCCGATGCCCTGCTCCCGGTCAATGGATCCGCTCTGCCAGGGTGTCGGCGCGAGGCCCGCATAGGCTGCGACCTGGCGACGGTTGTCGAAGTGGCGGTAGAGGCCCTCGCTCCAGAGGACGGCGGCGAATTCCGGGCCAACGCCGACGACGTTCGACAGCACGGCGACCTCGCGCGACGACTGCCGTTCCTCGGCGAGCATGGTGTCGCGCTCGCCCTCGACGGCCTTGATCTGGTCGAGCAACAGCTCCAGGCGATCGAGCTCGCGCTCGACCTGGCGTTTCAGATGGTGGGGCGTTTCCCGGCCATCGCCGGTTTGCAGCGTCTCGAGACGCTCGCGGCGATCGCGCTTCAGGGGATCGTAGCCGGTGATGCCCTGCGAGAAGAGCAGGCCCTTGATCCGGTTGCTGTGCTGGATGCGCTCCTGCATGAGCACCTTGCGCTCGCGCGCGATGCGGCGGCGGTCCTCCTCGCCGGGAGACGGCACGCGGAGCATCGAGCAGACCCTCGGCTCGCCGCGCTTGAACGCCAGCAGCGCGCGGATCAGGCTCTCGCCATCCAGCCGGTCCGTCTTGATCCGGCGGCGACGGCGCGACGTGGCGATCGAGGCGGCGTCAACGACGTGGCTTTCGTGTCCTTCCGCCTGCAGGACCCGGTGCACCCAGAAGCCGTCGAGCCCGGCCTCCTGGATGACGACGGTCGGGAAATCCTGACCGGTCCGCGCATGCGCCTTCTGCCGTAGCCGGCCGAGACGCTCGAGGAGCGCTGCGATGTCGCCGCCGGGCACCGCGTGCCGCGACAGCTTCTCGCCTGCGCCGGGCGACAGCGACGTGATCAGCCACGTCTTTCTGCTGAGTTCGACGGAGACGACGATCGCGCCGAGCTCACCGTCTCCTGTCCTGCGTGCATGGTTCTGCGACATCGATTTCCCGCTCCTTTCCTTCACGGCCATGACACCCGCCGCACCTGAGCAGGTTGCCGGTCCGCCCTCATAGGATCTCGATGGCGATCGACCGGCCGGGGGCGGGCGCCGACGCACCCGCTTGCGGGCCGCAGCGCAGCGAAGGACGGGGCTGGGAGACTTTCTTGCCTCGCGAGGAATGGCCGCAGGCTAGGGGAAGAAAGTCGCACCGGCGCCGTTGCGGCCGAGGCGCTCGAGGCGTCAGCCGTCCCTCGGCCAGATCAGGCCATCCGAGGCAGCGTGGCAGCGCGACACCGGACGGACCACGGAGGCAGCAGGCGACTGTCGCCATGCCCGGCACAAGCGCGATCAATCAGGCATCGCGGTCACGGCGCCCATGGCGTGCACAAGGGAGGATCCGGCCGGAACGGGGAAGGCGAGATGCTGGCCCGGTAGCGCATCATGCCGGCTGGGTAGGGCGGGGCGTGGATGTCCTCGACGAGGGCCGCTCTCTTTTGGATCAGCCGCGCGATCCTGATGACGGCGCAGGCAGGCGTGCCTCGGAGGGGGATGGCAGGCGAGGCTGATCCGGTCCCGCCCCTTCGGTGAACTCCGCGTCAGGACGGACAGCGGTGACCTGCCTCGGTTGGTCGCCGGCGCCCGCGAACGCAGCCAGCTGGACTGCCGCGGAAACACCCACGGCCAAGCCGCCGATCGCCGCGAACACGTGCCGCCAGGCTTCCGACGGCACGAGCAGCGCCGAGATCCCGAGCACCGCGTGGTAGCCGGCCACGGCCGCCGGTGCGGCGAACAGCAGGGCGATGACGGCACGAAGGGCGAGCGAGCGCACGGAGGCGAAGAGCAGCTGCGCGGCGAACAGCGCCACCACACCCGCGACGAGGCCGACCAGCACGGCGCCAATGACGCCCGCGCCCGTCTCGAACGCCCACATGCCGACTGTCAGCCCGATGAAGAACGGCACGGCGTAGATGGCGAGCGTGAACAGCAGCACGAGCGCCGTGCCGAGGCCGAACAGGCTGACGATGACACCGAGCGTCATGCGACCCTCCCCGGTCGAGGCGCGATGATGCCTCCCGATTATCGCTGATTGCGTCTACGAAGCCGATTGCTTTCGCGAGAGCATATCGTGACCGGCGTTCTTCTTGACGTTGCTTGTCAGGACGATGAAAAAATGACTCTTATCGATTTATTACGGGAATAATTACAAATAATTTGTATGGGGCATTATGAAAATGTAAACCCATTAATTCAAAGGTTTTTGAATCTTTATTGTTCCATGTACGCGAGTATAATCGCTTTGCTAAAAAATTATTGGTTGTCGGGGAAATATTTTTGACTCATGCTCAGCGATCATCTTCTCAGCGCCTATCCCGTGGCGGGTTTGGATCGTTGCCTTTCGGGACGGTGTCGGAGTCGCGCCAGCGGCCGTCACGGCCCTGGATGCGGACCTCGCCTCCACCGAGATTGCGAACCGTCTGCTTTGCAGCCTGCTCGGCTTCGCGCTGTGTGGGATGGACGCTGCTGGCGCGCTCGCTGCCGGGCGCCTTCACGGCCCAGCCGCTCGGATGCTTGGCAACATATCTGTCGGGCATCGGAACCTCCTTGTCATTGACTCGGCGACAGGATGCGTATATTAACTATACGCGTTACCTGTCAAGGTCCGTGTAGTTTTTATCTTCATTGGAGGGTTTCTGGTGCGCTGGGGTATCGAGCAAAGGCTTGAATTTATTGAATTTCGCCTGTTCTGGGAGGGCTCGATCAACCGTGGCGATATCGTGGAATTCTTCGGTGTTTCAGTGCCTCAGGCCTCGAAGGACCTGACCCTCTACCAAGAGCGAGCGCCCGGAAACATGGAGTACGACACGCGAGGCAAGCGCTATGTGGCCGCCGACAGGTTTGTTCTTCGTTTTCTTGACCCCGACCCATATGTCTATCTGGCGCAGCTCCGCTCCGTCGCCGAAGGCGCGGTACCGGCCCATGACTCTTGGATCGCAACACTGCCCAACGCGGACGTTGCGCTGACGCCCAAGCGGGACATCGACATCCAGGTCTTGCGCCGCGTTCTCGACGCAGTGCGCGAGAGCGGGTCGGTGGAGATCTACTACCAGTCGATGAACAGGGTTCGACCAGATCCGATCTGGCGCCGAATGACGCCGCACGCCTTCGGTTTTGACGGCTTCCGATGGCACGCGCGCGCTTATTGCCACCTTGAGAACAGGTTCAAGGACTTCCTGCTACCGCGGATCCTGGAGGTGCGCGGTAAGGGCAATCCGGGCGCGACCGGCGAGCAAGATTGGCTCTGGAACAACTTCTTCGATGTAGTCATCGGACCGCACCCGGATTTGACGGAAAGTCAGAAGAAGGTGGTCGCCAAGGACTATGGGCTGGACCAGGGCAATGGTGTGCTGTCCGTTCGGTATGCGATGCTGTTCTATGTTCTGAAGCGACTCGGCCTGCTCAGCGATGCGGCAAAGCAGAGTGCTCGCACACAGCATATTGTCGCGCTAAACCGCAAGGAAACCGAGGCTGCGCTGAACAAGGCGGAGCTTCTGATATGACGATATTGTGGGGGGGCGCCGGCTGATGACCGCCAAGCTCGAAAGCATCAAGAACGGCGCCTCCGTCCGCGGCATCGCGTCTGCGCAGCCCGTGCAGATCGTGTCCGTGGACTGGATCGGAGATCAGGCGATCAATGTCGTCTACCGCGACCACAACGGCTCGGTCGCGGAGTCTGTTCTCTACAGGGACGACGAGCATCGTCTCGAGGTTGAGCAGGACGGGCGGCCGTGGTCGTTCGACGCGGATGGTGCGCTGCTGCGATTGGTGACCGAAGCCAACCGCATCAAGCTTGCCCATTTTTTCGATCCTTATCTGGCCATCCACACCAGCCTTGTCGATCCGCTGCCTCACCAGATTTCGGCTGTCTATGGCGAGATGCTGCCGCGGCAGCCTTTGCGCTTCCTTCTCGCGGACGACCCTGGCGCCGGCAAAACAATCATGGCCGGCTTGCTGATAAAGGAGCTGATCGCACGCAGCGACCTGGAGCGCTGCCTTGTCGTCGCCCCCGGCAGCCTGGTCGAGCAGTGGCAGGATGAACTGGGCCAGAAGTTCAATCTCGAGTTCGACATCCTGACGCGTGACATGATCGAGACGTCTCGTTCGGGGAACCCGTTCAACGACCGGGACCGACTCATCGTTCGCCTCGACGTTCTGGCACGCAACGAAGACCTGCAAGAAAAGCTCATGAGCGCCCGCGAGTGGGACCTCGTCATCTGCGACGAAGCCCACCGGATGTCGGCAACCTATTTCGGTGGCGAGGTCAAATACACGCGGCGCTATCAGGTCGGTCAAAAGCTCGGCCAGGTCTGCCGGCATCTCCTGCTCATGTCGGCGACGCCACATAATGGGAAGGAAGAAGACTTCCAGCTCTTCATGGCACTGCTCGACGGCGATCGCTTCGAGGGACGCTTCCGTGATGGCGTCCACTATGCCGATACGGAAGACATGATGCGGCGCCTGACGAAGGAGGAGCTGCTGAGGTTCGACGGTCGACCGCTCTTTCCCGAGCGCCGAGCTCGCACGGTCAAATACCAGCTCTCGGAGGGCGAGGCCGCGCTCTACGCCGCCGTTACCGAATATGTGCGGACCGAGATGAACCGGGTTCAGCGGTTTGCCGAGGGAGACGGCAAGAAGCGCAACAATGTCGGTTTCGCGCTGCAGATCCTTCAGCGTCGCCTCGCTTCCTCGCCGGCTGCCATCTATCAGTCGCTGAAACGTCGCCGTGAACGCCTTGAGGCCGAGCTTGGCGAAGCAAGGCTCGCGGCCAAGGGACGGCGTGCTGGTATCGGCGAACCGTCGGTGAGCTCCGATGTTCTCGGCAACATCGATGAGTACGGCCAGGACGAGATCGATGAACTCGAAGAGCTGATTTCGACCGGTGCCACGACCGCGGAGACCGTCGAGCAGCTGGCTCTCGAAGTCGACACGCTCAAGGGGCTAGAGTCCATGGCGCTCGGCGTCCTGCGCTCCGGTGTCGACACGAAGTGGACCCAGCTGAACCGCATTCTCGACGACGATCTCATGATCGACGCCGCCGGTAATCGCCGGAAGCTGATCATCTTCACCGAGCCCAAAGATACACTCCACTACCTGCTTGAGAAGGTGCGCGCGCGCCTCGGAAGCCCCGAAGCCGTGGACGTGATCCATGGCGGCGTGTCCCGCGAGGAGCGCAGGAAGGTGATCGAGCGCTTCATGCAGGATAAGGACCTGCTTGTGCTCATCGCCAACGATGCGGCAGGCGAGGGCGTCAACCTCCAGCGCGGCCATCTTATGGTCAACTACGACCTACCATGGAACCCCAACAAGATTGAGCAGCGCTTCGGCCGCATCCATCGCATCGGGCAGACCGAAGTTTGCCACCTCTGGAATCTTGTGGCGGCCGACACGCGTGAGGGCGAAGTCTATGGGCGTCTGCTCGAGAAGCTTGAAGCGGCGCGGGAGGCTCTGGGTGGGCGCGTCTATGACGTGCTCGGCGAGCTCTTCGAAGGGACCGCGCTGAAAGATCTCCTTTTCCAGGCCATCCAATATGGCGAACAGGAGGAGGTGAGGGCGCGCTTGTTCCGCCAAGTCGATGGCGCGGTCGATCAGACGCACCTGCTGGAACTTCTGCGTCGACGCGCGCTGACAAACGACACCATGCCCCAGGCCAAGGTCGAGGAACTCCGGCTCGAGATGGAGCGCGCCGAAGCGTTACGCCTGCAGCCGCACCACATTCAGAGCTTCTTCGTCGAGGCATTCCAGCACCTGGGCGGCCGTCTCAAGCGCCGTGAAGAGGGCCGCTGGGAAATCACGCACGTGCCAGTGCGAATCCGGGAGCGCGATCGCCAAATCGGCACGGGGGCACCCATCCAGAAGCAGTACGAGCGGGTCTGCTTCGAGAAGAGCAAGATCAATCAACAGCCGGTCGCCGCGTTCATCTGCCCTGGCCATCCGCTGCTGGAGGCTGTGATCAGCCTCATCAGGGAGCAGTACGAGCAGATCATGCGCCAGGGCGCGATATTGATCGACGAAACCGATACTGGCGATGCGCTGTCCGCCGTCTTCCTGCTGGAGCACACGGTTCAGGATGCTCGCACGACGAGCGCCGGCAAACCGCATGTGATTTCCCAGCGCTTGCAGTTTGCCGCGATCAACAAGTCCGGGAGTGCCTCCAACGCTGGCATCGCACCTCATCTCAATCTCCGTCCCGCCGCGCCAGAAGAGGTGAGCTTGGTGCGAGATCTCCTCGACGAAGACTGGTTGACGACTGAGCTTGAGAAGACGGCAATCCGCTTCGCCACCGTGGAGCTGGCGCAAGGCCACGTTGCCGAAGTCAAGGCGCGGCGCATACCTGAAATCGAGAAGGTCGAGCAGGAGGTACGTGCCCGCCTCAAGAAGGAAATCAACTACTGGGACTCGCGGGCCTTCGAGCTGAAAGAAGAAGAGAAGGCCGGCAAGAAGACGCGGCTCAGCTGGCAGAACGCCCAGCGGCGCGCCGAGGATCTGGCGGAGCGGCAGAAGCGCCGCATGGATCAGCTCGAGCGGGAGCGGTTCATCTCATCGCAGCCACCGCGGGTGCGCGGCGGCATGGTCGTCATTCCGCGCGGGCTGCTCAACGGCCGGCAGAATCCTAAGGTGCCCAATCATTTTGCCGAAGATCCGGCGGCGCGGAGAGAGATCGAGCTCGCGGCCATGCAGGCTGTGATGGCGGCGGAGCGCGCGCTTGGGCACGAACCGCTCGACGTGTCCGCCCAGAAGATTGGCTACGACATCGCCTCGTACAACCCGAAGTCCGGACACCTTCGCTTCATCGAGGTCAAGGGCCGGATCGACGGTGCGGACTCCGTGATGATCACGCGGCAGGAGATCATCACCTCCTTGCATGAGCCGGAAAAGTTCATCCTCGCGGTCGTGGCCGTCAACGGCGGGTTT
>Ga0207951_100384_pt1 | contig 22873 bp, 23 predicted proteins | sample Subbio12Aug_8Bad_FD_184830 | JGI IMG/M metagenome (GOLD analysis project Ga0207951, IMG submission 184830) | Serpentinite rock and fluid subsurface biosphere microbial communities from McLaughlin Reserve, California, USA - CR12Aug_8Bad (SPAdes) | ecosystem: Environmental > Terrestrial > Deep... | reverse complement strand
GGGTACAATCGTTCCCCAAGCTCCCGGTCAGACAGCCCTTCGGTCGTTTGCCAGCTCAACCCTTGTGACTCCGCACACCGTAGAATTTTGATCACGGTCGGGCGAGAGATTCCCGCACTCGCGGCAATCTTGCTGTGGTTGAGTCCTAAGTTATGCAACCGCAGAACCTCTCTGTAGTCGGTCATTTGATGACCTCCTTGGATGTATTTACGCCGTCAATACGACGCATGAACCCAATTCTACTACAGACTTAAGGTGTAAAGGTGCGCGACGGGACTGTCAAATTATTGCGCTGTGAGTGTAAAATCTCCGCGGCTCAAGTGTTAAGTTAGATGCGACGTATTCAGGAGAGAACTATTCATATGAAAAAGCGACCCGGGGAAACCAGGCCGCTTGTGTGCTTAGTTGGATCCTCTTTGCATGCTCAAAAAACCACAATTAAGGAGGCGCCGCTCAACTTGCGACAGCCCCTACTTCACTATCTAGGTAGCCGAATAATCTAATAATCTTCTGCACCAAACTGCTGAAAAACAGCATTTACCCGGCTATATACGGAGTTGTTGTGGTCTGATCCTATCCAAGCTTTAGTCACTCCTGTAACACAACGGACCGCCGATGCGCTTCCGACATACCTAATCCATGTAACTGCACAACCGCTGTCACCACTGTCGGTATGATAGCTAGCCCTTATCATGTCCCAGTAAATTAAGTTACCACCCTGATCATAGGCCTTCCAATCTGTTTGTGAAATGTATCCTGTCGTTCTAAGAGAGGTACCACCATAACTCTCTACATAGAGGCCGATTTGATTTGGCGACTGCAAGACATAAGCATAAGAATCTCCATTCATGAACGTCCTTGAGGGGGTTCTCCCGGATGCTGCCGCTATGAAGGACGCATCAACCGTTCCTCCGTCGTGCTTCGCACGCATCACACCTGCTAGAGTCCACGTACCCGTCTGAGGGTTGATGTCATATACTGATTGACCAGAAGAAGTAGATACGTGGCCTGTGGAAATATAGCCGTTCTCCCATACACCGGAATTCAGCCTTCTAGCACGAAAACCAATAGTTGCACCTTGACCGTATTGGTCCGCATGATGCCAGCCGTTGATGATGTTCGTCGCGTTATTAATTTCCTCTGCCTTAATAAAAGTTATGGCATCTTTTGCGTCTACTTCAGTTTTCAAAGATACTTTATTAACTACACTGGCAATAACATCCTTATCCATGGATCTTATCCAGACATGAACTGTATTAGATATAACATCTGTTGCAGCGGCCTGAATTACGTGACCAATTCCTTCCACTTTTAGTTCCTTTGCAACCTCATCAATCGCACTATGCACTGCTTTTAGTTCTTTGTAGGTATATTTGACCACTTCGACCGTAACACCGTTCATCTTAGAGAAGTGTTCTTTTACAGGCTGGGTAAACTGAACTGTCAGACCGTCTTTCCCTAGGTAGTTTCCTCCGTAGACATCTGCCAATTTGGAATCGGACTCTATCATCTTATGGATAACTTCCACGTTTTCCATTGCTCTCCACTGGTTTTGTACAATGTTAGCTTCATCTAAGCTCAAGCCTAATTCACTTGTCAACACATCTACCATGATATCTTCTGACGAAATAGAAGATTGATGTGCTCCTTCGACCATAGGTGCAAGAAGTAGTCCAACGCCTAGAAGAATCGCTAGGAGTGTTTTTTTCACCTTGACACCACCCTTTAACTATTTATTGGCTTACGAACCACTATTATAATATACAACTTCGGCTAGATATGTCAAGAAAACCTTTGACAGGCACCTCTAATGAGGAAGACCAGAAACCCTTGACCCATAAGGTTTAGGAGTGATTTTCTGCGAATAGCGAATATTGTTGCTTCAGTTAGACGGTAATTGCTCGAGATATAAAGTCACTCGCTCTTGATCATCAACACTTAATGACAAACTGGCCATGACGTTTGACAAGGAATTCACGGTGTACCACGACTCTGTTATGGTCCGTAGGACATTACCCTGGTCGTCATATATGTAAATATCCCGTTCGTGATACCGCAACCAACTTTCAGCGAGATTGCGGATTGTTTGTCTCGTGGCCTGGTCAAAATCCTGATCGTAGGTTATAGCAAAAACGGCTACTACTTCACGCCATGGAATCGTGACCCCTGCTTCGTGTTGGTATGTTCCTAGTCATGCACCAGTATGTCAAACAAGCTGTCCGACTCCCTATAGGTAAACTGAGTGCATTTCTTGTCATCATACTTGATCAACGGGCTGAGCTACTTCTAGTCGCATTGCCTTTAGTGTTTCATTAACGACTTTAACAAGGCGGCTAACATGTTTCTCGTTATTCTTGAGAAACTCCATCAGTTCAGTATACAACCCCATGTCTCCCCTCTTTAGTGATCGGATTGTTCGCAAAAAGTCCTTTAGATATTAAAGGTATTTGTGATGGGCACCTCCCCAATAGCTACCAAGAATGTGTTCCACACGGTTAAAGTAATCATCATAACTCACCTGCACAAAATCTGCTGTGTTGGGAACCATACCACCGTGCAGAGTAAGGAGGATTTTAACCGTTCTCCTCCCGTTTGCCTGACTATCTAGCCAAGTGCTATAGTCCTTCAAGTCATTCGTGACAACAGCGAAATCTTGTTCTCAATTCCTATAAGCTCCTCGTCGGTATTAACCACAATGTCAATACGTCCACCACTGCTAGTTGGCACCTCACGTTCAACCTCACGTACTACTATCTGGCGCTTTGCTTGAATGTGTGCCGCTTCCAGCAGAGCTCTTACCATCATATCTTTCAATCCAGGGACTTCCTCTGTAGAACTTCAGAATGTTACTACAGACATTCTCATAGTGTGGATAGCCAGATAAATCCATTAAAGTCGGCTCAGATGGACTCGCCTTATCTATGAAACATATTGGCCATGCGGCCCAATACCCTCTGCATGGCCTGAATATCTGCTATTGCCGCGCCGATAAACATAAACTATCCCCCACTTCGTAAACATTAACTAGGAACTGCGGGGTAACTCTGTCGCTTGCCGCGATAAAATACTCGACCTTCTCCTACATCAGCTGGAGTTTGTCCTATTCAGGACTGATGAAGGGACTGATTATCCTGACCGCTGCTTCCCTTTCTCAAAAGCGTCAATAATCGTATCTCGATGATTCAGAGCTAACACTTCAACAGACATCACAAACCTCCTGTTCTCAATTTCGGCCAACCACCCTGACAATCGAGTACATAAAGAGGCCGTTTTTGGCGTCGACCTGGCTGTAGTCATGCCAGTCGATAATGTAGCGCCCGGAGAGGACGAGTGCGTTATCCCGACCTTTGGTAGTACCCTTGCTCATGCTAATGCCCCAGGACATCGTGCCTTCCTTGACGGCACCGTGATGAACGCTGAACGCAGAGTATCCAGCGGTATTATTCTTCGGTTTGTTCCAGTAGTATGGATCATTCGTCAACCAAATGGCGTAGCCTTCACTGTAGCCAGAGATATGTTCGCGGAAAGCCTCAACACGGCAGATGTCTTTCACAAAGTCATATTTGCCGACGTCCTGCGCTCCATGATTTTTTAGGTAATACGGCTCACCGCCGACCATCGCACTGAACAGCTTCGTTTTGTACTTCAACTCTATGGGGTAAACATCCTCACCAAGCCGCACGAGAATATCGACGTACTTCGTGGGATCGTGCGGGGGCGGGTACTCAAGCCGGACAGAAGCATCGGGATATTGTAGTTGTAGCTCCCAAGCAAGGGCGAATTGAAAATCAGCCTCCGAATGAAAGACCTTTCTTTTGTTCTTAAGCCGTAACAAAGGAATCTGCAGGTCCATATTTACACCCCTAATCAATACGATTGCTCAGTCCGTATCTCTAATGACATGAGGGAAGTACTGTATGTGTCCTCCAATGCGTGCTTTCCCTGACTCAATAATGGTGTGTTCCAGTCTTTCGACTTCACTTCTTGTAAGCTCAAGTTCGCTGTGAAACTTGGTTATGTCATTGTTAAGGTAGCAGATGAATCTGCTCTTCTTGTCTTGGTCTTGCACAATCGTTATCCGATTGGACACTGCCAGCAGAGGGAACTCATCACTATCAATTCGAGCATCATCTTCTACAATGTACAGCACGCTGGTATAGCCCCTACCAGGCTTATCTTCTGTGTTTGGGATTAGCCAGTCACGCCCGGTCTTCTTTGCATGTCGTAGTTTCCCACGCCTAATCCATTGCCTGACCGTGACGGGCTCAATGCCGAGCATGGCGGCATATTGCTCAACGGTAAGATAATCGCACTCTACAGTTATCAAGGTGTGTTCCACGGTCGAAGTCATCGTGCTAATTTGGCCATTTTCAACTTCAATATCGCTGGCCTGGCAAAGATTTAACTCCATGCGGTTTTCGAGGAAGTCATACTCGTAATACCACCAAAGCTCAGTCAAAACTGGTAGCTTACATTTTTTCACCGCCGCATAGAACTTCTTGCAGAGCTTTATTCTGTTTCTCAGTACGTCGACCGAACAACCGGGCTCTTCATTGGCCTTTTCGGGTTCGATGAAAAGCTCAAGTGAATGCAGGACGTCATCACGCGAAAACAAATAGTGTTCACGGAACAACACCTCTCTAATGTCCATTAAGACCCCCCCCCCCCTAACGCGAGACTCGTCGATATTGTAACGCAACGCTACATAAACGTCAAACCATCATGGGTGCATCTTTTGAAATGCTCTAAGGCTGATACTAGGGTCCCAGTAACTTTAGCACTTTACTTAGGTTGCGCATCTTAGCTACTGTAAGCAGGTCATCGCCATCTCTATTTTTTGCTTTGGGGTCTATCCCTGCATCCAGGAATATTTTCACAATCCTAGCTAGACTTCCGTCCAGATCATAATGTTGGTCGACCATATCGGTTATTTGTGTTGTGAATAGCCTTCTATCTTCGATTGCAGTGAATACTGCACTATCTCCTTGCTTGTCTTTAATGTTTGCATCTACACCGAGCCCAAGCAAAGTTGCCATAGCCTCTTCTTCACACTTCCTAGCAGTCCACATAAGTGCTGTATATCCGTTATTGTCTTGAATATTACCGCCTGCCCCTGCTTCAATTAATAAGCGGATATTCCTTTCTAATCCATGCTTCGCAGCGCACATTAGGGCTGTTAACCCATCAGCATCCTGGTGATTCAAGTTTGGCTGCTGGCTTAACAGAATTAGTAGACCTGTGTTATCGTGATGCTTCGCAGCAAAAGACAACGCCGTTCGCTTGCCGAACTCTTCCTCAATATCTATAGACGCTCCTGCTTCAGGCTCCGTCCCCACTGCTTCCCCACTGCTTCCAATGCGCATAAAAATGGAGACTAAGAGACGAGCTCTTGGTCTCCATTTATTTAGGTTCCTTAAGTTAATGACATTGCCCGCGAGGGGCGCTACTTTGTCTTATATCCCTTTTACTTGACGATACTTTTCTACGCCGGCAGCGAGGACGCGCATCGCTTGAGTTAAGTCCGCAGGCTTTAGAACGTAGGCCAAGCGAATTTCATCCTTGCCTAGGACAGGTGTGGCATAGAAGCCTGCTGCTGGTGCAACCATGGTGGTAGCCCCGTCGAGGGAGAACTCTTCTAGCATCCATTGAGCGAACGCATCTCCATCGTCAATAGGTAGTTTCGCAATCACATAGAAGGCGCCCTTAGGCCGCATGCAAACTGCGCCGGGAATACTCATGATTCCTTCGTAGATGATATTGCGGCGGTTTTGATATTCGGTCAAGATACCTTCAAAGTAAGACTCGGGGACATCAAGTGCACCAATGGCGCCGACCTGCTCAAGGGTAGGTGGGCACAGGCGTGCTTGGGCGAAGCGCATAATCGAATCCATTAGGACCTTGTTCTTACTGACAAGGTTTCCGATGCGAGCGCCGCAGGCGCTAAAACGCTTGGAAATGCTATCGGCGATAATCGCATGCTGTTCTACACCCGAAATCGTCATTATGCTGGTGTACTTTTCACCGTCATAGACGAACTCACGGTACACTTCGTCAGCTATGATGTAAAGATTATGCGAAATGGCGATATCCGCAACAACCTGTAATTCCTCCTTGGTATAGACCACTCCTGTTGGGTTACCGGGGTTACTGATTAAGATAGCGCGGGTGCGAGGTGTTATTTTTTGTAGGAAGTGCTCCTTAGGAGGCAACCTAAACCCATCTTCGGCCCTAGCGGTTACGGGGACTACCTTAATGTCACCGTACACAGCAAAACCATTATAGTTGGCGTAAAACGGCTCGGGGACTAAGACTTCGTCTCCGGCATCGCAAGTTGCGAGCATAGCAAAAAGTAAGGCCTCGCTGCCGCCTGTAGTAATAATGATTTCGGAAGGTGACACATGTACATCGTACTTTGCGTAATAATTGGAGAGCCCTTTACGAAATTCCAACAGGCCGTTAGAGGGCCCGTAAGCTAGAACTTTCTCTTCGTAGTTCTTGATACGGTCCCACATTTCTACCGGAGTCTCAATGTCGGGCTGACCAATATTGAGGTGGTACACTTTTATGCCGCGGTTTTTGGCCTCGTCTGCGAAGGGGACGAGTTTACGGATGGGCGATGCCGGTATATTAATGCCTCGGTTTGATAATTGCATACTCATTTGAGCACCTCCATTTATATTATACATTGAAGCTATTCTCTAAAACTCACAGAAATCCTGCGCTTTTGTTCATACTTGGCAAAAGCCAGACTAATCATATTAGTTATCAAATCTGTGTAACAGAGCCCCGATGCAGCCCACATCTTTGGGTACATGCTGATCTGCGTGAATCCGGGCATGGTGTTGATTTCGTTCACATAGATTGTTCCCGATGGTAGCAAGAAAAAATCCACCCTAGCCAACCCTACACAGTCAATCGCTTTATATGCTCTAATGGCTAAGTCTTGAATCTGTACTATCTGCTGAGGAGTGAGGACAGCGGGAATGTGTAGTGTCGATGGTTGCTCATATTTGGCAGTATAGTCGTAGAAATCGGCGCTAGGTACAATTTCTCCGGGCAGTGATGCCCTAGGGTCGTCGTTACCCATAACGCTACACTCGATCTCTCTAGCTATGACGCCTTTCTCCACCAATACCTTGCGGTCATACTTTAAGCTTAGTTCAATTGCACGTGCCAATCCGCTCTCTGTACTAACTTTGGTAATCCCAACGCTAGAACCCATATTAGCGGGCTTAACAAAACAAGGGAAACCCAAAGCTTTCGCAACTTGAGCATGAAATACGGCGGGTTCTTGCTCGTAATCAAAATTACTAATCCAGCAAAAATCGACTACAGGAATATTTCTTTGTGTGTAAATGGTCTTGTGGAATATTTTATCCATACCTAACGCAGAGCCTATAACGCCAGCGCCCACGTATGGCTTATTCACAATTTCTAACAAGCCTTGGATGCAGCCGTCTTCGCCAAAAGGACCATGCATGACCGGAAACACCACGTCGCCTTGGCTGAGAATGCGCGCGATAGGCCCTATGCCTTCATCCTGAGCGGGCTCCGGTACAGTAGTTTTCCTAGTGGCAATAATTTCCCTAGGGTCTATACCGCCTACCCATCGCCCGGTCTTAGTGATACCAACGGGAATAGGAAGATATCTATCAGCGTCAATTGCAGTCATTATCGAGGCGGCAGAGTTAACGGAGACTTCATGCTCCGCTGACCTTCCACCGTACAGCACAATCACTTTTTGTTTAATGCTCTCCACCTCCGCCTAAAAATTATGGTCCCTCCGAGAAAGCCCATAATACATAGTATTCCTATTATCCTAGGAGTGGTCACTAATGGTATATACACTGGGACAGTCAATGCCGTTCGGGCAATTTCAACGCCGCCATTACGGATAATGATTTCCCCGACTACTTGTCCAGGTCTGAGTGGCGGTAGAAGGCGATCGGTGACTTTTACCTCAGTACTCAAGTTTAGCGTTTCAGAGGTCTTATAGACTCGCGCAACTTCCCCCTTGGCGATTAATAGTATCTCACCGGCTAAGGGAATGCGTGTAACGCCAATCGTCTGTTTATCTCTCACGAGAACACGTCGGGTGTAGTTGCTAAAACCAAAATCCAATAAGCTTGCTGTGTCAGTCCACATGGATTGTCCTTGCGAACCAAGGATTACACTTACGAGCGTTAAGCCGTCTTGTTCAGCTATAGTCAGAAGACATTGTCCCGCTGCATCGGTATATCCCGTTTTTCCTGCCTTCACGCCAAGGGTATTGAGCAGTTTATTTTGATTGTTTACGACTCGTCCATTTGCTAGTATGTACCGCTTGGTCGATGCTATTTCTAGATACAACGGCAGTGATGCTGCGTGCACACCCAAGATACTTAGGTCTTCTGCGGTTGAGTATTGGCCGTCTTCCGGCATGCCATGTGGATTTATAAAAAAGGAATTGGCCATACCTAGGCCAGTGGCCCGCTGATTCATCATCTCTGCAAAGCCGCTAATGCTGCCTCCCAAATGCTCCGCGATTGCTGCGGTTGCATCGTTAGCCGAGATTAGCATCGCTGCGTAGAGCAGCTCTCGCAATGAATAGACCTCTCCTGCCTTAATATACAGGGAGGAACCTCCGGCAGATGGCGCTGTTGCACTTACGGTGACTGGTTCGTCTAGTCGGCCCGATTCTATGGCGAGAACAGCCGTTAGAACTTTAGTAATACTAGCTGGCGAGTGGCGTGCAGCAGCGTTCTTACTATAAAGAGGAGTTTGCTGACCAACAGCTACTAGGATAGCGCGCGAAGCTACCACTGTTTGCGCACATACGAATTGGTTGAGGGTCAATACGCCCACTAAGGTAAAAATTACGACCCTGACAAGTTGTCGCATATCGGTCTCCTTATTGTCGAAGTATGAGGAGAAAGCAATGTACGTGTCGTATTGGGTCTATTTCCCAGGCAATCTGCGCTCTCCCTCAGTAATTTTAGCATAAATGCTAAGTCTAAAATAGGGTTAAGGCTGCCTTAATAAAAACGGGCGTAATGAAGACTTCCACGAGGCTGGCTGCAGCCATCAGTAACAAGAATAGTACGGTGTTCGCGCTGTACTGAACAGCGGGTGATGTATTTTTGCGCAGCCCCACTCTATGCTTGCCGCCAAAAATGACAGAGAACGAAAAACAAATGCCCAGCGCACCCAACCCTACCAGGGCGGGAACAACGATTAGATTGTGTGGAATTATCGAGGCCAGAGCGAATAGGAAGCCTTTGAGGCCCAGTTCATCTACTAGAAAACCCACACTAAAACCAATTACGAATCCCCGCGCAAAGATCAGGCCAATAATCACCGGTACTCCGAAAACTATGAGACCGCATAACCACATCAGGACAACAGTCTGAAAATTCATCCATACAACGCTTTGCCAAGTCGCTGCCTCTAGTTTGCCCACCATCATGGTTTCAAAATAGGTGTTAATATAACCGATTAAGTCTTGTTTTTGGTGAAAGGTTATAGCCTTTACCGTAACTGCTCCAGAGACAGTTCCGATCACGAATACTAGGCAGGCTATAGCATAGGCCAACCATCGCTGACGAATATGTTCTGCAAAGCCAAATCCTCTGCGACTCATGTACAGCCCCCCCCTTCTGCATGTTTAGTACTAAATACTATAAGGTATGCGGGAAGCGTGGCCTTCATAAGCTAGGGTGAGGTGATTTGATGAAAATCTTTGTCCGCGCTTCATCCTTAGTAATAAAAGGTACTACGTCTAGCATTATGCGTCAGTTGCGGGAGATGGCAAAGACTTATCCCCATATGACCTTACTTGAGTACATCAAACACCGTCTAAATTAGGGTCGAAGTCAGCGTTATGGGTTAAGTACAGTATGCCTCCGCTGAATTCCTTCCTGCCGCTGTCTATGTTCTGTCAACGAGGAACAAGGCACTAGAAACTAGGAACAGAACAAAGGCGAGAGTATATGCTCCCGCCCTTGTTTCATTATTTAACTAGCTCTCTGCCGCGGGCTATGGCCTCTAAGTTTAACGGCAGGAGATCTTGGCGGTGAGCCGGCAAGGCCTTCTTTAAGGCGGCTTCTACCGCAGAAGTACTTACTGCTTCAGTAGCAGCGAGTAACGCCCCCAACATTACCATATTCGCTACACGGGTGTTACCAAGCTCTGCTGCTATTTCATTAGCAGGGATGGCAATTAAACGCACATCTGTGCGGGTAGGAGCTCTGTGGATAAGGGAGCTATTGTAGATAAGCACCCCGCCTGGCTTAACTAGGGGTTCAAACTTGTCTAGCGAAGGCAGGTTCATGGCGATAACTGCCTTCGGCTCAGATACAACCGGTGAACCTACAGGTGCATCCGAAACGATTACGGTGCAGTTAGCTGTACCACCGCGCATTTCAGGGCCGTAAGCGGGCATCCATGATACCTGTTTATTGTCTACCATCCCGGCGTAAGTCAGTAGCTGACCCATGAGCATAACGCCCTGTCCACCAAATCCGGCCATAATCACATCAAGTATCATTTTTTTTCACCTGCCTCGATGTCCTTAATTTCGCCTAAGGGGAAGTAAGGCAGCATCTCGGATTTTACTTTATTGAGCGCCTCAATAGGGGTGAATCCCCAGTTAGTGGGACAAGTTGAGAGAATTTCGACTAGCGTAAACCCTTTGCCGGCTAACTGATACTCAAAAGCCTTCTTAATGGCTTTGCGAGCCCTAACGATATTAGCTACATTATGAACGGACACTCGCGCAATATAGGCGGGGCCGTCCAGGGTCGCTAGCATTTCTGATATTCTAATGGGGAAACCTTGTTTACTGGTATCGCGGCCGTAGGGGGATGTTGTGGTCTTGTCGCCTGGTAAGGTCGTAGGAGCCATCTGGCCACCAGTCATACCATAAATGCCATTGTTGACGAAGATGGTAGTAATCTGTTCGCTACGTGCCGCGGCATGCACAATTTCGGCACAACCGATGGAAGCCAAGTCGCCGTCTCCCTGGTAGGTAAATACGGCAGAGTCAGGGCACACGCGCTTAATACCAGTGGCAACTGCAGGCGCACGGCCGTGAGCAGCCTGCTGCATATCGCAAGTAAAGTAGTTATAGGCCAACACTGCGCAACCTACGGGTGCTACACCAATAGTCTTATCTACGATGCCTAATTCATCTATAACCTCGGCGATTAACCTGTGAATAATACCGTGGGTACAGCCGGGGCAATAGTGGGTAGGTACGTCAGCTAGAGCTTTCGGACGTTCAAAAACTTTAACCACTATTTTGCACCCCCTAGGATCTCTCTTACTTGAGCCGCAATCTCCTCAGGCGCGGGAACAATGCCGCCCATACGACCATAGAAATAAACAGGCTTACGGCCATTTACGGTTAAACGCACATCTTCTACCATCTGACCGGCACTCATTTCCACTGTCAAGAAGCTCTTTACAGTAGGAATAACCTTTTCAAAATCCTTAACGGGGAACGGCCACAAAGAAATTGGCCTAATTAGCCCGACTTTTAGCCCTTCTTGCCTGAGCTGAGTTACAGCGGTTTTAGCTATACGGGCAGTTGAACCGTAAGCCACGATAGCAAGTTCGGCATCATCACAGTCAACGATCTCAGCCTTTTGCTCCGCTTCCACAATGCGGGCGTATTTCTCTTGTAGCCTGATATTGTGTTCTTCTAGTCCATGCGGGTCCAAAACTAACGAATTGATGATATTGGTTTTCCCGCCGTGATTACGAAGGCCATTTGTGGCCCATTCTTTAGCGGGCAGTTCCCGTAGTTTTGTAGCTTTGAACTCAACGGGTTCCATCATTTGCCCTAGGAGGCCGTCGCCTAAAATGAGCACTGGATTGCGGTAGTAGTCAGCAAGGTCAAAGGCTTCCGTTACTAGGTCCACAGCCTCTTGTAAATTGGCCGGGGCAAGTACAATTAGTCTGTAATCACCATGTCCTCCACCCTTAACAGACTGGAAATAGTCTCCCTGACCAGGCTGGATTCCACCTAATCCCGGACCTCCGCGAACGATGTTGACAATTACAGCTGGCAATTCTGCACCAGCAATGTAGGAGATGCCCTCCTGCTTTAGGCTAATACCAGGGCTAGATGAAGAAGTCATGGCCCGTGCACCAGCTCCAGCTGCCCCATATACCATATTAATCGCAGCTATTTCACTCTCGGCTTGCACAAAGGTGCCATCTACTTGAGGCATACGACGTGACATATACTCAGGCAACTCGTTTTGCGGGGTTATGGGGTAACCAAAGAAAAAGCGGCAACCTGCCTTAATGGCTGCTTCCCCTATCGCCTCGTTGCCCTTCATTAAAATGCGTTCGCCCATAGTCTCTCCTCCTACTTCTCTACTTCGATTACTGCGTCCGGACAGATGCGGGCGCAAGCTGCACAAGCAATGCACTTTTTCATATCACTCACGGTAGCTGGTCGAAAACCCTTGCTGTTGATCTTGTCTGCCATGACCACAATCTTGACGGGGCACACAGTGGTACATAGTTCACAGCCTTTGCATCTTTCTTCGGTGAATGTCACCTTTCCCATGTCAGAACCTCCTCTATATTTTGTCAGGCTCCTTCCATGGCGGCCTCATCGATAACCGCAAGGGAAGGACGGGGTATTCGGGTAGCAAGCGTGTGACCTCTTCAACTAACTCAGGTACACACGCGGTGAACACTGTCTCGATACCAGTCAAAGCGGTAACTTCTGTGAGCAACTGCTGACCTCTAACTAAATCAGACGCTTGGGTATACTCCATGATGTTCGCATTGTTGCACAAACCGGTGACGGTCAAACGGGACTTCTGTTCAATTAAGCGCAGTAACTCTGCTACATCCCTTGCCGTTCTGGTGTGCGGTCTATTGGGGTTTACCACCAAGTACAGGTCGTATGGCGTCGTACTAAGGTCGTGCTTGAACCGACCTAAAGCCCTCGCACCTGCAGGGTCCCCCCCTACATCAATCACTACGTCTTGGGTTTGATCTAAGATGCTGCCGCCAATGGAAGGGGGCAAAGCAGGTAAGTCTGCCGTACGCAAGGCACCTTCAGGCGCGATGACGTGGACGCCTCGAGCGGCTAGCTCAACTATTCTATCTCGACTGCGAAAGTACGGGTTAACGATATCTAAGTCCACTAAGGCTATAGGGTTTTCGCGTGCGCTCGCACTCTTAGCCAAGGCTAGATTAATGGAAACCTCAGTCTTACCACTCCCGTACCCGCCAGTAATAATCGTTACTCTGTGACGCCAAAATTTAGGCATAGATCTGAGCTGTCTCCTGACCCATCAGCACACGCAGTGCCCCCTCACACAGCGCGATCATTTCATCTTCTCCAGGCATAACTTCCACAGGACCGATAAACTGTACTGCTTCCTTAACCCAAGGTATGAGGTACTCCTGATCGTATGCTAAGCCGCCCGTAATAATAATTGCGTCAACTTGGCCGCGAAGTACCGTGGCCATAGCCCCGATTTCTTTGGCCACTTGATAGGCTAAGGCCTTAAACACCAAGCGTGCCTGATCGTCCTGGGCCTCGATTCGGCGACGCACTTCTCGACCGTCATTAGTACCTAAGTAGGCTATAAGGCCACCTTGGCCAGTGAGCATCTTCTTAATGTCACCATGAGTGTATTTGCCACTAAAGCACAAACGAGCAAGGTCGCCCACAGGGAGGCTTCCACTTCTCTCTGGGGAAAATGGTCCGTCTCCGTCTAAGGCGTTATTCACGTCAATTACCTTGCCGTTTTCATGTGCTCCGACAGAGATTCCGCCCCCCAGATGTGCAATAATCAGGTTCAATTCTTCGTAGTTGGTGCCCTTAGACTGCGCATAACGCTTAGCAACAGCTTTCTGATTCAAGGCGTGAAAAATGCTCTTGCGTTCGATTAGGGGGTGCCCCGAAATACGGGCAATAGGTTGCATTTCGTCGACAACCACAGGGTCAACAATAAAGGCAGGAATATTAAGAGCAGAGGCGAAATCCTTGGCGAGGAGTCCTCCTAGGTTAGAGGCGTGTTCACCCCGCTCTGCCTGTTTTAAATCACTTGCCATAAGTTCGTTGACCGTATAGGTCCCACCGGGGATAGGCTTTAAGAGACCACCGCGCCCCACTACAGCGGTTAATTTTTGCATCGGGAACTCTTGGGAGGCGATGAATTTAGTAATCGTCTCCCGGCGAAACTGGTACTGGTCCGCTATGCGGGGGTACGGTGTCAGTTCCTGAGCGGCATGGCGCAGCGTCTCTTCAAAAAGAAGCAGGTTACCCTCGAATACAGCGACCTTAGTAGAGGTAGAGCCAGGGTTAATACACAGGATAAATTCCTTGTCAGTAGTCATGGCTACTTCCTAGCGGCTACGGAGGCGCAAGCTATGGAGAGTAGTTTTGCCTCATGAGAGTCGGAACGCGAGGTGAGAACGATTGGCGCAGCGGCTCCGGCGATGAGTCCGGCAACCTTGGCATTAGCCAAATAAACAAGCGTCTTGTATAAGACGTTACCGACCTCAATGTACGGAACAACTAGGACATCAACGTCGCCAGAAACCTCTGACTTAATGCCTTTGTGTTTTGCCGCCTCGGCGCTAATCGCCCCATCAAAGGCTAGTGGTCCATGTACAATACAATTCGTAAGCTCTCCCCGTTCTGCCATGGCTTGTAGCTCGGCTGCGTCGACAGTTGCTGGCATCTTGGGGTTAACCAGCTCGAGAGCTGCAATAGCTGCGACCTTTGGCGTCTTGATGCCTAGGGCCCGCGCAATGTCCACTGCGTTCTGGGTTATCTCAGCTTTCTGCTTAAGATCCGGAGCTATGTTCTGCCCACCATCGCTCATAAAGAGTAGTTTATGGTATGTTGGTACTTCGAAGACAGCTACATGACTAAGCACTCTGCCGGTCCTTAGGCCGTTATCTTTGTCTAGTACAGCCCTCAAGATATCAGCTGTGCCGATCAGACCTTTCATTAACATATGAGCACGACCTTCGCGTACGAGTGAAACGGCTAATTTAGCCGCCTGGACATTGTCCGTTTCGTTTTGAATCTCGAGCGAGGTGATGTCAAAACCTACTTCTTCGGCAATCGAGCGTATCTTTACGGCATCGCCAACTAGAATAGCCTCAGCTATGCCAGCTTCCTGCGCGTCTTTGATAGCAGATAGTACGTCTGCGTCCTGGGCAACCGCAACTGCAATCGTGCGCCGTGGGCCTTGCTTTGCTGCAGCAAGGACTTCTGAAAAGTTTTTTAGCATTTTAGCCCCTCCTGTTTATATATTTGAGGTTTTTCTTCTTGAGATAAAACACGGCAAGCGCCTTCAGCAAGTGCCAGCATTTCATCTTCTCCCGGGTAGACTTTTACAGGAGCAATGAATTTAACATAGTCTGTGACTGCTTGAGTTAGTCGTTCTGAGTTTGCCAACCCTCCGGTAAGAACAATGGCATCTACTACACCCATTAACACAGTAGCCATTGCCCCAATTTCCTTTGCTATTTGAAACGCCATGGCTTGCATAATGGTTTTAGCTTTAGTATCTCCCTCGTCTGCTCTGCGGTAAGCTTCTCTAGCATCATTTGTCCCGAGGTATGCAACCATGCCGCCTTGACCAGAGATAAGCTTTAGCACTTCCCTTTCAGTATACTCGCCGCTAAAGCACAGCGATACCAAGTCGCCGCAGGGCAAGCTCCCTGTGCGTTCAGGTGAAAAAGGCCCCATCTCGTTTGCATTATTTACGTCAACTATTTTGCCGTCTCGTAGTGGAACGACAGAGATGCCGCCTCCTAAGTGTACCATAATAAGCTTTGTGGCCTCAAAGCGAACTCCCATATCTTGTGATACGCGTCTAGCAACAGCCTTTATGTTGAGGGCATGACCTAAGCTGCGTCGCGTGATGGCGGGATGTCCGGAAATACGGGCTACGTCATCAAATTCATCAACAGCTACAGGATCCACAACAAAGCTAGGTATGTTGTACTGCTCTGCAATACCGCGCGCTAATAGTCCGCCTAGGTTCGAGGCATGCTGACCCTGTACACCCCTTTTCAGATCGGAGAGCATATGGTCGCTAACAATATAAGTGCCGCCTCTTAGCGGCTTAAGTAGACCTCCCCGACCAACTACAGCGTCTAAACGTGCGTTGGTGCCAAGTTGAGGGAGGTTAGCCTTCAAAAACTCTTGAACCGCTTGCAAGCGAAACTGATACTGCTCAGAAATCGTGGGGAATTGGGCTAGTTCACTGGCAGAATGACTAAGGTTCTCCTGTTTAGAGCCGGTGGTCCCAACGAAAAGAGCAACCTTAGTTGAAGTGCTGCCTGGGTTAATAACTAGCAGGGAATGGTTGTACATTCGCTAACCTCCTCCAAGTTGTACAGTTTACGTTCTGAAACATACTATTCTTCCCTTGATACGTAAAACCTTTTAAAAGAAAATTGCGTGTTTTGTCGTTCCTTGTAAACAGGAACTAAGAACGAGGAACGGTCCATGGTCAATAAAAAAAGCACACAGTGAGCTGTGCGCTTTTACTCATTAGACTGCTCTTTCTAGCCTTAGACGGTCTGCAACCATAGCTATGAATTCTGAATTAGTTGGCTTGCCCCGCCGATGGTCTACGGTAAATCCGAACAGCTTATTAATCGCATCAATATTACCGCGACTCCATGCCACCTCAATGGCATGCCTAATGGCACGCTCGACGCGACTTGGCGTCGTGTCGTGTTGTTCGGCAATCATCGGGTAAAGAATCTTGGTGATGGCAGTGAGAAGTTGAATCTCCTCAGTTACCATGGATATAGCCTCTCTCAGATATATATACCCACGAATGTTAGCAGGTACGCCTAGCTCATGTAGAAAGTTTGAGATTTTTTGATCGAGGTTCTTATGAGAGCGTTGTTGTTCGTAGCTGGCAGGGCTGGGTGCACTGTCACTGCTAAACAACTGTCTAATTCGTTGAGCCAAAGTTTCGAGATTAAATGGCTTTAATATGTAGTAACTTGCCCCAAGCTCAAGTACCCGCTTTGTCATTTGTTCTTGACCTAGTGCGGTCAACATAATAGTCTTGGGCTTAGACTTCTCTGGCATAGATACCATGCGTTCTAACACACCGATGCCATCAAGATGGGGCATGATAATGTCAAGAACGCACACGTCGGGCTTGTGAGCCTGCATCAAGTCTAGCGCTTCAACGCCGTTATGACCTACACCTACAATTATAAACTCTGGACGTTTGGACAAGAACTCCGACAAGAGGTCACAGAAGTCCCGGTTGTCGTCTACGATTAGGACTTTGATTTTATCGCTCACGCTACTACCTCCTCATTTAATCCACAAAAAAGCTTATATTTACCATTCCACAGCACGATACGTTTCTCCTTCAGATAATCTCATAATTTTATTGAATAACAAAATAGAGCGCGCTTAGGGCGCGCTCACTAGTAACTTAGCTACTCGTCAGGGGTACAAATCTACGATAGAAGAACGTTGGTGCTGTCTCTTGTCTCTTTTCAAGCATGCCTGACTCATGAATCATCCACTCTATGAAAATTCCGTATCCGCGCGTCGGATCGTTAACGAAAACATGTGTTATGGCGCCTACGATGATACCGTTCTGTACTATAGGACTTCCCGACATCCCCTGAACAATACCTCCTGTTGCTTCTAATAATTTTGGGTCTGTAACCTTAATTACCAAACCTTTGCCGCTTGGAGTGTACTGTTGCCTGGAGACGCGTTGAATCTCAATGTCAAAGTTCTCTACATTCTCTCCCTCAATAACGGTGTAGATTTGCGCTGGCCCTTCCTGTACCTGATCCTTTAAGGCGATGGGGAGAGGATTACTGCCGTTGGTCAGGTCGATTAGAATGTCACCGAAAATTCCAAAAGGCGTGTTCCTCGTTATGCTGCCCACGGTGATGTGTTCTTCAATAAAAACACTACGCTTTTCACCCGGCATACCCTTTTTACCCGCCTCAATCGAAGTCACTGTGGCCCTAACAATCTTTCCTGAGCCAACTTCGACTATTTGCCCAGTGTCGGCGTCGGTAATCACATGACCTAGTGCCCCGTACATTAGTGATTCCCGGTCAACAAAGGTAAGCGTACCTATTCCGACTGCATCGTCCCTGACATAGAGTCCCAGACGATACTTTTCAGTTTCTTCACAGTAACGGGGGGTTAGAGTGATTGTGAGCTCCGTGCTACCCCGACAGATGAGCATGGTGATGCTGTGCCCTGTACTACCTCGTTCATCAACAACCTGGCCGATAGTGTTGATACTGGGATTCTCATGACCCTCAATCGACATTATTCTGTCACCTAGTTGCAGACCAGCATCTCTGCCTGGAGAGGTTGAACCACTAGAGTTGCGGACAGTGGCAAAACCGACTACCATTGAACCCTTAGATTGTAGGCTGACCCCCACCGACTGACCACCCGGTACAAGCTGAATCGATGGTACAATTTCAAGGGACAGTTTCTTGAGTGTAAGTCCAAAAAGGCTTAACTTTAACTCAACCTTGCCCTGTTGCAGTGGCTCCAGAGAAAGAGGAATGCCCAATTGGTATTTTTTTGCTCCGATTAGATCGTCCCCGTTAACTTTGAGAATACCAGGTTGATCAAGAGAAACCCATAAACCGAAAGGTAGTTGTAAAGGTAGTGCGTGTTGACTGCCTTCAGATATGCGTAGCTGGCTAGGTAGGCTCGTAAAGCTGCGAAATTGCGGTGACAGACATATAGCTAGCACCAGCGCTGAACAGAACCAACCTAACAAGATTTTGCGTGTTTGCTTGTTCATCTGAGCACTCCTTTCTAAAAGTCGAATCTGTTTGTAAGTTAACCTGACAGGATTTTTACTATCCCCGTTTGTTAACATAAACAGCGTGCCTATTCGTGGGCACTAAACTACCGTTAGAAAAAAATAAAAAAAGCTGGCTCGATTGAGCCAGCTGGGAAAAAACGGTATCATGAAAACACTGCCCGAGGAAGTGAACTGAAGCCACTGAAAGGAGCGACGAGGGAGGGAATCGCTCATATATCAGTCCATTCAGTAAACTATCTTTCGGCAAGTGGTGCAGATTTCTAGTTCTTGTGATGTTTGTTTAGCAGCTCTTGAGCGTGTTGTAACGCGACATGACTCTCGTCGCCACTGAGCATGCGTGCCAGTTCGCGAACACGTGTCGTAGCATCAAGTGCAGTTACAGTGGTAACAGTGCGCTCTTCGTTGGTATCCTTGTGAATATAAAAGTGAGTTTTGGCTACAGCTGCGATCTGAGGTAAATGTGTAACGCATAGCACTTGTTTGCCGATAGCGACTCGAGCGATTTTTTCTGCTACTGCTTGCGCTGCTTTGCCGCCCACTCCACTGTCAATTTCATCAAAGACTAATGTGGGGATGCTATCTAGCTGGCTGAAAACCGCCTTTAGGCCAAGCATCACGCGGGACATTTCGCCTCCTGAGGCAATTTTACTCAACGGCTTCGGCTCTTCGCCGAGGTTTGCGGAAAAGAGCAACTCTACTTTCTCAGTACCAGACGTGCTTAAACTGTCCCCACCGAGTGTCTTGACTTCTAGCGTGAGGCGGGCATTTTTCATTCCCAAGTCCTTAATGTGGTTCTCTGCCTCAGCGGCGAGTTGTTCTCCTTTTGCTAGGCGCAATGCACGAAGCTTTTGCGCAGCGATATTGAACTTCTTATACACGGCCCCGCGCTCCGCTTCAAGCTCAGCCACCCGCTCCTTGGAGTTAGAAATTCGCTCTAGAGTTGCTGCAGCTTCATGACGAAACGCTAAAATCTGTTCTATACCATCACCATATTTGCGTTTTAGCTTACTAACTAAATCTAGGCGGGTTTCAATCTGCTCCAAACGTTCAGGCTCGAAGCTAAGCTCATCTTTGAAAATACTAATATCCCGCGCTGCATCATCAAGCAAATAGGAGGCTTGCTCTAGTAGTTCCTTGCTGTTATTTAGCTGTGGAGCAAGTCTTGCAGCGTCAGTTACGTCAGTAATAATTCTGCCTAGTATGTCTAGAACAGACCTGCCGCGTCCCTGGCCCGCATAAAGCTCGTGATAAACTCTATCCACTGCGCTTTTCAGCTTTTCAAAGTTTAGGAGCCGAGAACGCTCCGTTCGAAGATCGTCTTCTTCACCTTCGGTAAGCCGGGCCTTGTCAATTTCCTGCACCTGAAACAAAAACAAGTCGATCAGTCGTGAGCGTTCCCGTTCGTCGCCGGATAACTCTTGTATTTCATGGGAAGACGCATTATGGCGTTTCACGCAAATGGAGAGCTCCTGCAATAGTACACGAGCCTCTTCACCGATGTATGAGTCAACCAGTCGTAAATGCTTGTCTGGATGTAGTAGTGATTGATGTTCATGTTGCCCATGCATATCCACTAGGTACGCTCCAACGTCCTTGAGGGTAGTCTGGCTGACAACCCTGCTATTGATGCGGCATGTGGAGCGGCTAGGTGTTATCTCCCGCGTTATAATTACAGCATCTTCCTCATATAGGCCTAACTCCATAAGGGTATTTACAGCTGTATCATCCTCAATTGTAAATACACCTTGGACAAATGCCTTCTCTGCACCTGAACGCAAGAGGTCGCTGCTAGCGCGACCGCCTAGTAATAGGTTTAAGGCATCGACAATAATCGATTTGCCTGCCCCGGTTTCACCAGTCAGAACGGTGAGCCCGGCATTAAGCTCAAGGTCAAGTTTTTCTATAACCGCAAGATTGCGAATAATCAGCCGTTCTAACATTTGTGAGGCCTCCTTTGAGTGGGGGATTGTTGATTGGGGTAAACAAATACCATGTGCTAATCTGCTATGTGCTTCCGTCCCTAAAGCTGTGCTTGCGGCAATGTTGTCTCGCTCATTTTATGCCGTAGTACATCATAGAAGCTTCGGGGGGCTATTTTTATCAGCCGAGTCACGATATCGGCTTTTTCTATTAGGACTTCATCGTCGGGGTATAACCGAATACCCTCCTGCCCATCTAAGGTCAAAACCATATCTTCATGTACGGAATGGAGCTTGATACGGATTTTTTCTCGAGCCGAGATGACTACCGGCCGAGCCTGAAGCATGTGTGGGCAGATGGGGGTCAGAAGCATGAGCTGCATAGATGGATCTACTATCGGACCGCCCGCAGAAAGTGAGTAAGCAGTTGATCCCGTGGGGGTAGCGATAATTACGCCATCTGCTGGGAATGTCTCTAGATAGCTCTTGCCGATATGTACTTCTAAACGGATCATTCGTGCGAATGCGCCTTTAGTCACAACACAATCATTTAGAGCAAAAGCTTCAGATACTCGTATACCTTTGCGGTGTACTGTTGCCTTGAGCATCATGCGCTCCTGCAGACGGATTTCGTTTTTCGCAATCATCGCAACGGCTTCTTTGGTACCGCGCTCTTCTACTTCGGTCAGAAAGCCAAGATGACCTAGGTTAACACCTAGCAGGGGAACTCCCCAGAAAGGCCAACGCCGGGCGACAGAAAGCAGAGTCCCGTCCCCACCCAGCACAATAATGGCAGAGCTTTCCTGGGCAATTTCTTGCTCAGTAAATCCTAGTTCCGTACGCTCAATCTGTATGGCTAAATTCACTGGCAGCATTGCATCGGTGCCAAGCTCACTAAGGTAGCCAAGTATGTCGCGGGTAACATCAACGGTAGTAGGTTTGTCTAGGTTAGCGATTATTCCTAACGGCATTCGCAACCCCCCTTATCCGGAAATATTCTCTACTTAGTGCTCAAGTCCTTGTGAGCGACGTCAACGAGTTCGCTAATTATTGGGGGGGCGATGGCGTCACCAGTTATACGCCACCATCCAATAAACTCAATATTACCTTCCGGACCGGTAATAGGAGAAAAAGTTAACCCTTGCAGTGCCCAGTTAAGAGACTGAGCAGTTTTAACAATCTCGAGTATTACTGACTCATGTGCGGTACGATCGCGCACAACTCCCCTACCCCGTGAGACCACTTCTTTACCAGCTTCGAACTGGGGTTTAATCAGTGCAACTACTTCGCCATGCGGCGGTAGCACTTGCATCAGCATGGGGAATATCAGCTTAAGAGAAATAAAGGCAACATCTACCGTAGCGAGATCTGGCGTAAGGTTAAGCATATCATTCGTAAGATAGCGTGCATTTGTCTTTTCCATTACAGTTACGCGGGGGTCTGTGCGCAACCTCCAGGCCAGCTGTCCGCTGCCCACGTCTACAGCTACTACATGTTTGGCCCCATTTTGCAGGGCACAGTCAGTAAAGCCACCTGTAGACGCGCCTACATCTAACACAATCTTATCAAGCACCGACACCTTGAGCTCTCGCAGGGCCTTTTCGAGCTTTAAGCCCCCACGCGATACATACGCATGCTCAGGTGCAATGATTTCAATAATGGCATCCATCGGGAATGCATGGCCGACCTTATCTGCTCTGGAACCGTTCACACTAACAAGGCCACTCAAAATTAGACCTCTTGCCTTTTCACGCGATTCGCACAGACCGCGCTCAGCCAACAAAACGTCAAGCCTTTTTTTGTTGTTGTTCATGTTCTACTACCACTTCCCTAATTTTAGCGGCACTTAATCCTGCCTCCGCAAGCAATACCTGGCGCGGGGCCTGTGGTACAAAACCATTCTCAAAACCGATACAGCACATTTTTGTCTTAGCATTTCGCTTTAATAAGGCCTCACTTAAACTCGATCCGAAACCTCCAGCCAAAACATTGTCCTCTAGGGTTACAATGAGTTGCGCCGTCACGGCCTTCTCGATGAGATCCTCCGGCAGCGGCCAGACCTGCGGACAATAATAAACGCTCGTGGCGATACCACTCTTCGTAAGTTCGAGGTGCGCTTCAATACACTCCTCGAGTAGAGGCCCC
>Ga0207951_100383_pt1 | contig 23001 bp, 23 predicted proteins | sample Subbio12Aug_8Bad_FD_184830 | JGI IMG/M metagenome (GOLD analysis project Ga0207951, IMG submission 184830) | Serpentinite rock and fluid subsurface biosphere microbial communities from McLaughlin Reserve, California, USA - CR12Aug_8Bad (SPAdes) | ecosystem: Environmental > Terrestrial > Deep... | reverse complement strand
TACTAGCTTTCTCAGGCGAGAGCTATAGATACAAAGAAGCGCTTGGCCGAAAACAACCCCGATACCAGTAATAGCAAATTCTCCCTTCCCCCCCTAGGGGGGGAAGGGAGAGGGAAACACTACAGGACGCTATGCACAAATTAGCTGCCACTCTATGCAATTCTTACTTGCCAAACACATTCACCGGTTCTTTCATCCCGGAGTACTGTGCCAGGCATAAAAATCTACCTATATTAGTTTTGTATAGATAGAAGGCTTGAGCGCGTAATTAACACTTTTCAGTTTTTTATTCGCCACTGATTTTGACTAATTGGCCTCTCTCCACGACGATTTTACGAACGGCGGGTCAATATAAGATCAGCTTTAGGCCGCCCTGCTTCTCAGTCTCTTCTCGTAGAGGGATATTAGAATAGCGGTTATGATACTTTATTGTATAGAGTCGAGTAGTATGCACTAATTGGTACGCTTATGTCTGTGAGACGCGCATTTTCTAAAAGTGTCTTCTTAGAATAGATTGTAGGATAGCCCAAAGTGGCGTACAATTAAAGAGCAATTAGTACAAGGAGGTCGTGTGATGAAGAAGATAACTATGTTCGGCAGTAAATTATGAAGCGGCTGTGCACCAGTGAAAGAGTTTCTTTCACAAAATAACGTGGAGTTCACTTATGTAGAAATCACAGAGAGTATGGGCAGCCTACGCGCCTTCTTGCAGTATCGGGATAATCATGCTGCTTTTGCTGATGTGCGTCAAAGCGGTCGTGTAGGTTTACCTTGCATAGTCATTAACGATGGCGAGAAGCTGATTTTCGGCCAACCGGAGTTAAGCGAACTATTATAAACAACGCAAAAAGGGAGCTAGCGCAAAAGCTAGCTCCCTTGCTATCTCTCAGGATGGCGGTTCCCCGTAGCAACGAGGAACGATTCCTACTTCTTACCTATCTTACGCTCAGTCCCATTCAAGAGGCGTTCGATGTTACTGCGATGACGATGGGTTGCAAATATCATCAGAAATACAGCGAACCAAATGTATTCTTGAGGATGTCTGTTATAGAACAAAATGATTGGCATCAGAGCAGTCAAGAGTAGTGAACCGAGAGAGACATAGCGTGTTACTACAACTGAAAACGCGGCAATCACTAAGGACGCCAGCAGCACCCCTGGAAAGAGGACAGCCGATACACCTATGGTGCAGGCGATACCTTTTCCGCCCTTAAAACCAATATACACCGACCAATTATGCCCTACGATGGCAGCCGCGGCCACAGCGAGGGCCTGCCATAGCGGTAGACCCAGAACATGGAGTGCGACGTACGTCGGAATAATTGCCTTTAAGAAGTCGGTAACAGCAACTGTAATGCCAGGTCCAATCCCCAAGACGCGTAGTGCGTTGGTACCTCCTACATTCCCACTGCCTTCCTTAGTGATATCAATATTCCTGAGCCGACCCACAACATAAGCTGTGGGAAATGCTCCGACTAGATAGGCTACCACAAAAGCAAGTGCAAATATCATATTAACACCACTCTAGATGGGTTAGATGCGTGCTGCGTAAATGTCACGGTTAACCACCCTTCTAATGTATCAAGCTACTTCTAATAGATGTACTACCTAAGGAAATTATCTCGAACGTACTGAATAGCGTCTTCAAGCTGCTTATCAGTAGTGGCGGCCGTATCTGGTGCCGGAATCACTACATCAGGCTCTATTCCGACTTTGTTAATATCCATGCCTGCTGGTGTTCTGTACGTCTGTACAGTAACCCACACACGAGAGCCATCTCCCAAAGGATACCCTTGCTGAACAGTGCCTTTACCATAGCTTGTAGTGCCAAGAATTGTGGTTTGTCGGTTATCTCTTAAGGCGCCAGCAAGAATCTCAGAGGCAGAAGCGCTACCTCCGTTAATCAAGACAGTGACACCGCCGGTAAACAACTTACTGGTGAGAGTTTTCTGATCAAACGTGCCACCGTTGCGGTCTACAGTCTTATAAATCACTTGATTAGGATCAAGTAGAAAACCTGCTATGGCCTCAACTACATTGGTATAACCCCCAGGGTTAAACCGCAGGTCTAATAAGACGTGTTTAACACGTTTTTGCTCAAGGTCAGAGAGTGCTAGACGCATCTGCTCTGTGGCTGTTGTAGTAAATTGGGTTAGCACAACATGTGCTAAGTCCGGCGACAGAATTTCGTATTCCACGACGGGCACTATGATTCTATCACGAGTCACCTTAACGTCAATTGACAAATTACCACTGGGACGATAGATAGTCAGGTTCACAGGTGTACCTACCGGTCCCTTAATGCGGCTGGTTACATCAATTAGTGCCATGCCACGAATGCTCTCGCCTTCCACACCAACAATAATATCTTTGGGTAGAATGCCGGACGCTTGTGCAGGGCTTCCTCGAAAGACGGACTCGATGTGTACTTGTTCTTCTACGAGTCTAACTGTTACCCCTATGCCCGCGTACTCACCGCTAGATTGCTCTGCTGACCGTCGAGCTTCTTCGGTGCTCTCGTAGCGCGTGAAGCCTCCGTCTACTTTGGAGAGCAAGCCGCGTATGGCGTTCTCCATCATCGAGTCAGCCTCAAGATCAGTATAAACGTGCCTGTCGAGGACGAGGTTCTGTACGCTGATAAGTTTAGCTAGGTTCACATTTACCGGGAATCCCAGTTTAGCAAGGATGTTGGTAGCTGCGGGGCCCAGTAAGAATTGACTTGTTGAGCCTACTACGAAGCCGATAACTAGGAATACCAAACACAATGCTGTAACTTTAGCTAGCGACAAACGTAACCCTTGTTTCCGGTTTTCCTCATTTTTAAAATCCATACTCACACCTCTTTTAGCTGATGTCGTAAATACATATGTCCATATAAGTAATAGATATTCGCTTTGTAATGCGGATGTCCTCTTTTCGATTATTCAAAAGACGAGCACCTCCCCGTTTGGGAAGCTGCTCGTTTTTTTAGAACTTACTATATTTGACCTGGCCGGAAGCAAGAAACCCTGCACTGCATATAACTGTTGCTGCTGGGTGGAACGACCAGGCAGCAACTGGCAATACAATCGCCACCAGCAAGGGCAGAGAGAAGCTAACCCGTCCCCTGCGCCATATAATCTTAGGCCCCAAGACTTTGCGCATTAATAAGTACCCGGGACTATACGACGGCTTACGCGAGCCATACACGACCCGTACGCTGTGTTCGTAGGCTACAGACGGGCCGAACAGGGGGGCATCTCGATGGGAGATCAAGCGCAGGTAGGCAGCATTGATCTGTTTAAAGTGATCAGGGTCTCCTCCTACATCCGGGTGGTGCTGTTTCACCAGCTGTCGATAGGCACGGCGAATATCCCCAAGGTCTGCGTTGGCTGATACACCGAGAACCCTGCGTGCCTCATAGTACATGGCTGTCCTCCCCCCTGCTGCGCATAGGCCCATTCATACATGGTATGCAGTCGGGGGAGTGTTTGGTGAAACATGAATCGTAAATCATGAACTAGAACGAATCATAATCACTACTCACTAATCACTAGGGACCAGAAAGTAGAGGTAAACAAAAATCAAAAAGCAAAAATCCCCTAGTGAACGCTGGATGCTAGCGGCAACACTACAAAGAACTAGGAACGAGGAACAAACGCCTCTACGGAGCACTGGGAACTGACAACTGAGCACCCCCCTGCGCTATGCGCTATGTGCCATGCGCTACGGGCTATGTGTTACCCGGCAGCATTACGTAGTAATGTAATGCGATAGGGCGCCAGTAAACTCCGTCTCCATAATAGCAGTAATCAACTTAACCCCATTGACTACATCGTTGTAGTCAATCATTTCGCTGGCTGTGTGGATGTAGCGGCAAGGAACGGACATGACGCCAGCGGGGATACCACCCTTGGTTAATTGGATAGCGCCTGCGTCGGTGCCACCTGCCTCCAGTACTTCGAGTTGATACTCAATGCCGTTAGCTTTGGCTACGTCTTCCATGTACCTGCGCACAGAAGGAGTACAAAGGAGGCTTGAATCGCGAATCTTAACAGTTGGACCCTTGCCCAATGAAACATCCATGGTGGCCGATTCTGGTGTGTCGCCGGTGCGGGTAACGTCAATGGCGATACCTAAATCAGGGCTGATGCCATAGGCTGCGACCCTAGCTCCTCGGAGGCCTACTTCCTCTTGCGTAGTGAATACAGCATAGATGTCGTAGGCAGGCTTAGTAACCTTCTTAAGCGCTTCTATGAGTATTACACAGGCAATGCGGTCATCCATGGCCTTAGAGATAAGACGCTTGCCTAAATCTACATATTCGCGGTTTATAGCGGCCACATCGCCGATGTTAACTTTCTCTAAGGCTTGTTCCTTGGTGTCTGCACCGATGTCAATAAAGAGCTTGTTGAGGGTGAGGTCCTTCTGAGCTTCGAGTTTTTCGTTACTGATTACGCCCACGGTACCGTTCTCAAAGATCACACGGTTGCCGATAAGAGTTAAGGGCGATAATCCGCCTACAGGGTAAAAACGTAGAAAACCATGCTTATCTATATGGGTGACCATCACTCCTATTTCATCCATGTGAGCGGCGAACATAATCTTCTTTTCTCCACCGCGCTTTACGGCAATGAGATTGCCCAGAGCATCTACCTTTATTTCATCAACGTAAGGAGAGACTTCCTCTGTAATAACCTCCCTAATTTTAGCTTCGTTGCCCGCTGGCCCGTAAGCCTCGACTACCTTTTTAATGAGCTCCTTCATAGCGCAAACCCTCCTTTATCAATGCTCTCTAGGAATAGCTTTACTAACTTGATGGTGTTCTCAAAGTCCACCAGGCTCAGCATAGAGACTGGGGAGTGAATATATCTACAGGGTACAGATATGACGACCACAGGAACACCCGCTTTAGTCTGGTTTATTCTACCCGCGTCGCTTCCACCGGTAATTGAGCGCTTGAATTGGACCGGAATATTGTTCTCCTTAGCTAGGCGTAGCAGTTCGTTTACCAGGCGCTTATCTGTGATGACCGAGGCGTCCATGGCCGTGATGGCTGGGCCCTCTCCCATGCCTGTACAGAAGCCGTGCTCAAGGCTGCCGGGAAGGTCACTGCATGTGGTGCCCTCTAGCACGATGGCCAGATCTGGCTCGATGGCATAGGCTGCTACGCCCGCACCGCGCAGACCGATCTCTTCTTGAACAGTGAATGCACCGTATATGGGCATAGAATATTGTTCTTTAAGAACCTCGGCTAGTACAGCGCAACCGGAGCGGTCGTCAAAGGCCTTGCCCTTTACAACCGTATCGCTTAAGTGACCAAACTCGGTGCCAAACACAGCGTAGTCGCCTAGCTTAATAAGCCGCTCGGCGTCTTCCTTGCTCTTCGCACCGATATCGATATAGAGGCCGTTTAGTGGGATCACCTGAGTACGTTCTTCGGGGCGCTGCAGATGAATAGCCTTAGCTCCAATTACGCCAGGGATCTTCTTCGGTCCGATTACGACATACTTTGAAACTAGTACGCGGTCATCGAGGCCGCCGACTTTTCGAAAGCACAGCAGACCGGAGCGGTCGATGGACGAAATCATTAAGCCACACTCATCCATGTGGGCCGCGAGCATAACTTTAGGTCCGCGGGTTCCAGGTTTAACCGCGATTAGATTACCTAAGGCATCTCTCGTCCATTCATTGACAAAGGGCGCAAGCTCTTCTGTCAGAATGTTGCGGACTTCGCCTTCTAAACCGGAGGGACCAAATGCTTCAGATAATTTCTTTAGTAGCATAGTAATCCCTCCACGAACTTAGAGTCAATGCTGGCAATAAACAATGCCAGCAGTTTACCACTCGCCTTAACGTCTGCCAGAGACAATGTTTCGACAGAAGTGTGCATGTAGCGAAGAGGGATAGAAATCAGGCCAGTAGGTATGCCGGCACGAGTTACTTGCATCGCCCAAGCATCAGTGCCAGTTCCGGCTGGTACAGGGTCAATAGTGTAAGAAATGTTGTTCTCTTTGGCTACGTCAACTAGACGCTCGTAAACTTTGGGATGAATATTTGCGCCAAATGCTAGGTTCGGGCCCTTGCCCATAGGAGCTGTATCCTGTTCTGGAACACCGGGCATTTCTCCGTGGCAAACATCTATGGCAATCCCTATGTGCGGTTCAACATGGTAAGTGCTTACCATGGCGCCACGAGAGCCAACTTCTTCTTGCGTAGTGGATACGGCATAGAAGTCAGCGCAGTGACGGAGCTTCGCAAGTTCCTTCAGGCATTCATACATTACTGCAACTGCCGCTCTGTCGTCCATGGCTTTAGCTGCGGCGAAGTCTCCCGCGAGTTGAATAAAATTACGGTTAATAGTGACCATGTCACCTACACTGACGAGCGATTTAACTTCCTCTAACGGTAAGCCCAAATCAATGACCATGTCCTGCATTTTGATAGCAGAGTTGCGTTCATCCGGACTTAACAAATGAGGCGGCTTCATACCGATAATGCCTAGTAGATCTTTCTTACCATGCACACGCACCTCTTGAGATACCAAGGTGCGTTGGTCAATACCACCTATTTGCGTGAATTTCAAAAAGCCCCGCTCGTCGATCTTAGTAACCATCAGGCCAATTTCGTCCATGTGACTAGCTACCATGATCCTAATAGGATCTTTGCCGTGGCCTTCACCTTTTTTGCAGGCGATGACATTGCCGAGCACATCAGTACGCACCTCATCCGCTACCTCGGCGAAGGTCTTACTAATGAGGGCTGCTACTGGAGTCTCGTAACCGGACACGCCTGTGCCTTCAACTATTTGTTTTAAAAATTCTTTAGTGTCCAAATCTGTTCCTCCCCTCTTCATGAAACTGATAACCTTGTTGCATATTCGACAATAGTGAGTTACTTCCTGCCACTATGTATTATTTGATGCTTGGGTTGGGAAAATTATGTTGAGGTGAACTCTGTGAAAAAGACCTTACAGGACTTAGAGCAAGATATAGAGCGGTTTAGGTTTGAGCTCGCCGAAGAGCTAGGCGTCATTGAGACGGCGGACAGCGGTAAGAAAAGCCGAGTAAAGGTCCTAAACTATCGTCAGCCTTCTCACAAACATGTATCCATTGAAAAAGAGCAAAGGCCGTAGTTCCAATGAACACGGCCTTTGCTCTTTGCGTATATTAGCTATAGAGTAATATCCCAGCTCTGCACCTGCGATATCAGCTTGTAGTTGGTTAAATCAAAGTGGATGGGTGTAACAGAGGCATAGCCATTGGCGACGGCCCACACATCGGTATCCAACGTCTCATCTTTGTCGACTTCTCCACCCATCCAAAAGTAATCGCGGCCCGACGGATCTTGCCTCTTCTCAAAGGTATTGGCGTAGCGGCGGCGGCCCAAAGTAGTGACCACAACGCCTTTTACCTCAGCTTTGGGCCAGTTGACATTGAGCAAGGTGTCAGGCGGTAGTTCTTTGCTGCGCCATTCATGGGCGAGTTTTACAGCAAACTGTGCCGCGGGTTCAAACCCTGAGTCTCTGAAGTCGGCTAAGGATATGGCAATGGCGGGTAGGCCCAAAATGGCGGCTTCTACAGCTGCAGAAACTGTGCCGGAATAAAGTACATCAGTACCAAGGTTAGCTCCACGATTGATGCCCGAAATTACAAGATCGAACCTATCGAGGAGCAAGGCCTCAACTGCAATCTTTACGCAGTCAGCTGGAGTCCCATCTACTGAGTAGGCGTCATCGGCAGGATAATCTGCACTGCGACGCACGCGTAGCGGGCGATGTACAGTTATGGCATGCCCTGTGGCGCTTCTCTCGCGGTCAGGTGCCACAACAGTAACCTTACCTAAGGTACGTAGCGCTGCAGCTAATGCTCGTATACCGGGTGCATGAATACCATCATCGTTGGTAACTAGGATGTGCATGGGTGATCGCCTCCCCTGTGTTGCTTATATATTTCTATCATAGGCTGTATTACTTGTCTAGTATACAGTGTTCGACAGTGCTATAATACCGGGAGTAAAGGTGGTGGTTTTGTGGACGGAGATAGTAATAGACAATGCAATGTAGAGGAGCCTGGGGGTCCACTTCAGACCATCATTCAGGAGTGGGCCCTCCCGAACTAAGGAAGAGGAGGGTTTATTTTGACATGGGTACAACGTATTAATTTTCAGCAAATTAAAGAGTATATTGCTTTAGGAGAGTTTGCTCCAATAGATAACCTTTTCGATGATATTCAGGCCGCAGATATTGCGGAAATCTTAGCTATGCTTGACCCGGAAGAAAGGCATGTACTTTTTACTCGGTTAGATCAAGAAGCAGGAGCTCGTGTATTCGAGAATTTAGAACCCCGTGAACAGAAAACTCTCCTCATCGCTCTCGGCCCTACACGCGCCAGAGAAATCTTAGGTGAGATGTATTCTGACGACATCGCTGACTTTATAGGGGAGTTAAACCCACAGCAAGCGCAGGCAGTACTAGACTTAATGCCAGATGAGGATGCGCAAGAGATTCGCGAACTCTTAGTTTATCCAGATACCAGCGCCGGTGGTTTGATGACCACGGAGTTTATAAGTTTGGAACAAGACAAAACAGTAGACGATGCCATCTCTGCTATTCGTAAGTGCTCTGCATCCGAGAGCGTGTACTATGTCTATGTGACCGCTCGCCAACGATTAACAGGTGTGGTGAGCCTGCGACAATTGATTCTTGCTTCACCCCAGACCCATTTACGTGACATTATGGAAGATAATATTATATCCGTAAGTGCCGAACTCGACCAAGAAGAAGTGGCAAGACTACTTAGTAAGTATGACTTACTGGCTATACCAGTACTCAACGATAAGAACGGAATACTTGGTTTAGTCACCGTAGACGACGTAATGGACGTTTTAAGTGAAGAGGCCACCGAGGATATCTCTAAGTTTGGTGGTAGCCAACCCCTCGATGAACCGTACCTTTCCGCATCGGTATTCTCTATGTTTAAGAAGCGTGTGGGCTGGCTGCTGATTCTTTTCGTAGCCCAAGCCTTTACAAGTACCATCATGAAAAACTATGAGCACTTGCTAGACACTCTAGTCGCTCTGACGTTCTTCATTCCCCTACTTATCGATACTGGTGGTAATGCAGGTTCGCAGGCAGCTACTCTAGTAATTCGTGGTATGGCAGTTGGCGAGATAAACTTTAAGCATTGGGCGCGAGTATTTAGTAAAGAGCTAGGCGTGGGATTAGCCCTAGCTGCAGTCATGGGTACAGTTACCTTCTTGCGTGCACTGATGATGGGAGAATCACCGATGCTAGGCTTAACAGTAACCATAACACTTGTCTCTATAATCATGATGGCGGTACTAGCAGGTTCACTCCTCCCTATGGTGCTCAAACGCTTTAAGGTAGATCCGGCCGTAGTTTCAGGCCCGTTTATTACGACACTTGTAGACACCGTGGGCTTGCTGATATACTTCACGGTGGCGGCTAGGCTCCTCGGCGTAGGACGATGAGTCCATATGACAAAAGGTGTTGGAGCATATCCAACACCTTTTTACTATATTTGCTCAATGTTCACATCACTTAAATACAATCTACCGATGGTTGGGTCATAGACGATGTATTGAGCCTGGTTTTTGATGGGATATAGCATCAGCGGTGTAAAGATGATAGCAGAGCTGACGAGATGGGGCGTGGGTAATTCCATGGTCTCAACTTCGGTCTTTTCGATACGGTACTGCTTCTTTTGTACCTCCCCCTCCCCCGGCGCATGGGTAGTGACAGTGCTACGATGCAATAGTAGGCATTGCAGCGCAGCGGGATTATCTCTACGGGAAGTCAGCCCTTGTTCTATGACCGCCTTTAGCCCTTGCTCCAGGCTAATGTTTATTTGCGCTTGTGGCTGTTGTGCTTGAGAGGTTAGCGGGTATTTCTTAAGTAGGTGCTCCATCCCAGGGACTACATTTCCCGATAGCATATTGACAGTGCCTGTCTGAACCTGGTCATTTTCCCGAAAATAGAAGAAGGCATTAGCTACCCAGGCAATACTAGCTTCTACGGATTCAAGTTCGTAGGACAGTTTACTCCGATACCCGGCAAAAGCAGTGGCAGCATCGTCTTGGCAGAGCAAAAAGAGTTCTGTAACCTCCTCGGGAGTGGTGTCTAGTAATTCTGAGGAGAGTAACTCCTGAATCGAAAGAGTTTTTACAATAGCCGTTGTACTCATCTCATTGGTCTGCGTGGCAGTAGCACTAGGGTCAACGGTGCACTGCCCTGCCTTCCACTCCGCTAACATCAAGTTGCCGTTATAGTCTGACGGATTATATGTGGTAACCTTGTTCCAATCAAGTAATTTCATGTGTGCCTCCGGTTTATAAGATTCTTGTCTAGTATGTACATCGTCATAGAAACCATTGCGGCTCTTTTGTTGTGTAGAGAATTAGGCTGACGCTATTGAAGTTGCCTAGCCTTGATTAAGTGCTTTTACTGCCCCACACATTGCTCTAGAAGCAATCATATAGTATACTATTGATAGATAATTGATAGGAGGCTGCCATGATGTTGAATAAGCATAGAAGACCCAGTGTTATGATTGTGAGACCGTCATCGGTAATTCGCTCAGATTACAAGGCCTTCTCTAAACTCTGTCACGACACAGACGACCCTATCATTGTTACCAATAACGGCGAAAATGATCTGGTGGTCATGAGCCATGAAGCGTTCTGCCGCAGAGAGGCCTGGATTCGCTTGCAGGCCAAACTGGCCTCGGCGGATAAGCAAATAAGCGCGGGGAATCTAGTTGAACATGACGAGGTATTCAATCGGCTACGAGAGCGCGTACATGGCAAAGCATAGAATACGCTACTCTCAAGATGCTGTGGACGATCTCGATAGCATTTTTGATTACATCTCAGAAGATAACCGCAGTGCGGCTGCAGGGATGCTAAAACGGCAAGAAGAATTAATTCTACAACTGGCGGATACCCCCCGCATAGGAGCAGTGTTGCCTACTAACGATTTGTCTTTGGTCGAGCCGGGGTATCGCCGTATTGTAGTTAAACCGTATTTAGTTTTTTATCGCTTGGGCACGGATGAGGTTTTTATCGCCCGCGTGCTGCATTCTAGGCAGGATTGGATAAATTTGGTTTTTGACGGGGGATACGATAAGTACGAAGTTGACTAAATTACCTCCACCTTGCTACCTGCAAGGTGGAGGTAATTTTACTCTTACGCCTTATACGCCGAGATAATCCGCAATATTCGCCTTCTCTACGAGGACTGGGCGTATCTTGGGGGATTTGCAGGTTAGAAGGGTGACTACGCCAGGGCCGTGGCCGGTGAGGACGCAATCAGAGTGTACGACTGCGCCGATGGTTACAGCGCCTTCGAGGTAACCGCGACCGTAAAGAGTATCGCAGTCCATCAGAGCTACGATATCGCCGAAACGCAGCTTGCCGAGGTTGAACTTCTCGTAGGCCACTTTGTCGTGGGTCATAATGTCGTAGTCGCCGCGGTGAGCGGTGTTAGCTCCTATACCCGAGCCCATTAAGTAAGCTGGAACTTGTACGGCGACAGGTACTTCTAGTACCCCGTCAGCGCCAATAGTTATGCCCATTTTCACTAAAAGGTCTGGGTCGAGATTCATCACCTTTACTTCTGGAGCATCGAGTAGCTTCATACCTTGGCCACAACTCTTAACTAAAATCTTGTCGCCTACAGCCATTTTTTCTAGAGTCTCGGCGTTGAAGTACATAAGTACATGTTCGGCACCGCCATGAGTGCCAGTCACATAACCTTTAGCACCTTTAGCATCGCCGGTAACAACGCGAGCCTCGTTGCCCACGCATGCAAGGGTATTAAAGCCACCGTTTTCATTGGCGTCGGAGCGGGTAGCTGTAACCCCCGGTTCAACATGGTCGCCAGCTAGGTCCATACAGTTGTCCCCGATTTTATGGCTGTAAGTGATACCGCCCGTACCGGGCAGAACCATGGGTTGACCATCCACTGTAATGCGGTAAGGCACACTAGCCTTGGGGTGGTTGACTTCTCCTTGGACACTGATAGTCACGAGCTTGTCTCGGTTGGTTTTTATCACAGGTATACCTCCTTAATTTTGCCGTCAAATACTAATCATAAATTGTAAAACATGACCTAAGGTTGACGAATCACTAATCACTAGGGGGTGTGCGCTTGCCGCCTTCCGCTTGCCGCTTCCTAAGAGCGCCCTATCGCACTACTCTGCGTCCCGTTACCATGTGCCATCATTTCCCGAGGGCTTGCAGCCAATTCTTGATTGGGCTGTAAAGAACCATTAACAAGATGAACAGGCCAACGAATAGTAAGTTGTGGATCAACGCGGGCAACACTTTGCAGGATATGAATATGGCTGTGGGCCCGTCAGCACCTCCAATGATGCCAATGCTGCTAGCTTCCCTGCGGGGAGCTACAACCCTGTATATATAGAAGGCTGCCGATGAGACGATGAGGCTAGCGGCGGCATGTTTAGTGAGGTTCCAGGTTGTAAATAAGCTCAAGTAAATAAACTCCCGTTTTAGAGGTGAGTCATCAGACAACAGACATCAGCCATCAGGAGAACGTTCCTCTGAAGACTGAGGACTGAGACTGACGACTAAAATAGGTTGAGGCGTTAGAAGAACGAAGGTAAGGACTCCACGAGTCGGTGCCTCGTGGCTACACGCTGGGAACTGACAACTGACCACAACCTGTCCGTTGCTGTCCCCATCCTACTCCCACTTAGCCAACAACCTCTTTATCTTAGGCATAGCAGCTTTGGCGGCGGCCCTGCCTGCCACATATGCGGACATGGTTTTGGTCAAGTCACTCATGTGGTGATCCTTCAGATCCGGGAGAATGAGCACATCCGGTTTTCCCATCTGTTGTGAGCGCTGCATTATTTCTAGGGATTGGGCTAGAATGGCGAAGATATTATCCAGATTAGTTGCGGGGTTAACTTGAGTATGAAGCTTAACTGCTATGGTAAAATTCGCCCCTAAGCTCTTAGCAACGTTAACGGGGACACCATTAACTACTCCACCGTCTACTAACAATTCGTCACCATGTGGTACGGGAACAAAGATACCAGGTATGGAGCAACTGGCGCGGATGGCGTTAGCCGCATTGCCGCGGGTCAAGGCGACTTCTCTGCCGGTGTGCAGGTCACAGGCCACTGCCGCAAAAGGTAATGCCAAATCTTCAATCTTACAGTTACGGAGTATGTCATTTAGCAAGGTCTCCATGCGTGAGGCGTTGACGAGGCCAACCCGCGGTAAAGATAGATTAACTAAATCGCGCCAAGTGGTTTTAACGGCTAAGGCCAAGATTTGGTCTGGCGATAACCCAAAAGCGTATAGTGCGCCGACAAGGCTCCCAGCGCTTGTCCCAGCAATCACGCGGATTGGCACCCCGGCGTCCTCTAGCTCGGTCAGTACTCCGATGTGCGCTGCTCCCCTAGCTCCCCCACCGCCAAGAGCAAGACCTACTCTCAGTTCCTCAGACACATATTTCACTCCTATTTTTTCTTCGCTATGGGGTCCTCTCCGGCTCTTACCTCGCCGCAGGTAACAATATCCCAATTCTCAGTGCTGCTATCCATGAAGACGACGATAGTAGTAGTATTTTTTTTCAATTCTCGTAAGATGGGCCAGGCAACTTCAAGCAAGCGATCTCCTGGCTGTATTGAGGCCCCATGATGAGTTCGTATGGAAAAGCCTTGCCCCTTTAACTGTACTGTGTCTAACCCTACATGGATAAGTATATGATTCCCTGCTTGATTCTTAAGGACAATCGCGTGGCCACCGTGAAATATTTTCTCGACTGTTCCAGCGCATGGTGCCACGACCATAGGGCAGTGCTCCGTGGGCCTAATCGCCACACCGCGCCCCAAGAGGCCGCGCGAGAACACATCGTCTTCCACCTCTGATAGTGGAATAACCATCCCGCTTACGGGACTGACCATAGTCTCAATCTTCACAGGGGGTTGATTACCTAACAGAGCACGCAATTCATCCGCAATATCTTGTGCTCTAGTCCCCATAACTACTTGAAGATAATCTGAGCCAATACGGCTTATACCAACTGCACCTAGCTTTTTCAGTGCGTGCTCATCAATAAGTTCCGTGTTGATAATAGTTAGCCTTAGGCGTGTCATACAAGCATCTACGCTTACAACGTTTGTTTGTCCACCTAAAGCTGTGATAATGTGTGCCCCTAGTGAGCCCCTTAGCTCCGCCACCTCTTCAATACTGTCTTCAACTCTTCCTAGGGTAGGGAGATTAAAACGCCTAATTAAGTATCTAAAGCCAAAGTAGTAACTAAAACTATACGCGACCCCTAATGGTAAAATCAGGACCGCGTTTTCGCTAAAGCTCCAGTTTATAAAGTACATCGGCAAAGCATAGCCGTAGTGACGTATGTTAAAGACATACGCTAGTAGCGTCGCCACACCGGTGAGAAGTGAATGTATGGCATACAAAATCGGAGCCGCAAACATAAAAGTGAACTCTGCTGGTTCGGTGATACCCGTTACTATCGAAGTCAGTGCCGCAGTAATAAGGATGCCAGCGGTTCGTTTGCGCGCCTCGGGCTTAGCCTCGTGAATCATGGCCAAACATGCAGCCGGTACCGCGAAGAGCATGATCAGATAGAAACCGGCGGAAAAGATGCCGGCCGTAGGGTCGCCCGCAAAGAAGCGCTGCACCTCACCTTGGTAAAGCACTCCGGTAGATGGGTCAGCGTAGGTTCCAAAAGTATAAAGTATAAGGTTATTTATAATGTGATGAAGGCCCGTAGGGATAAGCAGTCGGTTGGTGAAACCATAGAAAAACAGCCCGAGTCCACCGCTACCCATAATCCAACTCCCGAAGCTGAAAATTCCATTCTGAATGGGGAGCCAGATGTATCCCAGTAAACTCCCGAGTACTAGAGACGCCCCCGCGGTAACAACCGGCACAAATCTTTTTCCCGAGAAGAGGCCTAGGTATTCAGGAAGCTTCACCGTATGATAGCGCATGTAAAGGCTGGCCGTTAAAACACCCGCAATAATGCCTCCTAGTACCCCCATGTCTAATTCACTGTTAATAGATTTGAGTACTGCTATCAAGACTACGTAGCCAATGACGCCAGAAAAACCTGCCATGCCATCGTAGCCAGTAAACCCGATGCTTACACCAACTGCAAATAGTAGTGGTAGGTAGTCTAGGAGAATTGCGCGTCCTGCAGCGGTTATCGGGGCAATGTTAAACTGCGTGCCTATAGCGAGAAATAGTGCTCCGATTGGTAAAATAACTACCGGTATCATTAGTGATGCAGAGATCTTCTGAAGTGTTTTTCGCATTTTTACCCTCCCCTTCTAGGTCGAGAATACACCAAAGGTTACGAGTTCGACCCGCGCCTGTTCTACTATTTTGCGAGTGCATGATGCCGTCAGAAGCCTAAGTTCGTCTTCTCTCTCCGACAAAAGGGAGCTTTTACTGCGAAGCTCTGCATCTACCACACCAGGATGGCAGAAGATTTCAAAGGTGCCTTCCCCTAGGTTAAGGAGACTCCTTAGATTCTCCTCAGTTAATGCTATGAGACGATGCGTGTATTTAAGCCCACTACGAGCTATGATGCGAGCGGAAGGGATTATCACAGGAGAAGTTAGAGTTGCTAGACGTAGGCCTTGCTCCCGAGCCACATCGCGCCATGTTATGCGACGTATAGCATGAATCCCATAGTAATGGGCAAGCTCAACTGCAATGCGCGTAAGTATGGGAGCCATATGTACGTGATGGTGGCTGTCTATGTGAGTGGGTTTAACGCCAAGGTTCAGGATATGCTCAATTTGCTCCTGCCATTCCTGTTTAACTTCTTGGGGATTAGCTAGCTTGACTGCCTGCCGAAAGTTGCGCCTAAAGCACCCCCGCCCGTCTACCAAGCTAGGAACAACATCAGGCTTGAGCACAGGCTTGCCTGCGGACAAAACCAGATGCACCCCGAGTCCTATTTGAGTTCCGTCAAGTAGCTTAAGGTGCTGGCGGAGGTCGGGCATGTTACCCATGATGGTGGTTGATGTTAGTACACCTGTTTTAGCCGCTAGGGCTATTCCCTGACTCACGCCTAGGGATAGCCCAAAATCGTCGGCGTTAATAATAAGTTGCTTCATGGTTAGGCCTTGTACACTACCATGCCATTCACCATGGTGAGTTTAATTTGTAAGTCCTTAATGGCAAAGGGGTCCACAGCCTCAATGTCTCCAGAGAGGAGGACCATGTCAGCGAGGTATCCCGGCTTGAGGAGGCCCTTCGTTGTTTCCATATGTTCGGCATATGCCGAACCCACCGTGAACAAAGCCACAGCTTCTCTCACAGATAGTTTTTGCTTTGGTAGCCAGCCATCTTCTGGCCAATTAGTGACGTCGGCTCTCGTTACTGCTGCCCCGATACCGAGAAGTGGGTCTAGCACTTCTACCGGGCAGTCAGAGCCGCCCGAACAATTGACGCCATACTCTAGTAGACTTTTCCAGGCGTATGAGAACTTCAGACGCTCTTTACCCACCCTGCTCTCGGTCCAATGCAAATCGGTAATCAGAAAGACAGGTTGAATTTCTGCAATTATATTAGCCTTTGCCATGCGCTCCACTAGATCGCGCCGCAGTACTTGACAATGGACCATGCGGTGACGGCGGCTAGTGTCGCAGCCTTGGGCGTATTCAATAGCGGTGATGGCTTGTTCTGCGGTGTAGTCCCCAATGGCGTGAATGGCTACCTGAAAACCAGCCTGATGTGCCTCGACGATGAGTTTGTTTAAGTCAGCCTGCTCATAATAGCTCAGTCCTTTTTCGTTGGGGGCGTCAGAATAGGGCTCAGATAAAGCAGCTGTACGGGCACCGAGGGAACCATCTGCCATGACCTTAATAGTCTTAACGCCCACATGCTCGGGGATAACCTGGTTTGCGGCATGCATTCTCTCAGCAAATTCAGCAAGTTGTTCTGCGCTCATACTGAATTGGACATTGGCCCTTAGCGGTAATTTTAGTTCATGGTAGGCAGAAACAACGTCTTCCCATCCAGCACCGCCACCATCATTAGTTTGAACAGAGGTTAAACCACGCGATACGGCATGCTGTGATGCCACTTGCAGTGCTTCGCGAATGGCCTTTGCGTCACTAGCGGGAATGATGTGGCGTACTAGCCCCATGGCGCGTTCACGGAAAACCCCTGTGGGCTGCCCCTGCTCATCGCGGTCTAGGCTTCCGCCTTCTATATCCATGGTGTTAGCATCTACGCCCGCCAGCTGAAGAGCTAAGCTATTGGCCACTAGTACATGGCCGCAAGCTCTGGTCAATATCACTGGATGCTCAGGAGCTACTTCGTCGAGGTCCTGGCAAGTCGCATAGCGACCATCAGTCCATTTATTTTGGTCCCAGCCACGACCTGTAATTACGGCTCCAGGAGCTACACTTTGCACCTTCTCTTTGACCCGTTCCTTGAGAGCAGCAATACCTGTAAGTCCACGGCAGTCCACAGCGTTCATTGACACTCCTAAGCCTAGGAGGTGCATGTGGCTGTCATTAAAGCCTGGTACCAGAGATGCGCCTTGTCCGTCGATTATACTGGAGTCGCTTTGCTTAAAAGATACGGCCTCTGCGTCGTTGCCGACAAACAATATCTTGCTTCCCTCAAGCACTAAGGCAGTGGCCTCAGGTTGAGCGACGTTCATCGTAAGGATTTTGCAGTTAGTGAATATGGTGCGCATACATTTCCCCCTTAGTTGCTTTCCACCATAATTCGCTTTCTATCGGGTAATTACCTGCTGAATAATTTCAAGACAGGGCGAATATTCTGCTTGTCGAAGAGTGTTGGGGCAAAGAGGTCGCCGTGCTTCTCTAGGCGCTGTCGCAGTGTGCGTATAGTAAACTCATCTTTGCGTACAGAATCAGATTCCATCTCATCCCAGGTTACCGGGGTGCTAACGGTGGCGAGAGGGCGAGGCCGGATTGCGTATACAGAGACCAAAGTCTTTCCCTTAACATTTTGCAGGTAGTCTAAATACATCTTCCCCTCTCTTTCGGAGGGTTTGCGGATTAGGGTAGTGATATCGGGCAGCACGCCATGAACTGCTTGAGAGAGGCCAAGGGCAAAGGTGCGTACGTCTTCATAACTAAAGCCTGCCACTAAGGGCAGAAAAATCTGTAACCCGTCGCCGCCCGTGGTCTTGGGGTAAGCGCGGAGATTATAGTGCGAGAGAGCTGCACGTACGGCTAGCGCGGTGGTGCGCACATCTTCCCAGGTGGTGTTCTCCATGGGATCGAGATCAAAGACGGCGTAATCTGGCTCGTCGATACTTTGCACCCTCGACAAAAATGGGTGGATCTCAAAGGCGGCTTGATTGGCAAGCCAGACTAAGTCCGCTGTGGTCTCGGCGAGAATGTAGTTAATGACTCTTTTTTCACTGGGGAGCGGTGCAGTTTTCACCCACTCAGGAGTGTGTTCAGGCGCGTTTTTTTGGTAGAAGTTCTTCCCCTGCCATCCCTGAGGATAGCGGGTCAGCACTAGGGGCCGGTCTTTCAGATGCGGCAGAAGGACGGGAGCCACGTCCGTAAAGTACTTAACAACTTCTCCTTTAGTGATGTTCTCTTCGGACCACATTAGCTTCTCGAGGTTTGTAAGCTTAATCTTGCGACCATCTATCATTACCATCTGCTCACTAGCCACTTTGTTCACCTCGCACAGAAAAACCTTTGATGGAAGGGGCACGCACCACTCCGTCCTCTGTCCACTCCATGAACTCAATATCCACTTGAAGGTGAGGGTGAACAGGCGTTCCATCCTTCGGAAATCCCTGAGGCCTCGAAGCTATGTGGAGTTTGGGTAATTCAGCGGTAAGCATGTGTATATGTTCAGACGTTAAGCCGCTCCCAGCGCGACCCTTAAACAGATAACCCCCCTCGGCTTCTGCACTCCCGAGCACCAACGAGTTTACCAGACCATCGCGAGTGGTATAGCCCAACACGATAAAGGTTTCGCGCAACCGATGTTTTATCTTTTGCCATAAGCTCGTTCGTTCGCCGGACAAGTAGGCGCTAGCCTTCTCCTTGGCCACAATGCCCTCCATCCCCATTTCCTTAGTCGCTGCATAGAGGGCAAGGCCATCCGGAAAGTCTTCGATTAGCGTTACGTTTTCTCCATCGGGTCGCACATAGCGCCGTAGTAAGGACAGCCGTTCTTCTAGCGGTGTAGTGGCAATGGTTTGACCATCTAGCTGCAAGATATCGAAGATGATGTAATGAATAGGAAGAGTCTGCGACATAACTTTGATGACACTTGGATTAGAGGCAAAATCGCGTCTAATTACGCTCTGAAAGCTAGTGCGCAAGCCTTCTGTTGGCACCACAATTTCCCCATCCAGCACAGCCTGGCGGGCCTTAAGTAACCTTGGAAGCTTCTGCAGCTCAGGGTACTGCGCCGTACGGATGCGTAGCTGCTTGTTTTGTAATATAACGCCGCTGACGCTCACAAACGAAAGCATGCGCACACCATCCCATTTGAGCTGGTAAATGAAGTTACCGCGGGGCACTTCCCCCGCGGTCATTAATTTCATGGGTACAACGTGCCCCGGCTCCACTAAGATACGCCCCGTTTCTTCTTTTGGTTCTCCACAAGTTCTAGCGAAGCCCTTAACGCCTCCATTAAGTCAACCACCTTGGCCGCGCGCGGTGCAACTGAGACTTCTAATTGCTCCCCATGTGCCTTGGCTTCGATGACGTTAAGAAGTTCTTCCCGGTAGGTATCCGTATATTTGTTAGCATCAAAGGGCTCTGCCAGGCTCTCAATAAGTTGCACCGCCATTTTCTTCTCGCCTTCACTAACGGTAATCTGGTCATGGACTGCTGGTACATGCTCGATGCTGCGTATTTCGTCAGGGTAAAACATCATCGCCATAGCAATACAATCTTCGACTATCCGCAGGGTCACCAGGTGTTGCTTTTCACGCAATATCACTTTAGCCACTGCAATCTTGCCCGTATCTTCCATGGCTGAGCGCAACAGGTTGTACGCTTTTTTGCCAGTATCGCCTGGGGAAAGATAATATGTCTTATGAAAATAGATAGGGTCGATATCCTTGAGGTTTACGAAATCAAGAATATCGATGCTACGGGAGCCTGTCTCGGGGAGGACATTAAAGTCCTCCTCTTCCATGACCACGAAGCGTCCCTTCTCCCATTCAAAGGCTCGAATCGTGTCATCCCAAGCTACCTCTTGGCCACACTCAGAACAGACTCGCTTCTGCTTAAGTGGTGCCTTGCAGGCCTTATGTAAGAGTTTGAAGTGTAGGTCTTTATCTTCAGTAGCTGCAAACATCTTGACCGGGACATTTATCAGGCCAAAAGATATGGCACCATTCCAAATACTGCGCATAGAAAAACCACCTCACGGCTTTTTACCTTATGGTTTCCGGAGGTGGTTCATTTTAATCTATTTCCGCCCGTTAAGGCATGAGCCACACACGCTGCAGATGCGCTTAGAGCCCCCCGTTGGAGGTTCGCACCGTATCACTTCGAGATCTTGCATAAGGTTGTCACAGGCGCTGTCTTCGCCGTAAGCCAATAGTCCTACAGCACCCTCACTGCCACCTACGCCCCCGCTATGCACGTGCATAGACTCTAGGCCATATAAAATACTGATGGCATCGAGTTCCGTAACGACAGACCCATAGGTCACAGGGAATAAACCACATGCCATGCCGAAAGACTCGTCAATCTCTTGTTGTCCGAGGGCATTAGCCGCCTCTGTAACAGAAGGGATGAGTTTTTCTAGACCAACTGGGAGAATTAAGTAGGCCCCGATGGCGACTATCTGGCCATATGCACTACCGATAGTGCCACTATTTTTACCGCCGACCAGTATGCCAACGGTGCCTTCTAGATCTAAGGCATTGCCACCCTTGATAAATACGTCATCACGAGCGAAATCAGCCAAAACTTCAGGTATGCTCCTACTCGAGGGCAGTCCCTTTTCAAAGACTAACGGTTTCATACGTTCTTCAGGCGGTGTCAGGCACCAGGAAGATTCTGTCACGATCCCTGAGGTATAGCGCCACTTATCAAATTCTTGCCCTGTGATTTCCTCCACAATGTAGCCATTAGTTGTTCCACCTGCAATGATTAGACGTCCGTGTTTTAAGGCGTGCTGGACCTCTGGCAACTGCACAACGGCTTTAGCGATTAGTCTCTTGCTCGCGGCGGGCGTCAGTGTGAATACTACTTTGCGCATGTGGTTGGTCTCTCCTCTCTTTCTCCCCGGCGTTCATCTTCTTCAAGTATACCCATAGGCACAATCTGCGAACCATATAATGACAACTACTCGGTTACTGCCTTCAAGGTGGCTGCACAACGTACGCAGGTATCTACACCTAAGACATTTTTCTTACCACAGACCGGGCACAACATTTTAAAACACCTCCGACGTTAGTTTGCCACGGTGAGAATCAGGCGAAACTATAGAAGAGGTGATGGATGTGGTAATTTCAGTCAAGAAATGTCGGAATTGTGGAAAGCAATATCAGTATTACCAAGGTGCAGCATTACCGGAGCATATAATATGCTCGCAATGCGCTTTAGGGCAGGTTGTGTTGTACAATGAGGACCTCGAAGCCGACGAACAGCCTTCTTGAGTTCATCTTGCAGCCCACGACATTAATTGTCAACCATAATTTTCAGTGTTAAATATCTGCCTGGAGTATTGGCGAATAAAAAATTCGGTGCTATAATACTAAAGCAACGTCAGTTGCGACTTACGGGGAAATGAACAAGCTGCTTGACGGGACATACAGTTTCCTGTAAGCTATATTGTGTTGTGTTTCGGGGTGTAGCGCAGTTTGGTTAGCGCGCCTGCCTTGGGAGCAGGAGGCCGTAGGTTCGAATCCTACTACCCCGACCATATATTTTGGCCCCATGGTGAAGCGGTTAACACACCAGCCTTTCACGCTGGTGACGCGGGTTCGAATCCCGCTGGGGTCACCAATTATGCCGGCGTAGCTCAATGGTAGAGCAGCTGATTTGTAATCAGCAGGTTGCGGGTTCGAATCCCATCGCCGGCTCCATTTTTTATTGGGGCGTCGCCAAGCGGTAAGGCACGGGACTTTGACTCCCGCATGCGTTGGTTCAAATCCAGCCGCCCCAGCCAATTGTGAATTGAGAAGTGTGAGATTAGAAGTGTGATTCTCGGTCTCACCTCTATCATCTCATGCCTCACATCTCAGATGGGCCATTAGCTCAGCGGTAGAGCATCCGCCTTTTAAGCGGGGTGCCGATGGTTCGATTCCATCATGGCCCACCATATAATAATTGCGAGGATGGCGGAACTGGCAGACGCACTAGACTTAGGATCTAGCGCCTTACGGCGTGGGGGTTCGACTCCCCCTTCTCGCACCATTTTAACATCACTAATGCCAAAATAAAGCAGAAGAGTTTGCCCTTGGGCAAGCTCTTCTGCTTTATTTGTTCGCTACTTTCCTTTTTTCCACTGTTCTTTTTGTTCTGCAAAAATTTTGTCAAACTCCTCAAGCTTAACCCGACCACCAAATGTCCTGATCAATATGTCCATAGCATAGTCATCTCTTTCAATGTACCAACTGCCGTCTGGGCTCTTTCGCAGGGTTAAGTCGTGAGGTTCGTGATCGTTGTAATAATCTGGCTTCTCGTTGGTACCGATCAGTAGGACTAGCCCCGAGTAAAGCCCGCGCACTTGTACTGCCTCACTGTCCTCATGTAGGAGAGAAACCTCTATATCGGGCGAGTACCAAGACATACCCCCAGCCCCTGAGGTAAAATGCACGATCAGATACTTTATCCTCAGAGTCTCATAAGCATGTGTGTAAGCGGATATAGGGCAGTCGGCGTTAAAGTACGGCTCGATCAGTTCAGACCTTTCCTGCACAATGGCTTCCATCTGCGCCATCAAGTAGCTCTTGGCAAATAGCATAGGGTTGTGCAGAGCTTCGTCAGGTACTACCGGAGTTGTCTTCGCAAAAATCGCTCTGAT
>Ga0207951_100382_pt1 | contig 23007 bp, 24 predicted proteins | sample Subbio12Aug_8Bad_FD_184830 | JGI IMG/M metagenome (GOLD analysis project Ga0207951, IMG submission 184830) | Serpentinite rock and fluid subsurface biosphere microbial communities from McLaughlin Reserve, California, USA - CR12Aug_8Bad (SPAdes) | ecosystem: Environmental > Terrestrial > Deep... | reverse complement strand
AACAGAATATAATAGGACAAAATATATACGATAACTTAAGACATAAAAACCCCTGAAAGCCCGCTATCATAAGCGTTCTTCAGGGGTGGGGGGCTTCAATTTTGACCTGAAACGTCTAAAGTCGAGAAGTACCGCTTCTAATATAGGTTTAGTCCTTGGGGGTGAGCGAATATGAAGTTAAGAGCAAAACTGCGGCGTGTTCAAGCCGACCTGGCTTGGCTAGGCCTAATTTGCTTTGTCGTGGTGTTGGTACTTAGGTGGGCTTTGAGGGCAGACACGTCGCTTCGTGTGGTGTTGGCGCCATTGCTGGTTTATCTCTCATTATTGCTATTGACTCGATCTGTTGAGATTGGGAGAGTTGTGGGTATATGGGAAATGAAGTGGTATCCTTATCGGACAGTGTTCTGGGCTCTAGCAGTGTCTTCATTCACAGCGGCCATTTTATACATTCTTGGGGGCTTTCTCGCTGTGTACAGTACGAGCGGGCAGAGTAAGAGCATCACTGTGTATATGAGTTTGCTCATAACACTCTTATTATTCTCGTTTATGGGAAGACGCTTGATGTGGATCCTCGTGACACTACCCCTTCCAAACTCTATCTTTCAGGGAGATGTTAACCTGGAAGGGATAACTGAGCGAATAGCTCTTCGCTTTAAAGCCATTTGCTATGCTATACTAGCGCTCTTATATTTCTCAACAAACGTTCTGAAATTGTCTGGGGCAGCGCCGGATGGGGCATTAACGGAAGCCTTCTTGACCTTTGTGGCCATTGATGCTGCTGTATCCAACTGGCCTCTGAGAAAAGGCCTTAGGCCCAGTAATCTTTAATTAGAACTCGTTACTACCCTATCGCGGAGAGACGCGAGTATCTGGAGACTTGCAGGGTACGACGCCGACTCGTCGCCGAACTGAGTGCCTCTAGATGCCAAGGGACGTGGACAGGTGGTCTTGCTAACCTAGACAGGGCTGGAGAACCAACAACAGGTGACATCAGAAAGGCCTACACGGTTCTTGACAAAAGGTCGGTTGCGCAACTGGAAATCGTGTTCAGGCTAATACCTGGCGAGGGTTCGAATCCCTCTTTCTCCGCCATTACATATAGCAATGTCGAGGCTCTTGAGGAAGTACCTCAAGCGCCTTTTTACTATATGCAGCTTTTAACTTGCTTGGCTACGTCGTCGAGCGCCGATGGGACAGAAGCCAATCATTGCAACAAAAAGATGTTACAATGCGCACTAGTTCTTTTTAAACATGGCTTAAATAGAACTATGGTATAATAATGAAAATAATGGATCGGGTGGTGGATATATATGGGGAAGAACCTTCCTGCGTACACTACAGCAGAAAATATCGTTAAGCTTGTAGAATGTCTCCGAAAGAAGAATAATGACGAAAAAGAAGCAAAACCCTTATTTGGCCTGGCCGAGTCAGGCTTTGCTAACACTAAGTCGGCACTCATTGCCTTCTGCCTTCTTGAAGAAGAAGGGTTCACTGAGCTGGGCCGAGAACTGGCATATGCCAACCAAGATGGACGTCGACAAGCAATGCTTAAAGTGCTTCTGTCGTTTAGTGCCTATGAGGTCGCTCTACAGAACACCCTACAAAAGGGGACAAGCTCTTCCTCTGACCTAGATGCTATTGTAGCACACTGGGGACGTTTTGATTTTGGGAGTACAGAGAGAAACAGGCAGGATGCGGCCAAGCTGTTCGCAAGCATCATTGAGTACGTAGGTCTTGGGCAGTTTATCAAAGGGGTTAAAGGAACTGCAACACGGATAGCATGGAGTGCTGATGCTATATCCTTGCTGGGGAGGGCACAGGAAAATGCACCTTCAGCTGTTACTGACGTTGACAGCGTTCGTATTATAGGCGCGCCGGTTGAGAGCCCGCAGAATAAGGAGCCAAACCTTCAATTAGTAAGATCCACGCAGGAACAGTCACCAGTTCGCGGGGCTCCACAGATAGTTGTTAAAGTTGACATGGCAGGTTGGTCCAAAGAAGAGATTAGGGACTTCTTTAGATATGCTTACGGTCACTTCGATGGAGAAGATCAGCGTTGAAAATAGCATCTCATGTAGTTACCGTTGATATCGTAGCAGACATTGTGAGCTACTATGGATATCACCCTAGGGCTTCGTTAGAAGACGTGGAGCGCTACGTGGCAAGGAGTAAATCATGTGTGCGCAGCGGCATCCAAACTGCCGCAATGCTTGGGATCATTCAGTGTGATAAAGCCCAGTGTTTGGTAGAGACAGCTGTAGTGGACGACCTAGGGGTAGCTCCAACTGCACAGCGTAAGCTAGACGTTATGCGTAAGTACATACAAAAATGGCCCCCCATGGTTACCTTTATTCAACTCTGTTTGAGCGGCTGTTCTGTAACAGATGCTACACGGAAGACTTACGCTCTACATAGATTTGAGGGGGAGAAGCTCACTGTCTTTAGGAGCATGCTCATCTCTTGGGGCCAGCGCCTAGGTCTGTTTAGCATAGACCGCAACCAAGAGGAGATCACTCTGGCGGCAGATGTAGATGAAGCGCGGCACGAGTTTGGACCCATGCGGTTAGACAGCGACATAGCAGCACGCCTAATGATAGCGGAGATTCTTGGGCCTGACGCACACGCGTTCTTGATGGATGATGAAACAGAAGAGTTAGTTAGGGCATGCAGAGCCGCTAATAGTGATCCGCGAGGTGCTATGGAGTGTGCGGGTAGGGCCTTTGAGGATGTTCTCCGTCGTTTGGCGCTGATTGTCAAGGTTGACGTTTCAAAGGCTAATGGTATCTCGCAGGTAGCCAGTAGCCTCTATAATAACAAGTTAGAGGGAACCCTCGACAACAAGATCCACAGTAAACACCTTGACATCTGTGTCGCACTGGGGTCCATCAGAAACATGGCAGGGCACAGCAAGGAGGCGCGTACCATGGAAAGGTGGACACTTGGTCCCCATGCCGCAGTAGCTCACCTACGTATGGTTCTGTGTGCTATCCGGTCCCTACATGCCTATATAGTCGCTGGGGAGCAGCTATTTCTTTAGCAGGGTCAAATTGAAATCTGAATCCCTACGAACTCCATCGAAATAAACGCAAACTATGCGATATGCGTTTTTGAGGAGATTGAATTATGGCGAGTCTCTTTATCATAGGAAATGGGTTTGACTTAGCCCATGAACTCCGAACCTCTTACGAGGACTTCCGGCTCTACCTCTTAAGTCAGTATCCTGACGCAAGTGCAGATGAGTTCATTGTACCAGAAGGGTCATTAATGCCAGACGGCGGCATCGGTTATGACGACGATGAAGTTGTTGGCTTTTTATTGAGCTTCTTATCTAGCGCAGAGTCTAAAGGGGATAGATGGAGTGACCTCGAAAACACCCTAGGTACATTGGACTATGGCTGGTGCTTTGACGACCTTCCGGAGATGCTGGATAGAGACGGCGACAGAAATATGTGGCATGAAGTGCACAACAACGAAGACAGGGCGGAGGATCTTGTCATACCAATGCTAAGAATTGCCGACCTATTCTCTGATTGGATTAACACAATTGACATCTCTACAGTCAAACCACGATCTAGGTTTGTTAGACTGATTGATATGGAACAGGACCACTTCCTGAGTTTTAACTACACAGAGACGCTCGAGAAAGTGTACGGGGTGGAAAGAGTCTCCCACATTCACGGGAAGCAAGGTGAGAAGCTAGTATTTGGGCATGGCAATGACACCGATTACTATGAGAGTTATATGAGCAGGCATACGGGGGCCGAAAGTGCATTGCAGCGAATACAGGAGAGCCTCAAGAAGAACACTGCTAAGGCTATACGCGATCACAGATCCTTCTTTAGAAAGCTTGCTGCCTCGCCTATCGACCGGATTTATTCGTATGGGTTTTCCTATTCAGAAGTAGACAGGGTCTATATCGGCGAGATATGCAGTTGCATGAGTACAGGCCCTATCACGTGGTATTTGCATCGACGTGATAGAGAGCCGTCTGGTTTTGTGGATCGGCGCAGGCAGTACGAAATGGTTATACGAAGCCTTGGCTTCAGCGGTAAATTCGCTGTCTACAGAGCGTGATCTGGCTATTAGATTTTTCGCTCGCTGTTCAGTTAGCTGAGCAGCTGGACAAGCATAAAAAAACTACGGAGATATCGAAGATTATCTCATCCACTGTGGGAGAAGCCCGGTATTAAGAGCGTTTGGAGGGGTAAGCATGCATTACCATATTAGAATTACGAGAAAATCCAATCCTACTCGAGATGAAGTCAGACTTGATCTTGACAAGGAAACTGTTCTCGGGAGGTTCATCGAACCTTATGAGCTGGGGGCTCCAATTATTATTAATGGTAGAGCTATTGAGAACAATGACATTGACAGGATTAGGGTCTCCTGCAGCCAACATGATTCATCGTCTTTGATTAGACGGATAGAAGCTGAACACGCAAAAAGCTCAGTTGGCGTTATTGGATTGTCAAAAGAGTGGGAAGTGGCTGACCGGGCAAATGATGTAACAGATGAGTTCATAAAAGGCGCTCCTGGGTACAGGAAACGGGAAAATAACGTGGCCAAACTCGAACAGTCAGGTGGCCAAAGAGTATTCATTGTGCATGGGCATGATCATGCCTTACTCAATGAGCTGGTCGCATTTCTTGGACAGCTGGGCATTCAACCTGTAGTGCTTAGAAGGCAACCTGATGAAGGCTTAACGGTTATCGAAAAGTTCGAAAAGCACGCCGCGGAGTCCGGGTACGTTTTTGTTTTGCTTACCCCAGACGATATCGCATTTCCTGCATCAGAACTCGACAAGCCCGAGGGTGAGAGAGTTCTCAAGGCACGAGCAAGGCAAAATGTGATATTGGAGGCCGGCTATTTTATAGGTACTCTTGGCCGAAGCCGCGTGTGCTTGCTGTATAAGGAAGGTGTGGAACTCCCATCCGATATGGCGGGTCTCCTGTATAAACCTGCCAGCGCATCCATTGAAAACATCGGTTATGAGATAATCAGAGAGTTGAGGGCTGCCGGAGTGGTGATTAGGCTTTAGTGGTTCCACAAAAACGCAAGTTCGGCACTTATAAAGCTCCCTTCCCCATGAACGCCGGGGACACGTATGAAAGCCGGGGACGGGTACACTTGTTCCAAACCACAACCAATGGTGAGTATACCCCTGCGCAAGGCGTTACGACGCCGTCCTGTCGCCGAACTGACTGCTGCCAGACGCAAGGGAATGGGGTTAGGTGGTCTTACTAATCTAGGGGGGCTGGAGAACCAACAACAGGCGACCTGAGAAAAGATTGCACGGTTCTTGATAAAAGGCCTGTTGCGCAACTGGAAATCGTGTATACCTGACGGGGTTCGGATACCCTCTCTCCGCCATTACATATAGCAATGGCAAGGCTCTTGAGGGATGACCTCAAGAGCCTTTTTGCAATTCCGTTGGGATCCTTGGATTCTGTCGTCGGCGTGGCGACGACGGAATAGGTGAAAATGGGCGAAAACACCTAAGAATTCGCACCTCGTAAATGTGTTTTGAGGGCTACGCGGTGGAGTGTTACAATAAACTATGTCCATTTGCGGGAGGTGACGTCATGGGTATTGAGACAAAAGGTGGCTGCTGAGACAATGACGATGCTGCCCGTGTGGTAGGGTCGGAGCTTGTACGGTGTCCAGAGTGCCAGAGCGTTGGCCAGTCTGTGTCATCAGTGACAGTTAGGCATATGGTTTTAGAAGGTCTACGGGTAGTCTCTGACGAAGAATACTCGCTTTGCCTAAATGAGGGCTGTGATGTCGTGTATCATTCAGGCTTGGACACCCTATATCGAAAAGATCAGGTCCGAGTTCCAGTTTGGTTTAAGAACGATGCCAGTCCACGTTACATTTGTTACTGCAACAAGGTCACCGTTGAGCAGCTTGAGGATGCAGTAAGAAACAAAGGTGCAAGAACCTTGCGGGACCTTGTAAAAGTAACGGCAGTCATGAAGAATGGGGACTGTGAACGACAAAACCCAACAGGGAAGTGTTGTAGCACCGCGATCATGAAGATTGTGCATGACATTTTGCAGTCGGGCTAGGGTCAGGAATGCCTTTACCTGCCATTGGCCGATAGTAGGCAAGGCTCTTGAGGAATGACCTCAAGAGCCTTTTTGCATGTACAAGTGTGATTTTGGTCGGCGCGTCGCCATGGTGACGACGGAGTGGTGACAAGCGGTTTGGTCGCCATGGAGTGGCAGTGATGTGCCTGTCGACTTGCCGCAGACATGACGCCAGTGCTCTTGGATGGTGATACCTCGCTTCATATGTGGTGAAAGAAGACGCAATAATGATGTGTTATGCCAACATCGGCAAGAATAAGGAAAACACACACGTATAATCCGTCTATTTCTTGCCGATGATATGTTATACTGGAGGAGCAAAAGAGGTGTGATATCGTATGAGGTACTTATCTGTATCGGATCTGGCGAAAAAATGGGGTGTATCGGAAAGAACTGTTCGTAATTACTGCGCGCAGGGTAAAATCCCGGGCACATTTCTAACCGGGAAAACATGGAATATTCCGGAGAGTGCACAAAGACCGGATAGAAGCAACAGACGCATGGATGCTCCGACCACGCTTTTAGAAGTTTTGCAGGCTGAAAAGGCTGCGAAGGTTTCGGGCGGCATATATCACAAAGTCCAAATTGAACTTACCTATAATTCCAACCGCATCGAGGGCAGCAGACTGACGCATGAGCAGACGCGATTCATATATGATACTAATACCATCGGTGCAGGAAACCAGACGTTTAATGTGGACGATATTGTAGAGACTGCAAACCACTTCAAGTGCATCGCTATGATTATCCACAGTGCGAATTATGGGTTAAGCGAGAGTTTCATCAAGCAGCTGCATGCCGTGCTAAAAAATGGGACAAGCAACAGCCGCACAGACTGGTTTGCCGTTGGAGACTACAAACGGATTCCCAATGAGGTCGGCGGCAGAGAAACTACCGCGCCGGAAGAGGTGTCAGCAAAGATGAAGGAACTGGTCTCTTCCTACAGCGCAGTCAAACAGAAGACCTTGGAGGAAATCATCGGGTTCCACTATCAGTTTGAAGCAATTCACCCGTTTCAGGATGGAAACGGGCGTGTGGGCAGACTTATTTTGTTTAAGGAATGCCTGCGCAACAGCATAGTGCCTTTCATTATCGATGAAGACCTGAAGATGTTCTACTATCGTGGACTGCATGACTGGACGACGGAAAGCGGGTACTTGATTGATACCTGCCTTACTGCGCAGGATAAGTTCAAGACATACCTCGACTACTTCAGAATACCATATTGACGCAAAGGGGAAGGTTCTTCTTGTTATGTCTTGTAGAATTTGCTGTTTGAGACGACCGCTGCTCCCAAACCAAGCGGCGGATGCTAAACTGGAAGCCGTGTGTGGGATAACACCTGACGAGGGTTCGAATCCCCTATTACGGCTACTTCTCTTGGCCATTTCGTGTGTTTCGTATATAATGGACTTGCATTCCAAATATTACGAACGAGGGTGACTCTTATGTATATAAAACGCCATATCGAACCAGTTGTGTCGCGCATTGCTAAGCGCAAGCCGGTTCTTGTTCTCACGGGTGCGCGGCAGGTGGGTAAATCCACTATGCTCCGGGAGGTTTATCACGAGATTAACTATGTCGCGCTGAACCGTCCGCTGGTGCGAGAGAGCGCGAAGGAAAACCCTTCGCTCTTCTTTGATATCTATAAGCCGCCGGTCGTCGTGGACGAAATCCAGAAAGGGGCGGAGCTTTTCGACTATATCAAAGACATAGTGGACGAGAAGAAAGCCAAGGGGCAGTTCTATCTCACCGGTTCCCAAAGTCTGAAACTGATGAAGAACGTCAGCGACAGTCTTGCCGGTCGCGCAGGGGTGATTAAGTTGATGGGCTTATCCCTTCGCGAAATTGCAGGACTTTCCTACCGCGAGCCGTTTTTGCCGACTGAAAAGCACTACTCGGCCATTGGCAGTGGCGCGGCACTTGATTACGACGACTTAATCCGTTTTATCCACAAAGGTTCATTCCCGGAACTCCATGAAACAGAAAGTGATTTGCACGATTGGGCGGATTTTCACAGTTCGTATCTGCAAACCTACATTGAAAAAGATATTAAAGACGTGCTGAACATCCAAGATGAATCCGCTTTCATTAAATTTATAAAAGCCATCGCCTCACTGACCGGCGAAATGTTAAACCTGACAACGATAGCTGAAGTTTGCGGTAAAGATGTAAAGACGGTGAAGTCATGGCTTTCTGTTATGGAATCCAGCGGATTGGTATATTTGCTTGAGCCGTATTATAACAATTTTAATAAGAGGCTGATTAAGTCACCGAAGCTATATTTTCTTGATACCGGTTTGGCTTGTTGGCTGCTGGGCTGGAACACGCCGGAGCAACTTGTCAATGGCGCAATGTGGGGACACATCTTCGAGAGTTTTGTTTTTGCCGAGATCCTAAAAAGCTATTACAACGATGGAATCGTTAAACCACCGCTGTATTATTACCGCGACTTCGACAAGAACGAGATTGACCTGCTGATTGAAGAAGGGGATACACTGTATCCGATTGAAATCAAAACAAGTTCCGATCCGACAAAGTCCATGGTCAGGGCGTTTCGCTGTCTTTCAGCCAACAAAACAAAGCAAGCCGGTGCCGGTGCGGTGATTTGTCTGGCCAAAGAGCGTTTGCTACTGACCGAAAATGTGTGGATGCTGCCGGTTTGGATGATATAAATCAAGGCTCTCTGGGTCGTTGAACTGAAACCCTCTTAGTGGACATCTGAAAAGAGTCTACTAAGAGGGTTTTTCCTATTGACGAGGTATTAGTAGATAACAAGGAAAGTGTAGGTGGCATTGCTGATGGCAGAGAGGCTGTTTAGCGCCGAAGCTCAAGAGAAGCTTATGCAGAATAAGAACGTAATCAAGGTCAGTGAAACCTCGATTACGTATAGTGTAGATTTTAAGATCGAGGCTGTTCGTGCCAATGTTGTCGGTGGCAAACCCCCATCCCTTATATTTCTTGACGCTGGTTTTGATCTAGAGATGATTGGTCGTGACAACCCTAAACGCTGCCTGAGAAGATGGAGACCAGTATTAGAGAAGCTTGGAGAAGAGGGATTGAGGAACGATCAAAGAGGTAAGAACTCTACTGGGCGACCTACTGAGAGGGAACTCACGATTGAGGAGAAGCTGCGCCGTGCCGAGGCGAAGGTACGATATCTTGAAAAAGAGAACGAACTACTAAAAAAATTCGACGGGATCGAAAGGAGCGTGGACGATAGACCATCTAAGAAGTACCGGCTTATCCACAGTTTGATTGAGGCCAAGCAACAAGGATTCAATGTTGTCTACCTTTGTGAGGTTGCAGGCGTTAGCTGTAGTGGCTACTACAAGTGGCTAAGCGGTGCTTTGAAACGTGCTCAGAGCCATATGAAGGATGAACTAGATCTTACTAACTGCTCCTCTATCGATCAGGTAAGAAGAGTGTTAGACGATTATATTTACAATTACAACCACAATCGTTACCAATGGACAAGAAAAAAGATGGCTCCTGTTGAATACAGGAACCACCTATTAGCAGCGTAAATATCCGACCCTTTTAGGGTGTCTACTATCTGGGGCTCAGTTCACTCTCTGCCATGTGCGCTACAGGAAAAGTAGCTAGTGCACTTGCAGAAGAGTGCCTCACCGTTACTGCGGTAGACATCACCACAGAAATGATCAACGAGGGTAGGCGCAAATATGGTCATAGCCCTAATCTTACCTTCAGAGAGGGTGACATTTGCGCCTTAGACCTAGCTACCAAGGACTACGATTTTACCTTTATAGCTACGACTGATATACATCACCTACATACCTCAGAAGCACGGGAAAAGGCCCTGGCTTCGCTAGCTGCTCATACAAGGCCGGGCGGTGGTTTAGGAATAGAGCTGTGGTACCCTCCTGATAAGTCCTTTGCTTCGCCCTGGCGAGAATTTCAGCCACTTGTGCCACCAACCCCAGGCGAACCAAAGGCCTGGAAGAAAGGCAGGACAGAATATGATGCTAGTACAAAGCTCGTTACCATTACTCAAGAAGTCTTTGTGGAGCGGGACGGGGTTGTGGAGCAGTTCCCCCACGCGTTCTCCCTACAGTTGTTTAGCCGCGAAGACCTCTATGGCACGTTGGCTAGGGCCGGGTACATAGAAGTGGCCGAGTACGGTTCCTACGATCTTGAGCCATGGGAACAAGGGTCTAGCAAGTGGATAGTGGAAGCTGTTAGGCGATAGGAGTTATTTATGTTAGGTATGACGGCGGAGCAGGTATTGAACAGGAAACAGGCCGACAATGGCGAAAAGCGTGAGGAGGGCTAAGCATTCCCCTACAGGAGGCGATGGTATGTCTAGGCAGATCATATTTGTGTCTCGCGAAGAGTTTAGAGCGTGGCTAGAAGCGAACTTTCTGTCCAGTGACGGCGTCTGGCTTGTATTTGACAAACAAGGCGGTCCAAGAACCTTGACGGCCAATGAAGCGCTAGAAGAAGCTTTGTGTTTTGGGTGGATTGATGGCCAGATTAAGAGCATAGATGACAGAGCATATGTGAAGTATTTTGCGCAGAGGCGTAAAACCACCGAATGGTCGGCTAAGAACATAGCTTTGGTGGAGTCGCTCGAAGCATCCGGCCGAATGACCGATTTTGGTCGAGCAAAGATTGACGAGGCTAAGCGCAGTAATCGGTTTCAACCTAAGAAACGTCTAGAGATTACTGATGAGCATACTCAGCAACTCATTAGCGCGATTAAAGATATAGAGCCTGCTCACTCGAATTTTCTGGCGATGTCTCCTTCGGTAAAACGTATATATACGGCACTCTATTTTGATGCAAAGTCAGAGCAAGTACGAGTAACTAGACTTCAGAAAATCATCGAAAGGCTACACCAGAATCTCAAACCAATGTAATCATAGTTAGGCGCATTCCGTGGGGTGGTGTCGATGCGCTTGACCGAGTATTATGTCTGAAACTGATTAGGGATTCAGACGTAGATATTTATGAGCGACACCTATGTGAAAGAGATTCAGATACCGTTAAGTAGAGTACTAGAGAGAGGGAGTGACTGATTGAACAGCATAGAGGTGTTATCGCTAATAAAGAATTACGGATCAGTGAGAGCGGTCGACAACGTAAACCTGTCCATCAAGCAAGGTGAAGTATTTGGTATGCTAGGGCCTAATGGCGCGGGCAAAACCACCACCATGGAAATACTGGTGGGTTTGCGGAGCCCGGATAGCGGCACTGTGTCCGTTCTTGGCCTGAACCCAACAACTCAGAAAGGTAAGCTACACCAGAGAATTGGTGTTCAACTGCAAACACCGTCGCTATTCCCAAGGCTAACAGTTCGGGAAAGCCTGCAGCTAAACGCCAGTTTTTACGAAAACCCCTTCCCCATAGATGAGGTTTTGCAGTGGATCGGCTTGCAGGACAGGGCGAAAGTACTCACCCACAAGTTATCCGGTGGGCAACTCCAACGGCTTGTGGTAGGTACTGCCATGATAGGCAACGGGGATATCATTTTCTTGGATGAACCTACCACGGGCCTTGACCCGCAAGCGCGGCGGAGTATGTGGGATGTGATTGTCCACCTCAAGAAGCTCAACAAAACGGTATTCCTAACCACACACTACATGGAAGAAGCGGAGCGGCTGTGTGACCATGTTGCAATCATTGACCATGGCTCGATCATTGCCCTAGACTCGCCGGATGAACTGATTCGTCATCATTTTCAGGAACAAGCTATCGATCTTACTTTGACTAGCTCTGACGATGCCAATGCTTATAGGCACGCCCCAGGGGTTAATCGTGTTCAGGTGGCTGCCGACAAAATCACCCTGTATTCTGGCCAAGTGGAAGAGACCATTCGTTACCTCATCGGCCAAGAGGTAGCAGGGGGACCGGCCCTTGCCGGTCTTTCCATTCGTAAGGCTAGCCTCGAAGATGTGTTTCTTAAGCTGACGGGAAGGAGCATACGGGAATGAAGATATTTAGAAATCTATTTGTTGCAACGCTAAAAGACTTAGCTAGGGACAAAATGAGCATCTTCTGGTTCCTGATGTTCCCTATTCTGTTCATTGTGCTGTTTGGGCTTATCTTCTCGGGGGGTACAGATAGTATTGACGTGAGTCTTGGGGTTGTCGTTGAAGACGATAGCCCTGCAGCTAGGATGTTTGTTGAGAACCTTAGCCAAGTGCCCGGTTTCACCATTATTCAGGGCACCAAGGAAGTGGAGCTTGCAGCCCTTGAGAAAGGTGAGAGATCTCTGGTTTTGGTCCTGCCGGAGGAAATTGCGACAGTTGGTTCCGCTGCAGGCATCACCATACCTGTTTACTATGATGCAGCTCAGCAAACGACAAATCATATTCTATTGTCTGTAATAAGTGAGGTTTTCGACGAAAGCGAGCGCCATATATTACAGCGTCCCCGTCTCTTTAATATTAACGCCCAACCGGTTCAGACTGAACCTCTCAAGAATATAGACTTTTTGCTGCCAGGCATCCTAGGCATGGCTCTGATGCAGTTGGGCTTATTTGGGTCACTGCGGTTGGTGTCCCTACGAGAAAAGAAAATCCTCAAATCCCTTGGGGCGACACCCTTACCCCGCACCCATCTCATATTGAGCGAGGTAGCTGTTCGTTTACTAATGGCCGTTGTTCAAACTGTTCTAATCATTCTCATTGGTAGACTCGCTTTTGGAGTTACGGTAATCGGGAGTTGGTGGACGGTACTTGGAGTTGTTCTGCTCGGGGCAGCAACTTTCGTCAGTATCGGCTATATGCTGGTCTCCTTTGCCAAGACCGAAGAGAGCGGTATGGGCATCATTCAGGTAGTGCAATTTCCTATGATGTTCTTGTCGGGGATCTTCTTCCCGCTAAATGCTCTACCCGGCTTCTTGCGCCCAGTGGTGAGAGCAATTCCCCTGTCTTACTTAGGAGACCTGCTGCGTAACGTAATGACGGGCGTACCCTCTGAATTCGGTATCAGCACGAGCATACTGGTCCTCGGCATTTGGCTAGTCGTGAGTTTAACCGCCGCCATTCGCTTCTGGCGTTGGGAGTAACAAAGGGGACGGTTCTTTTTGCTTGAATTTGTCTATACAGATGATACTATATCCTCAAGTAATAGTTAGGCTCATCCAACTAGGTTGTATGGGTGCGCTTGACCGAATATGAGGGGGAGTATTAGTGAGTTTTAAGGTGGGCGATATTATCTGGACTGATTTGACGGTGGACGATGCTGCTGGAATCCGTGACTTCTACAGTAAGGTGGTCGGGTGGAAGCATGAGGTGCATCCGGAGTGTGACGATTTTAATCTGTTTCCCCCCGATCGAGATAGAGAGGTTGCCGGCATCTGCTATGCCAAGGGAGTCAACGAGGGCTTCCCTGCCCAATGGCTGAATTATGTGGTGGTAAAGGACCTTGACGCAAGCATGAGGTCTTGCATTGAACTAGGTGGGAAAGTGGTCAAGGAGCCAAGTCCTACGGGGAATAGAGTGTGTGTTATTCAGGACCCAGCGGGGGCATATATTGCTCTATTGGGGGCACGGTAGAGAGATGGCTAGACAGAGACGAAATGAGAGCGCCACGGGATATTACCATGTGATGATGCGTGGGATCAATCGTGAGTTCCTTTTCCGGTTAGATGTAGACAAGCATCATTTCTTGGAGCTTGTTAAAGAGCAACAGGCCAAAGGGTTTATTGAACTCGTGGCTTGGTGTTTAATGAATAACCATGTTCATATGATTGTTAAGGCTGAGGTGGCTGCCTTGTCTAAGGCAGTGAAGATCCTAAGCCTTAAATACTCCGCTTACTACAATCGGGGGCAGAGACGCGTAGGACCTGTTTTTGGCGACCGTTTTAGAAGCGAAAACATAGAAGATGACGGTTACTTGCTTGGAGCATTGCGTTACATTCACATGAACCCGGTGAAAGCACAGCTCGCGAAAGATCCGGCTGATTACGAATGGAGTAGCTTTGGTGAGTATCTGGGTGAATCCATGTACATTGACCAAGGACAGAAGGACTTTGTACTGGGGCTCTTTGGTAAAAATGTGGCCAGCTTTGCTCAGTTTCACGCACAAGTGGATGACGACAGATACTTGGAGACACGCGAGGACGCTGATAAATATAGAGAGGAACTCGCCGCTAGCGTTCTAGAGGGCTTCTGCAATGAACTGGGCGTTACCAGCGCCAAGGAAATCCAATCTAGTCCGGAGCTACTTGAGGAGATAAGCCGTCGATTAGTGCAAGATGTGGGGTTATCCCTGCGGAAGGCAGCGGGGCTTTTGGAGACGACCCATAATAGGGTTTACCAAGCGCTGCAAGATGAATAAGGCGGACCGATTGGGAACAGAAAGAACCGTCCCCAGTGTTTTCGCTACTGGGCTACGGGATGGTCTTCCATTGATTATAAGCATTTTTACGTATGGGCTAGTTTTCGGCGTGCTGGCCCGTCAGGCGGGGATGACGTCAGCCGAAACTCTGTTGATGTCATCGGTCGTCTTTGCAGGCTCTGCACAATTTGCTGCCGTGGCCATGCTGAGTGCAGGTACCGGATCCCTACAGATTATTGTGGCGGTGCTGCTTTTAAACCTGCGTCACCTGCTTATGGGTGCGTCGCTGGCCCCGTACTTAAAAGATGTTGGCCCCTGGAGGCTAGCCGTACTCGCGCATGGCCTGAATGACGAATCGTACGCTGTAACAATTAGTAGGTTTCAAGAGCAAGGGGGCAGTGTCCTGTACTTTCTAGCGGTGGGGCTTGCAACATTCATTGGGTGGATTGCTAGCACTGCTGTCTCGGTAGTCGCCGGAAGCGCCATAGGAGACCCTCGTAAGTATGGCCTTGACTTCGCCTTCCTAGGCCGGGGTTTTAGGTTTATTCCCATCGGTATAATTATAGCTATCATTGTGCCGGGGCTGTTGGTTTTGGATGGACGCATTAACCTATCATGGAATAACTTCTACCTGCTGGCGGGACTAGCTTCCGCCATGGCGGCATTACGGTGGAGAAACATGTTTGCGTCATTGGCCGCAGGGATGTCAGTAATGATACTATTGAAATCCCTTGGACTAGGGTAAAGAAGAGACTGGTCAAGGAACAAAAAGAACCGTCCCCAGTGTTTGATAGGAGGTTGTCAGGCAATGACACAAGATACGAAACTGTCACTTAGGGAAGTAACCGCATCCACAGTCAGGACAATTTGCAGGCTTGAGGTTATGGAGCATCAGAAGGGGTTTGTGGCTCCTAACTCTGTATCCATAGCGCAGGCGTATTTTTGTGAAGAGGCCTGGTTTCGGGCCATTTACCATGAAGATACTCCGGTAGGGTTCTTGATGCTACACGAAGAGCCAGAAAAAGGGCAATACTACTTGTGGCGGTTCATGATTGACAAAGAGCATCAGGGTAAAGGCTATGGCAAGGAAGCCCTGCAACTTCTTGTTGACCGTATAAAGGGCATGCCCAATGCCACCGGGCTTACGTTGAGCTGTGTCCCCAGCGCTGACGGTCCAGAAGACTTCTATAAGAAGCTGGACTTCTCGTTTACGGGCGAGATTGATGCAGGCGAGAAGGTTTATCGTTTAGATTTCTAAGGAACGCCTAATGGCTAAAAAACGGAGACCAAGAGTTTAGCTCTTGGTCTCCGTTTGACGTGGTTCATTATTGTACAAATCGCACTATATCCGTTACTCTGTCCACAATCAAGCCCTGCGCTGCTTTATTATAGAAGTTTACGTAACAGTCCACGCCGCGGATAACTCGCTCTTCTGCGTTAATGCCAAGCTCAGTTCCTTTTAGCGTAGGTTTCCGTACATTCTTACCGTAGTCTCCGGCGACAACCTCTAAAAAGCCTTCTGACATGAGCCAATCGTTGATTTTTGCTCCCGTTAGCTTCTTGTGGCCGAACTGGAGTAAATGGCAGTTTAACCTGTCGGCAATTACGCTGATTGTCACGGCCTCGTCCGATATTTCAATAGCTGTTGGTGGTTGATCCATGGGTACTCCTGGCGTTGGTTCGGCCGGAGTGTCCGTGTCCTCCGGTGTAAACTCGGCAATCGCCTGCAAAAACATTTCCCCGTAGCGCTTCAACTTTACCTGCCCTACACCAGATACCTCCAATAGTTCCTCATTAGTCGTGGGTAGCTTAAGACACATGTCGATCAACGTACTGTCGGAGAAAATAACAAAGGCAGGCACATGTTGCTCAGTGGCAATTGTAAGCCGCAGTTCCTTTAATGCCGCGTACAGCTTGCTGTTCATAGGCTTTTGTAAAGCGGTTATCTTTGTCGCATCTGTTGTCTTTGACGTAGCTTTCGCAAGCTTCATTTCAACCTTCATGTTTTGCTTAAGTACATCGTTGGCTAGACTCCCGAGCTTTAGGAGTGGATACTCGTCGTTGGTTATATACAAGAATTCGTTTAATACAAGGTAGTTGATGATATCTCGAATCACTTTTTCGGAAAGCTCGCTGATGTTATAGGTTGATAGTCTATCAAGCCCTAAGCGCAACAGCCTTTCGTTCTTGCTGCCGCGCAAGATGTCGATAATCATCTTCGCTCCATAGCGTTCCTTGGCTCTATAGACGCAGGAGAGAACCTTTTGCGCATCAATCGTAACGTCGACGCTCTCGAAGTTGCTGTTGCAATTATGACAGTTGCCGCAAAAATGTGCTGCCCTCTCGCCGAAATACTTTAAGATATAACAGCGTAAGCAATCGTTGGTGTGGCAATAAAAGGTCATGTCCTTTAGCCGCTGACGGTCGCGCTCTTTCAGCATATTCTCAGTTGCGAGGTCTGAGTACTCAATATCCTTGCTGTTCTCTATAAAAAACATATTGGTACGCACATCTTGCCCGCTATATAACAGAATACAGTCTGCGTCTTCACCGGAGCGGCCCGCACGTCCGGCCTCTTGGTAATAGCTTTCGATGTTCTTAGGCATATTGAAATGTACCACGAAGGATACGTTGGATTTATCTATACCCATACCAAAGGCGTTGGTAGCGACCATGATTTGCACTTTATCATAGAGAAAGTCGTCTTGATTGGCGTGTCGCTCGTTGTCGGAGAGACCAGCATGGTAGCGGGAAGCGCTATAGCCCTTGTCCTTTAGCCTTTGGCACACTTCCTCTACCGTATTTCTTGTGGAACAGTACACTATGCCGGATTTGTCTTTCTTGTCAGACAAAAATTGAGTTAGTGCGGCAAACTTATCCTGAGGCTTTTGCACCGCGAAATATAGATTCTTCCTATCAAAGCCTGTAACCAAGACTGTAGGATCCTGAAGCCTTAACAGACTAACGATATCCTCGCGAACCTTGGGTGTGGCTGTTGCGGTGAATGCCGATACGACCGGGCGCTTAGGCAACCGGTCTATAAAAGCTGCGATTTCCATGTAACTTGGACGAAAGTCTTGACCCCATTGGGAGATGCAATGGGCCTCGTCCACGGTCACCATGGAAATATCAGCAGAGCGGATGAAGTCTTGGAAGTCAGATGCTTTAAGCCGCTCAGGGGCAATGTATATAATCTTGTACACGCCGTCTCGTGCGTTCTTAAGAGCAATGTAGGTCTGTTTCTCTGTTAGTGAGCTATTAATATAGGCTGCTCTGACACCGGCTTGAGTTAGCGCGTTTACCTGATCCTTCATAAGCGAGATCAAAGGGGAGATAACAAGCGTAATGCCGCCAAAAAGTAATGCCGGAACCTGAAAACAGATGGATTTCCCTGCTCCTGTAGGCATAACGCCTACGACATCACGACCTGCTAATACGCTGTCAATCAATTGTTCCTGCCCCTCGCGGAAATGGTCGTACCCGAAATAGTGTTTTAATACATCTACCTTATTGAGCAAAAAAGTCACCTCCCTATTAACTGAGGGTAACAGAGTAGCAGAAAAGTAGTTTCTAAGAGTAGTTTAGATGCTTTCTTGTTGTTCGGCAATGCCCACATAGATTAGTCGGACGAATCTATATGCTTTACCCAAACGTATGTTCTGGGTATAATAGAGAAGACAGGGAGGGTGATCTACGTGGATGTCTTTGACAAGCTAGGGATTCTAGCGGATGCGGCAAAGTACGATGTGGCCTGCACTTCGAGTGGGGTGGACAGAAACACAACTGCGGGCGGCATGGGCAACGCCGTTGCCGCTGGCATTTGCCATAGCTTTGCTGCAGACGGCCGCTGTATTTCACTATTAAAAGTGCTGATGACAAACGCCTGCGTCTATGATTGCCAGTACTGCGTGAATCGTCGGTCCAACGATACACCCCGCGCGACCTTCACTCCCCGTGAGCTAGCGGACTTGACCATCGGGTTTTACCGCCGCAACTACATAGAAGGCCTATTTCTTAGTTCCGGCGTGCTGAAAAACCCTGACTATACTACCGAGCAACTGATAGAAGTGCTGCGCCTGCTGCGGGAGGAGTATCGCTTCTCGGGATACATCCATGTAAAGGCCATCCCCGGCGCGGACAGTGGCTTACTGGCACGCCTAGGGCTATTGGCCGATCGCATGAGTGTAAACATTGAGCTGCCCTCGGAGAACAGTCTGCTATTACTCGCACCGGACAAATCCAAGCAGTCCATTTTTGCCCCGATGGGTTATATTAAAGATCGCATCCACGAGAACACCACTGACATTGTTAAGTACCAGCATGCGCCGAAGTTTGCGCCTGCCGGCCAAAGCACCCAGATGATTATCGGTGCAACTCCGGATACAGATTTTAAGATACTTAATCTCACGGAATCCCTTTACAAGAGATACAGCCTCAAGCGGGTCTTTTTCTCTGCCTACATGCCCGTAGCTAAGAGCTCCTTGCTTCCGGCACTAGATACTAAACCGCCATTACTCAGGGAACACCGACTTTACCAAGCAGACTGGCTGCTGCGGTTCTATGGCTTTAGGGCTAGCGAGCTACTTGATGAGGAGCATCAGAACTTCAACCCCTTTGTGGACCCCAAATGTAACTGGGCGATAAACCATATGGAACTGTTCCCTATGGACGTAAACCGCGTCTCCTACGATGATCTTCTGCGAGTGCCAGGCATTGGGGTAACCAGCGCCAAACGGATTCTGACCGCTCGCCGCACGGGTTCTCTGGGCTTTGATGGGCTTAAGAAGCTCGGCGTGGTGCTCAAGCGGGCGCAATATTTCATTACCTGCAGCGGCAAAGCTCGCCCGGGTCTGAATACCACACGTAGCATAGTGCTGCAGTCCCTCATGTCGCCGAAGGAGCTTGGCATGTACCGCATAGAAGCACAGCCCGCGCAGCTTTCTATCTTCGAGCAGCCATTATTAACACAGGAGGATCTGAGCTTATGCCTGACAGGTCCGATGTAATCTATCAGTACGATGGTAGCTTTGATGGACTACTGTGTTGCGTATTCGAAAGCTACGATAAGAAGGAGATTCCAGCAGATGTTCTTGCTCCGGGCCAGCACCAGGCCATGCTCTTTGCTGTTAAGAACATTGTTACAGATGAGCAGAGGGCAGGTCGCGTGCTGGCCTCTATCCCAACGAAAATGGGAGGCCTCGCTCTAGACTTCGTACGGCACGCCTTCCTAACTTGTCTGCCTCAGAAAGAGATATACATCCTGCTATTTCTGCGCCTCGGCTACCAACACGGGCCTTGTGTGATGAACATGCTGGCTGATGACGTGGTGAGTACGTTGTTTAAGGCGGTTACGCACCTTAAGCGGGAAAGTCATCTCCTAAAAGGCTTTGTGCGCTTCTCGGTGGTGAACAATGCCCTGACAGCGGAGATAGAGCCAAAAAACTGTGTGCTGCCGCTGCTAATGGATCACTTTTGCGACCGCTACCCGGAAGAGAGCTTCTTAATACATGACAAAACCCATGGGATGGCACTAATATACCAGCCGCATCGGCACGCTATCATACCAATTGATGCTCTACAGCTACCTGAGCCAGACGAAGAGGAGCTTGCCTTTAGGCAGCTATGGCGCCTTTTCTATGACACCATCGCTATAGAAGGGCGTTACAACCCCAAATGCCGCATGAGCCATATGCCCAAGCGCTACTGGAAGTACATGACGGAGTTTGGTCAACCACAGGAATTGATACCAAAGCTAGGAGATCAAGTAAAGAGGCTCTCTTTTAACATTTTATGAATGGTATCTGTTCGCTGAGGCTATAAGGTGTTATAAATAACTTGTAAAATAAATTAGGGGAGGGTCCGTATATGAGAATTGGTATTATCGTTCATTCGCAGACGGGGCATACCTTTAGTGTAGCAGAGAAGCTACAGGAAAAGCTCAGTGCAGCGGGGCATACAGTGGATCTAGAACGGCTGCAAACTGTTGGGGAGGCCAAGCTTGGAGCAAAGGTTAACTTTGAGGCTCTTCCCGACATTGGGACTTACGATGCACTGGTGTTTGGAGCTCCGGTGCAAGCGTTCTCTCTCTCATCAGTCATGCAAGTCTATTTAGGGCAAATTACGGCAGTGCAAGGTAAGAGAGTGGCGTTCTTGGTAACACAGCAATCCCCGTTTTCTTGGATGGGTGGGACCCGGGCTCTGAGGCAATTTAGAAACGCGAACGGGTTAAGAGGTGCTGTTTTTTGTGGCACAGGCCTTGTCAATTGGTCCAAGGCCGGCCGTGAGCAACAGATAAACGATGTAGTCAAGAATTTGAGCCAGCAGTTGTGCCCGAAGTAGAGGCATGAAAAAGAGACGTAATGTAATTATCACGCTTATACTGGTGGTTGTTGTCGGCGCAGTGGTCGGCAAGATCACTTTTAACAACATTGCTGCAGCCCACCAGAGACTTTTGGATGAGAGAATTCCCAGTGTCCTTTTGTCGGGTATACCTGATGGTACCTACATGGGAAGCTATAGTGCCTTTCCAGTATTAGCTGAGGTTAAAGTGACAGTGAAAGCGCAGACCATAACTGATATTGAGCTAGTGAAACACCGCAACGGGCAAGGAGAGTGGGCTGAAGCAATTCTGGTCAAGGTGGTCGCCTCTCAGTCGCTAGATGTTGATGTAATAGCGGGGGCTACCATCAGTAGCAGGGTTATCCTGCGGGCAATCGGAAAAGCTCTTGAGCGGTAAGCTCGTAGGAGAGGCGGAATAGATATGCTAGAAATTCCAGAGGCCTTGACTATCGCGCGGCAAGTGGAGGCAGCGTTACTTGGACGGAGCGTTACCCGCGTTGTCGCTGGTCATTCACCGCATAAATTTGCGTGGTATTATGAGGAGCCAAGCGCTTACTCTGAGATGCTAGTAGGACGTGTCATTGCTAAAACGGCAGCTCCGGGGGGCAAGGTGGAGGTCATTGCCGGTGACGCGGTGATGCTCTTTGGAGACGGTGTAAACCTGCGCTATCACTCGCGTGGGGAGCAGCACCCTGTTAAACATCAGCTATTGGTGGAGTTTGACGACGGGTCGGCCCTGAGCGGATCGGTGCAAATGTATGGTGGCCTATGGTGTTTCCCTAAAGGGTCTTTCAATAACTACTACTATCAAGTAGCCAGAGAAAAGCCAACGCCGCTTAGTCCGGACTTTGCCCCGGAGTATTTTCGTGGTCTTACAGCTATGCCGGGCGTGGCTAAGCTTAGCACCAAGGCCTTTTTAGCTACTGAACAGCGCATACCAGGCCTAGGCAATGGCGTGTTACAGGATATCTTATATAATGCAGGTATTCACCCCAAACGCAAGATGGGAACTCTTACAGACGCCGACATCGAGAACCTCTACGCGGCGGTTAAGACTACTCTCGCCGAAATGACGGAACTAGGCGGTAGGGACACAGAAAAAGACCTTCTTGGCAATCCGGGGGGTTACCATACTAAAATGAGCAGTAAGACCCACGGCCAACCTTGCTCGCGCTGTGGCAGTATTATTGTTAAAGAGAGCTATATGGGCGGGGCGGTTTATTACTGTGGGCTCTGTCAGGTACAAGCTTAGTCGATAGCAGGCATTGTCGAACAAGTAGAAGGGAAGGGAGAGAGTGCGAGGCAAAGGGGACGGGTCCTCTTGTCGGAAAGTTGCTGAGCTGATAGTATCCCGACTTTGACAGCCCTCCGCGAAAAAAAGGCCGCAATGCCCTTATAAATACAGGGTTTGCGGCCTTGGTGCATCGACACAAATTTGTAGGGGAACGATCATTTTTTGACGGCTGCTAAAATATTTTTTACCTCACCTAACCGAAGTCTTTTCTTCGTGAAGTCGATGCCGAGGGCGTCACCTAAGGCATCTGAAATCTCGCTGCGGTAATCAAACAGATAGAGGTTCTCCTGCTCGTTGGAACAAGCAATGCTGTTTAGGCACTCTAGGATCTTTTCCGTCGAAAATCGGTGGTTAACTTTTTTCTGCATTAACCGCAGTATCACCAGCGCTAAAAAGCAGGTTAGAAAATGAGCACCGATGCGATCTTCTCTAGAAACGTACACTGGACGCGCCTCTAGCGTACTTTTTGTGATCCTGAATGTTTCTTCAATCTCCCACAGGCCGCGGTAGGTTTCGATGACCTCCGCGTCTGACATGTCGAGCTCACTAGTGACAATGGAGTAGTAGCCATCGTATTTTTCCTCTTCCGCGACCTTGCCTGAATCAAATTGCGGGCGCAGTTTCGCCAGAAGTATCTCGCCTGTCTCTGTATCTACCTCTAGGTTTTTTAGGTATTTGGCCGCCCCATAGGAGGAGGCCTTGTTGTATTTTTGCGGGTCCGCCTCTAGTGCTTTCGCTTTCTTTAGGAGCTCTTCCCGCTCCGCACGAGCTTTGTCGGCGTACTTCTTGGCCCAGAATACCACTTGCTTTTCATACACAGTCTTCTTTGCCGTTTTGCCGCTAGTTAGGGTCACGTTAATGTCTCGGGCAATCCGTCGGCTCTTCATCTTGAACTCAGCATCTTCCCTAATTGGTTTGCCATCGGTTCCGACGTACCCCTCACTGTCCAGCACATAGCCCTTAAAAGCCTCAGCGCCGCCA
>Ga0207951_100381_pt1 | contig 23181 bp, 27 predicted proteins | sample Subbio12Aug_8Bad_FD_184830 | JGI IMG/M metagenome (GOLD analysis project Ga0207951, IMG submission 184830) | Serpentinite rock and fluid subsurface biosphere microbial communities from McLaughlin Reserve, California, USA - CR12Aug_8Bad (SPAdes) | ecosystem: Environmental > Terrestrial > Deep... | reverse complement strand
TGATCGCGATTCTTGGCCTCAAGGAAGAAGCGAACAGAGTTTTAGGGTAAGGATTCACTCTGCGAATCCTTATGCATTACAACTATTTACATAAGACCTTTTTCATAACTAGGAAACTCGGGCTAGGGATGCTTTGATCGCCCTCTCGACCAGCACCTTAACCATTTCCTTCCGATATTCGGCAGAGGCGCGAATGTCGGAGATGGGAGAGGTCTCTCCTTTCGCTACTTCTGCCGCCTGAAGAATCACTCTTTCATCCACCCTCTTCCCTGTCAGGAGCTTCTCGGCTCCTCTCGCCCTGATCGGAGTCGGAGAGACCGAGCCCAAAGCAATCCGGACCTCTTCAAGGCTTCCTCTCCCCGGAACTACGGTCAGCAGAACAGCCGCGCTCACCAGTGCAAGGTCCATACTCTTTCTTCGTCCCAATTTGAGGTATGAGAACGAACTATTGACGGGCGGTTTGGGAACGATCACCTCTTTGAGCACCTCATCCTTCTCAAGAACCGTCTCCCCGGGCCCTGTAAAGAAGGATTCAAGGGGAAGGCGTCGCTCTCCTCTTCCGCTTGCGAGACAAACCTGTGCTTTTAGAACGAGCAGGGGTGAAGCAGTATCGGCTGAGGGAGAAGCATTGCAGAGATTCCCACCAAGAGTCCCCAGATGACGAATCTGAGGGGAGCCTATCTTATGGGCGGCCAATGCGAGGAGCTTCCATCCATCCGTGAGTAAAGTCGATCTTTCAATATCCGCATGTCTTGCAAGAGCGCCGATCCGAAGTGAATCTCCATCTCTTTCTATCCCTCTCAACCCGGACAGGGTGAGCAGATTGATTAGTTTCTGTGGAAGGACCAGCTTTTGTTTCATCTGGACGAGCAGGTCCGTTCCGCCGGCAATCAATCTAACATCTTTTCCATACCGGGCGAGTAGGTCAAAGACTTCTGAAAGGGAAGAGGGATTAAAAAATTCAAAACGCCTGAGAGGCATTGGACCAATTAGGCAATAGTTAGAAAAACGATGCCTGTTATGATAGTCAGTTAGTCTTATAGTCAGATAGTCCCATAGTCAATAAACTTATTTGTTCTTAATGATTCGACCATACGACCATAAGACTATGAGACTAATGCTTCTTCTTTCGACTAAAGAATCCGATCCTTGACGGCTGGAAATTCTCCCCTGACGGAGGAAACTTTCTCAATATCGATCTCAGCCTGAAGGATACACTCCTCATCTCCGCCGCTCGCAAGAATGGTTCCCCAGGGATCCACAATCATGCTGTGGCCACAGAACTGAGTCCCCCGGTTCTTTCCCGCGCAGTTGCTCGATATTAAGAAGGCGCTGTTCTCAATGGCCCTGATCCGGTTAAACATCAACCAGTGTTCCAGCCGTGGATAGGGCCACCCCGAGGCTACCAAAAATATTTCAGCTCCTTTATTCAGCATGATCCTGAAGAGTTCCGGAAACCGGAGGTCGTAGCAGGTACACATTCCGATTTTACCCAGGGGGGTTTCAACCACAACCACTTCATTGCCGCGCGAAAGGATCTGGCTCTCCTGGGATCCATATCCGAAGAGATGGATCTTCCGATACCTGGCGATCAACGTCCCATTGGGATCAAAGAGAAGACTGGTATTAAATAATTGACCCCTGTCCCTCTCTACGAAACTTCCTCCATGAAGATAAAAGCCATGCTCTTTGGCCCTACGGGATAGCCTCTGAGCCGTCTCCCCGCTGACCGTCTCCGACTCTTTCGAATAGAGATCGAAGGAGAAGTAGCCGATGTTCCATATCTCGGGAAGGATGACAAGGTTTGCGCCTTTCACCTGATCCAGGAGCGATTCAACCTGCTCAATCCTCCCGGACTTATTCTCCTCACCAATCCATAGTTGAATCGATGCCACTTTAAACATCTTTATCATCTCCTTAAATGAGATTTCTGAAAAAGTCCAGAAATCTCTGATTACACCGATTAGAACAGATTGCCCAGATTAGAAATGTATTGATAAATAAAGGAAAATCTGTGGAATCTTTTTTTACATCTGTGAAATCAGAGAGCGAAATGTAATTTTTAAGAGCTCTCTAAATAATCCAGCGCCTGAACCTGATAATGACAATTCAACCTTTTCCCGGTTCGGGGATTGTAAAGTTCTGCCTCGAAATAGGGCCCGTAAACAAATTTCCCCGTAAGGATGGGAATGGTCCCGGAGAAGATCATGGTTCCGTCGAGACTCTTATCAATCGATTTATTCTTAACAAAATCCATCAGGTCTTCAGGGAGCATCATGGCCGAAAGTGGAGCTTCCTGATACAGAACCCTCTTGTCTTCTTCATTTTTCGTCCAGCCTCTCAGGATGATCTCATCCCAATCCCCTCTGATCTCCTTCAGCCGCCAGAGGCGATCGGACATGATGTTCGGACAGACCTGCTTCGATTTGATAATGCTGACCGATTCCAATTCCCTATCCGTGTGATCGCTTCCGACCCCGACATAAACCTCCTCCCCGGAGCAGAGAAGGACGTATTCTGCCTCACCGGAGGTTCTTTCACTGACAACCTCAATCTCATCATCAAAATAGACTAATTGAGTGATCATTTCATAGGCCGTGGGTGTCGATTCCGGAGCCGGCACCCCTTCCTTCTTCAGCTCTTCAATATGCTTTCTCACCTTCTCCTGGTCCCTTCCCGTATAACCTGCGTTGACCATCCGCCTCATCTCAAAATAGAACTCTTCTTCCCGGCCATTCGTTTCAAGGTAGAATTTCATGGTCTTCATCCTGTGCCTCTTTGAACACGATTTAAAATGTCGCGTCGGCATTTACTGCCGACGAAATCCTTATTCGTCCCCAATAAATGGGGACGCTACACTATTTATAATACCTGATCTCAAAGGTGATGCATCCCCTCGGGACCTCATAGGGACCATGTTTCATTCCCGGAGGCCGGCAGGCATAAAATCCCTTGCAAAAGGTCTTCTTCTTGGCAAGGTCGATCAACTCGCCTTCGACGATGTAAACCTCCTCCCAGAAATCATGCACCAGGGTCTGAGGCGTTCTGATGCCCGGTGGGAATTTTAACAGACGAGAATAGGATTTCGTCTCAGGGTCCAGGCTGAGAATTTTCTCCTTGATCCCGAGGGTATCTCCTTCCACGGGTCTCCATTCATACTCAGTATCGACATCAATGAATTCAATCTCCGGTTTCGCCATTTCTCTCCTCCTGCATAAATGAATGACTGGGGTTAAAGGGTTACGGGTTTCTTAACCTTAACCTCAACCTTAACACTCTTGGAATCAGGGTTTCTCATTGGCCAGGTTGTTCTTCATCATCTCGCCGAGGGCCTTTGACCGCTCGGTCGCCACCTCGACCGCATTGATCAGGGTCGTCCTCAACCCGCCCTGCTCCAGGGTATGGAGACCTGCAATGGCTGTTCCCCCCGGTGACGTAACCATATCTTTTAGTTTTCCCGGATGCTCGCCTGTCTCGATCAACATCTTCGCCGCGCCCAGAACGGTTTGAGAAGCCATAATCAATGCATCATCTCTTGATAGCCCCACCTTGACCCCTGCATCCGCCAGGGCATCGATGATCAGGAAGATGTAGGCAGGTCCGCTCCCGCTCAAACCGGTCACTGCATCGAGAAGGTATTCTTCGATGAGGATCGATTTTCCCACGGAATCGAAGATCGTCTTCGCCATCATCAAGTCCTCTTTCGAGGCATGCCTTCCTCCGGCAATGGCTGAAACCCCCTCCCGGACGGAGACACAGATGTTGGACATGACCCGGATCAGTTTCAGTTCTTTCCTGGCGCAGGATTCGATCGCATCGAGCGGAACCCCGGCCGCAATGGAGATGATCAGTTTCGTGAGGTCAAGATGCTTGGCCACCTCTTCTATCACTTGCTTCATAATCTGAGGTTTCACGGCAAGAATCACGATATCGGATTGTTTCACCACTTCCGAGTTGTGAGAGGTTCCCCTCGCCCCGTATTTTTCCCGGATCGCCTTCAGCCTTTCGGGTCTGACATCCGAGCACAGGATCTGCTCCGGCCGACAGAGATGGCCATGAAGGAGCCCGTGGATCAGGGCTTCTCCCATATTGCCCGACCCCACAAAACCGATCTGTTTATTCCTCAGCATTGTCTCTCCTCCTCAAGGGGTTTACCCCGTTAGAAATTACAGTGGTTGCGATCCCGAAGGGTCGGGACGGGGCACTATTTCTAACGGGGTAAAGATTTTTGTAGCAAAGATATAAAGAGTTGTGGTAAATATGAAGAAACATAAAACTGAAATGGGGGTCTGTCAAGGATTAAATGGGAGAGCTCTAAAGAACTACTTCACGCTCCCTTGATGACACAGATTTTCCTCTTCTCCCCTTTTTACCGAAGGGGGGATGGGAGGATGATGGTGAGGGATGATGTTTCAGTATATCGTGATCGAAGGGCCGATCGGCGTAGGCAAAACGAGCCTGACCAGACTTCTGGCAAAAGAGTTTAATGCGCGATTGATCCTGGAGAAACCGGAAGAGAATCCTTTTCTTTCCCAGTTCTATCGGGATAGGAAAAAGTATGCCTTTCAGACCCAGATCTTCTTCTTGCTCAACCGTTTCCAGCAGCAGAGGGAGATTGCCCAGTTCGACCTTTTTAATCAGGTCACCCTGAGTGACTATCTCTTCGCCAAGGACCGGATTTTTTCCTCCATGAATCTGGACGACCATGAATTAGCCCTCTATGATCAGATCTATAGCCTTCTCAATGGACAGATCCCCACCCCGGACCTGGTGATCTTTCTTCAGGCAAAGCCTGAAGTTCTGCATCACCGGATCAAATCGAGAAATATCGCCTATGAGAAAGATGTGGATTTAGAATACCTCAAAACATTGACGGAAGCCTACAACTACTACTTCTTCCACTATGACCAGAGTCCTCTGCTGGTGGTCGATACGAGTGAGATCGATTTTGTCAATCGGAAAGAGGACTTCAATCAGCTCATTCGGGAGATCAAGCAGATGAAGAAGGGAACCTGGTATTTCATCCCCATGAAATCCAAATAAAAAAATCGTCTAATCGTCTCATTGTCGTATCGTCTTTTAGTCGATTAAAAAAACAGACAAACTGACTATACGACTATGCGACTATTCGACTACTTTTGCGCTATGTCCCTGTTGAGGGTTCGCCCGTAACCTTAGGGGGCTCCTTGGATGCAGCTTTTTCAGCCTTCTTCTTTCCCGCCTCTTTCACCATCTCCTTTGGTGTGGAGGAGGCCAGAAGCCCTTTTGCGCGGAGTTTTTTTCTTTCCTTCTCCCGTTTTCTTCTTCTCGCTAATACCCGGTCCTTTTCCCGTCTTGGCATATATCCTCCTTTTTCAAAAATTAAATCCGAAATCCTAATCTCGAAATTCGAAACAAATCCAAAATTCGAATATCAAATGCCCGAAACATTTTCTGATGATGTTGTTTTGAATTTTGAATTTTTGTTATTCGAATTTGTTTCGAGTTTCGGATTTCGAATTTCGAATTTTTCATGGTAGCGTGGCAAGCCACAGAGACGGCTGATCTCCTCCATGGCTCTTTCGGTAAGAGCGATCGCATCTGATTCTCTCTCTGCAAAGAGGGGGGAGCCGATCGAAATCTCCACTCGCCTCCTCCACATCTTTCTCTCTCTGTAGCAGATCCCAACCGGGATAAAAGGGATTTTCTGTTTCAATTCTTCCTGATATTTCAGGATCATTTGAAGAAGCCGGCTTTTGCCTGCGCCCACGATGTCTCTAAAGTAGGCGCCTTCCGGAAAGATGACGATCTTCTCATTAGTTTTCAGCAACGTGACGAGCTTTTTGAAAGAGTCCAGTGTCCGGATCGATTTCTCACGATCTACCGGAATCGCCCCTCCAAGGAACATATAATGCCGGAGCAGGGGATGTCGGAAGAGTTCTTTCTTGGCGACGAAATAGAGCTGCGGATGAAAAACAATGCCCACCAGTGGGATATCCATCCAGTACTGATGCTTCGGAAGAATAATGACAGGACCTTGATCTCCAAGGGACCCATTCCCCTCTATCTCGATTTTGTAGAAAAAGGAAAAGACTAATTGAGCAATCCGTTTGGTCATTGAATAGACAAAGGAGTTTCTTTTCATCGCTCTTCCACGTTATTCACCCTCCCCTCCATCCCCTGAAGCTGTAAAAAAATTGCATGAATCACCCCCACCCTCACCCTCCCCCATCAAGGGGGAGGGAATTTCTTTTTTTATTTCAATATATTTACCCTCTCCCCTTGCGGGAGAGGGTAGGGGTGAGGGGGAAGATCGATATCAATACGAATCCAAAAGGTCTTCTTTGGGAATTTCCGGGGGAATTTCGACCTTTAGCCACTCTTTCTTTGCCCGCTTAGCAGCTGCCATGCCGGCCTTCAGGGCATCCCGATTTAACTTCTCTGTTCCCTTGGGCACTCGTGCCAGAACTGCTGACTCTATTGCTTTCGACGAAACGATGGGGGTCAGTTGAGACAGGGCGCCGAGAGCCACGATATTGGCCACCATCTCCCTTTTAAATTTCTCTCTCGCAATTCGGGTAAAAGGAATCTGAAAGGCCCTCGGTTGAGGAACCTGTGTGACAAACGTCGAATCGACAATGAGGAACCCCTCCGGTTTGAGGTCCGGGAAAAAATCATCGCATGATTTCTGGTTCATCACTAAAAGAAGATCGGGCTTCATCGCTTTGGGGTAGTCGATCTCCTCTTCACTGACGATCACTTCGGATTTGCTCGATCCCCCTCTTGCTTCCGGGCCATAGCTCTGAGTCTGGGCGACGAATTGGTGATCGTAAATTCCGATCGCCTCGGCCAGGATGATCCCCATCAGGATGATTCCCTGGCCTCCTGACCCTCCCAGACGAATTTCATACCGGTCAGCCATCTTTCTCCTCCGCTATGCCCGCCTACAAAACGTAACCAAAACTATTTGGAATGTCATGGCGCATATTTTCGTCATTCCTGCCCCGATTTTCATCGGGATAAACTCCAGCAGGAATCCAGGCTCTTTCATAAATCAGTTCTGGATTCCCGTCTTCACGGGAATGACAAGATTCATTAACCCGTCAAATATTAAAATTACATTCTCAGATTTATTGTGTAAGAAGTTAACATGGGCCATAAGCATTTCTACAAACTGCATCTGGAGTTCTTCTCCCAATCACCCTATCCCCCCATCCCCGCATCTCATCGTCTCCCCATCTCCTCATCACCCTATCTCCCTACCCTTCCTTGGGCCTGCTCCCGGATTCTCTCGTATTCATCCTGATAGACCGGAAGTTCCTTGTCGACCAGCACGCCGATCACCATCTTATCTTTCAGTTCATCGGGTTTCATTTTGGCCGCCTTCTCAACCGGGACAGCCTGGTCTCGCTGTTGTTCCATCATCTCCACGGCCGTTCCCAGACGGTTCTGTCTGCCATACTGAACATGACAGTGAGCGATCACTTCCACCACTGAAAACCCCCTTTTCAAAAAAGCCTTCTCCATCAGGCTGTCCAGGAGCCTTGCATGATAAACCGTCCCTCTGCCCACGAAGGCTGCCCCTGCCGTAACCGCCAGCTCAGAGATATTGAAGGATTGTTCGATATTGGAATAGACCGTGGTCGTCGATCTCATTCCGTAGGGGGTAGTGGGAGAGTTCTGTCCGCCTGTCATCCCGTAAATATTGTTGTTCAGGATGAGGGTGGTAATATCGATGTTTCGTCTGGCCGCATGGATGAAATGGTTTCCGCCGATGGCCACTGCATCTCCATCGCCCATAATGACAATCACTTTCAGGCTGGGTTTGGCCAGCTTGATCCCCGTGGCAAAGGTGAGGGCCCGGCCGTGTGTGGTGTGAAGAGTATTGAAATCGACATAGACCGGAAGCCTGCTTGAACACCCGATGCCCGAAACCAGAACGATCTCATCCTTCTCATAGCCGATCCGGTCAATGGCCCGGATGAGGGCGCCTAACATGATGCCGATCCCGCAGCCCGGGCACCAGACATTTGGAAACTTTTTGTCATGGCGAAGGTACTTGTGGATCAATTTGGTGATCTCCGACATCAGGATACCTCCAAGCACGAATCATTGCAAAATGATCAATGAAAATTTAACAATGCAAAATAAATTTAAAAAATTCTGAAATGATTAACTTTTCCCCAAAATTTGTAATTTTCAATTTGCAATTTATGATTTTCAATGATTGGTTATCGATACTTCCTGGATTCGATTCAATATCTCCATCGGAGTGATGATTGTCCCATCCACTTTGTTCAGGGTAACGACTCTCGCCACTCCACGGTTCACCCGCTTCACCTCCCGGGAGATCTGGCCCATATTCATTTCGGGAACGATCAGAATTTTGGAGGTCTGGAGAGCCTTCTCCACGGCTGTTCTCATAAAAGGCCAGATCGTAGACAATTTGAGGAGCCCGACCTTCAGCCCCTTCTCCCTGGCTTCGATCACCGCCCTCTTTGCAGAGCGGGCCACGCATCCGTAGGCGACGATCGTGATTTCAGCGTCTTCCGTCTTGAAAAATTCGGCTGTCTGAATTTCTGAGAAATGGGAGCTGATCTTGCGATGAAGCCTGGAGATGAAAGGGCCGATCTCATCCGGCCTCGATGTGGGAAAACCCCGGACATCATGGGTCAGGCCGGTCACATGATAACGGTACCCTTCCCCGAAATTGGCCATGGGGGAGACGCCGCTGGGCGTATCTTCGTAGGGGATATACCATTCGGGTGGCATGGTGGGTCTGACCCGGTTAATGATTTCGATCTTCTCCTCATCGTCCAGCGCCATCTTCTCCCGCATATGGCCGACCACCTCATCGATTAAAAGGACGACAGGGGTCCGAAACTTCTCTGAAAGGTTAAAGGCCTGGATGGTCATGTCATAACATTCCCTGACGGTAGAGGCGGACAGCACGATGATGGGATGATCGCCATGGGTTCCCCACCGTGCCTGCATCACATCACCCTGCGCCGGGAAGGTGGGAAGTCCTGTGCTGGGACCTCCCCGCATTACATTGACGATGACACAGGGGACCTCAGCGATAATGGCCAGCCCCAGATTTTCCTGCATCAGTGAAAATCCCGGGCCGCTCGTTGCGGTCATGGACTTCACCCCTGTGAGGGAGGCGCCGATGACCGCACCAAGGCTTGCGATCTCATCCTCCATCTGGATGAAAGTTCCATCGGTCTTGGGCAATCGAACCGATAACACTTCGGAGATCTCTGTGGCCGGAGTGATGGGATAGCCCGCAAAAAAACGGCAGCCTGCCCGCAGGGCTCCCTCCGCCACGGCCTCATTGCCCTGAAGCAACAATTCTTTCCGGTGAGATTTCTTCTTCTCCCTTTGGTTCTGTCTCTTCACCTTTGACCTCGGCTCTCTTCTTCTCTTTGTTTTTTGTCTCCACGGTGATCGCAAAATCGGGACACCGGACCTCACACCATCCGCAGTTGGTGCATTTTTCAATATCCTTCACATAGGGATAACCCGCCTCGTCTTTGGCCAGGACCCCTGTGGGACAGAAGGCGATACAGATCCCGCAGGCCTTGCACCAGGCCTTAAAGATATCGATCCTGGGCGGTTCCTTCATCTTCTTTGGTTCTGACATGACTCCCTCTTCATTGGGGACAGATTAAAACCCTGCTTTCAATCCATTTCCGTAACATATTTAAACTGAAATCAAAAGGGTTGTCAAAGGTTTTCGGTCAGGGTTTTTAAGGTGAAAATTTTTCCATTGACAGGAAATTCCAGATTTAATATATTTCTATCACACAAAGTATCCTTTTGCCAATTTACCTTATAAAGGGTCTCAAAATTGAATGACATAGACATTGGAAAATCTCCCCCTGCCTTCGTCCCGCAAGGCGGGACTTTGCGCGGGCAGGTCGCCTCTCTTTTCCAAAGAGGGGTGACGCCTCCCTTTGTAAAAGGGAGGCAGGGAGGGATTTTATAAATGAATGTCTTCTTCGTTTTGGTACTGAATGACTTTCGGCAATATCTATAATCTGTTGCATTTAATTGAGACTATCTCGTTTGGCTCCATTGTATCCCTTGCTCATAGCTGAATATATTGGCGTATACTTGACACTCTAAGCATTGGATACTATAAGTCTCTTCTAATTGCAACAATATTTAATTTAGCCGATAGTCATGTACTGTTAATAATCCCTCATGAAAGGAGCTGGCTATGATCTCTTTGAATGTCAATGACAAGAAGTACAAAGTTGATGTTCCAGAAGACGTCACGTTGCTGTGGGTTCTACGAGACCACCTAAAACTGACGGGCACCAAGTACAGTTGCGGAATTGGAGAATGCGGCGCATGTACCGTCCATATCAATGGCAAGGCAGAGAGGTCGTGCGTGATCCCTATGAGTCAGGTCAAGGGGAAAAAGATCACGACGATCGAGGGGCTGCCGGACAACCATCCGGTAAAGAAGGCATGGATACAGGAACAGGTTCCACAATGCGGTTTTTGTCAACCCGGGGTAATCATGCAGGTCTCTGCTCTCCTCTCACAGAAGCCCTCTCCAACGGCTGATCAGATTATCAACAAAATGGACGATGTCATCTGCCGGTGCGGAACCTATCCGCGCATAAAGAAAGGCATCCAGACCGCTGTTCAGATGATGAAAAAGGAGGTGAAGAAATAATGAACACGACAATTTCACGTCGCTCTTTCTTAAAGCTAACTGGTCTCACCATCGCCGTTTCTGTCACCCCGTTTGGGCATACCATTCTCAATGCTTCAGAGAAGAAAGATCTCATGACCTTCAATCCAAATGCGTGGCTCCACATTACCTCCGACAACAAAGTCACCATTTATATAGGCAATTCCGAGATGGGGCAGGGAGTCCTTACGGCCCAATCCATGATCATTGCCGATGAACTCGAAGCGGACTGGAAACAGGTCAAAATCAAACAGGGTCCGGCCGCGGATGCATTAAAAAGTCCTATCTTGGGAGCTCAAATCACGGTGGGGAGCGCAAGTATGAGAGGGTTTTACGAACCCTTGCGAAAGGCAGGAGCCGCAGGTCGGGCCATGTTGATCAAAGCGGCAGCCGAAACCTGGAAGGTTCCGGAAAGTGAATGCAAGGCTGTACTTGGGACTGTGAAGCATGACAAGAGTAAGCGAAGTCTCACGTATGGCCGGCTCTGCGAAACGGCGGCCAAACTGGAGGTTCCCAAAGATCCTCCCCTTAAGAAAGAAGAAGAGTTTAGATACATGGGCAAGCCCATGCCCCGTGTGGACGTCCCGGAAAAGGTGAGAGGCAAGGCGGTCTATGGCCTCGATGTCAACGATGAGAATGTTAAGGAACTGAAGGATCTGCATTATGCGGTGATCGCACGTCCTCCTGTCTACGGCGCGAAGTCCGTATCATTCGACCAGAAAGCAGCCGAGCAGGTGAAGGGTGTGGTCAAGGTGATGCAGATTCCTCAGGGGATTGCCGTGTGCGCCACATCCACTGACGCCGCCCTGACGGGCAAGGATGCTCTCAAGGTGCAGTGGGACAAGGGAACCCACCCCGATATGGACAACGCCTATATTGAAAAACTGATGATGGGGGATCTGGACAAACAGGGGGCTAAAGTCCATGAGGCTGGGGATGCCAAAAAGGCTCTCGGCGAAGCAGCAAAAAAAGTGGAAGCCACCTATTATATCCCATGCGTTGCCCATGCCACCATGGAACCCATGAATGCTACAGCCTATGTCCAGGCTGACCGGTGCGATGTGTGGTCACCCAACCAGAACCAGACCGGTTGCAAGGGTATGGCCGCAGGCATAACGAAATTACCTCCGGAGAAGATCCATATCCATACGACCTTCCTTGGATGCGGTTTAGGAAGGCGCGCGTTTGCGGATTTTGTCCCCGAGGCCGTGATCCTCTCAAAAGCCCTTGAGAAACCGGTCAAAGTTACATGGACAAGGGAGGACGATATTAGATACGACAGGTTTCGCGCTCCCATGACTCATCGGATTCAGGGCGGTCTTGATGCTCAGGGTCAACTGACCGGCTGGTATCACAAAACCTCCGCGATCTCGATTATGAAACCCGTCAATCCAAGAGCCATTAAGGACGGAGTCGATTTCTATTGTCTGTGGGGCCTCTGGGATGTGCCGGATTCTCCGCACTGGAACGGCAAGATTCAGTATGAGATACCGAACCTTTTCATCGAATTCCTTATGGCCGACCTTCCCATTCTCTGCTGGCCATGGCGTTCGGTTCAGAATGGCCCCAATGCGTATGCCATTGAATGCTTCATGGATGAGCTGGCTCTTGCCGCTGGAAAGGACCCTCTCGAGTTTCGCCTGCAGAATTTGAAAAATAACAAACGGGCTTCTCGCGTGCTACAGACCGTTGCGGAGAAGGCAGGATGGGGCAAACCCATTCCAAAGGGTCAGGGACGTGGCATTGCCCAGCATGCCTGCTTTGGAACCTGGGCTGCCCAGGTGGTAGATCTTTCTGTGGATAAAAACACCGGTAAGATCAAGGTGCATCGCGTGGTGGCGGCAGTAGATTGCGGGCCAGTAATCAATCCCGGGCCTCTTGAAGAGCAGATAGAGGGAGGAATCATTTTAGCCCTCAGCACTGCCCTCATGGAAGAAGTGAAGTTTGCTGACGGCGGGGTCGCATCGGATAATTTTCACGACTACCCTATCATCCGGATGAGTGAAACGCCTGAAATTGAGGTCCACATCGTGAAAAGCACGGATAAGATCGGCGGTATCGGGGAGCTTGGCGTTCCGCCCCTGGCGCCTGCCGTGGCCAATGCATTTTTCAATGCAACAGGCGTCCGGATCAGACGCATTCCCCTCACGCCCAAAGTGGTTATGGATGCATTGAAAAAAGCATGAGAACTTGAGAGTGTGGCGAAGGTGAATGTTAAAAGGTGACATCATTCTAAAAAGATGGTGTCACCCTTTTTTTTATGATGAATTCGTAAAAAGGCTTTCCCAGTAATCCTTTCATGCTTCGACAAGCCTGTCCTGAGCGAAACTTTCGTCCTTCGAGAGCCTCAGGACGAACGGTTTTTTCCGAAGGTCCTGAGCGAAGTCGAAGGAAGGGCTCATGCTTCGACAAACTCAGCACAACGGAAAAAGTCAATGATTTCTATATAAACTCCGTTCACCTTGAGCCAGTCGAAGGGTGATGTTGATTTTTTACGAGACTGTTTAGAGGTTTTCGATGAGGGCGGTGGCAAATTCTGAGCACTTCACTTTCTTCGCTTTTTTCATCTGCCGTGCAAGATCATAGGTGACCACCTTTTGGGATATTGTCTTCTCCAGCCCTTTCGTAATGGCCTCCCCTGCTTCCTTCCAACCAAGATAATCGAACATCATCGCTCCGGAAAGGATTAAGGAGGAAGGATTTATCACATCCTGGTCCGCATATTTAGGCGCACTTCCATGGGTCGCCTCAAAGACAGCGGCCTGATCTCCGATATTTGCCCCGGGCGCCATGCCCAGGCCTCCAACCTGAGCGGCAAGGGCATCGGACATATAATCCCCGTTGAGATTAGGCATGGCCAGAACATCATATTCATCAGGCCGTAAGAGAATCTGCTGGAACATCGCATCCGCAATCCGATCTTTAAGAACGATCTTCCCGGCAGGGACATCCTTTCCTCCTAACTCACTTTCCAAAATGATCCAGTCTCCAAATTCCTCTTTGGCCAGCTCATACCCCCAATCCCTGAAAGCCGCCTCTGTGAATTTCATGATATTCCCCTTATGAACCAGAGTCACACTTTTCCGACCATGGGAGAGCGCATATTTAATGGCTCTTCGAACATGCCGCTTTGTCCCGAAGCTACTGATCGGTTTGATCCCGATCCCGGAATCTTCACGAATCTCTTTTCCCAATTCTTTTGCAAGGAATTCTCTTAATCGAAGAGCTTCTTTCGACCCCTCTTTCCACTCAATGCCGGCATAGACATCTTCCATGTTCTCGCGAAAGACCACCATGTCAACCTTTTCAGGATGCTTCATCGGACTGGGTGTTCCCGGAATATATTTTACAGGCCGGACACAGGAGTAGAGATCGAGTCTTTGCCGGAGCATCACGTTGATGCTTCGGAACTCTCCGCCCACCGGAGTGGTCAGAGGACCTTTGATTCCGACTTTATGTTCCCGGATCGTTTCAATGGTCTCTTCGGGAGCCCACTCTTTTTTCAATTGATAGGCCTTCTCTCCAGCATAGACCTCCAGCCACTCAATCTTCCTCTTGCTGCCATAACACTTTTTTACTGCGGCATCGAAGACACGAACAGAAGCCCTCCAGATATCCGGCCCTACCCCGTCGCCCTCGATAAAAGGAATGATGGGGTGATCAGGGACATTTAGTTTTCCGTCGGTGTAATCAATTTTTTCTCCAGGCATTTTCTTCCCTTGCTATTTATTTTCTATCTTCTTTACCGGTGAATCCAACCTACTTGATCATTAATTGAATCATTAAATTCAAAAATTCACCGGGAGTAACAATATGGGTATGATGGAATTCTTTAACAGGAAAGTGGTGGATATTTCCAGTGATGAGGAAATCGGCTTTCGCTTCCAAGGCACATTCTAAAAAAGCATTGTCGGCTGGTTCTTTAGCAATGTCATAAATTAAAACTTTAGGCACAACCCATAAAGCACGTTTTGTAAATATAGAAAGAAGTTTTTTTACTTCCGCCCCGTCCAGACCCTTGAATTTATCTCGTGCTAAAACCTCTTCATATTCAGTAAAGATTTCTTTGCTCAAACAAACCGTACAGTCACCTTGAATGAAAAGAGAGAGAGTTAAAGCTGGATTGCTCTGGGGCTTGAGTAGCGCTGAAACAACGACGTTGGTGTCAACCACAATTCGGAGCATATTGTCAATAATTATTTCTTAGATTTAGGTCGACGGTAAGCTGCAATTTCAGCGTCGATTTCTCCATCGCTGATCTTATCCAGCCCAGCTTTTTTAGCACTGAGTTGAATGGTGGTTAATATCTCCGGCTGTTTAATGATGTTTCTCAAATAGTCCTCCACGCCTAAAATCACGACCTTGGGTTTCCCTCGCCGACTGACTAAAAAACGGGTCTTTCCCTTTTCTGCCTTCTCCATAAGTTCCCCAAAACGAGTCCGGGCAGAAAGAGCATCGATAAGTTTTGTCATAGATTTTGTCTGCATGTTGATCCTCCAAAACGAACTAATTAGTTAAATGTTTAATCTATTTAAAGGATAGCAGAAGGGACTTTCTTAGTCAACATGGTGTGAAAAGGAAAGGCTTATCCTAAATATCTTCCGAAGACTAAGGAAGTGCAATTGCCTCCAAAAGCGAACGAGTTGGAGAGCACGACCTTTACTTCTTTTTCCCTTGACTTCTCCGGGACGTAATCGAGATCACAATCCTCATCACCCTCCCGGTGATGAAGGGTGGGAGGAATGAAATTATAAACGATGGAGAGAACCGATGCCACTGCTTCGATGGCGCCTGCCGATCCCAGGCAATGCCCCACCATCGACTTGATAGAACTGACAGGAATGGCATAGGCTCTCTCTCCAAATGCCTTTTTGATGGCCATTGTCTCAACCTTATCGTTCAGGGGTGTGCCCGTTCCATGGGCATTGATATGATCGACCTGATCAACGGAAATACCACCTTCTTCCATAGCCTCTTTCATCACTCGAGCCTCAACAAATCCATTGGGTTCAGGAGCGGTAATATGATAGGCCTCGCCGCCAATGCCATAACCCAAAAATTCGGCAAGGATCTTGGTCCCCCTTTTCATCGCCGCCTCAAAACCTTCCAAGATTAAGATGGCCGCTCCTTCACCCAGGGACATCCCGGCCCTTTTCCGATCGAAAGGCTTACAGGGAGAAGGATCCATCGCCTTAAGGGAATTGAATCCGCCAAATGTGAGCTCGCTCAGTCCATCGCTTCCTCCACAGACCACTGCCTTCACTTCCCCTTTTTTGATGAGATCGGCTCCATAACCAATAGAGGTCGCCGATGAACTGCAGGCTGTGGTGATGGTCAGCTTTGGGCCTGAAAATCCGAATCGCTCCGAAACCCGGCTGGTGGTAAAACTCGGAATGAACGGGAGAATAAGAGAAGGAGAAGACTTCCCTTTAACGAGGATTTCACGATGATAGGCCTCCGCCTCGAACATGCCTCCTGCGCCCGCCCCCAGGCAGACCCCTATTTCTTCCGGAGAATAAGAATCGATTCCGGAATCTTTAACCGCCTCTTCTGCCGCTATGAGGCCCAATTGATCCGTTCTGGAAAGTCTTTTCAGATCTCTCTTCTTAAAATATTTCTCGGGTTGATAACCCCTGACTTCGGCTCCGATCCTGGAGGGATATTTTGAGGTATCAAAAAGGGTGACCGGCCCTATGCCTGAACGGCCCTCTTTCAGGGATTGGGTAAACTCCTCCACACTCTTCCCGATCGAACAGAAAATACCCATGCCTGTAATGACAACGCGCTTCGATTTCATCGGACTGCCTAATGTATATCATTTTCAATCAAGGGCTCGCAAGACAGCCTTGTATGGCAAAGTTAAACCGGCTTCTTGATAGATAGAAAAAACTGGGGTATTATAAAACATCTCAAAAACGAACATATGTCGAAGATATGTGCGAAGGGAGGAATGATGATGGACGGTAAAGAACGATTGAATGCTCTCGAAGTGGCCCTCAAAAATGAGATGGTGGAGAGGGAATTCTATCTTAAAAACGCTGAGAGGACGAAGAACCCTCTCGGCAAGGCCATGTTCAAACAGATTGGCGATGAGGAGCTGGAGCATTACGAACGGCTGAAACAGCTCCATGAAAAGTGGGCGAAACAGGAGAAATGGCCAGAGACCGTGCCCTTGAAGGTGAAGGACACCAACATCAAGCAGGTCCTTAATGGCTTGGGCAGAAAGGCCGAGGAGACATCAAAAGGAGATGCGAGCGACCTGGAGGCGGTGAGGAAAGCTCTCGATTTCGAAGCTAAAGGTGTCAAATTCTATGCCGGTCTGAGGGATTCAGTGACCGATCCCAAAGAGAAGCAGTTCTTTGACCTTCTCTCTAAGATCGAGCACGAGCATTACCTCTCTCTTAAAGATACTGAAGAGTATTTCATCGATCCTGCTTCCTGGTATCGCAAGATGGAACATCACACCCTCGACGGAGGGTAGACTTACATTTTAGGGTTCCTCTAAAAATGTCATTCCGGCCCCGATTTCCATCGGGATAAACTCCAGCCGGAATCAAGAACCTCTTGTTATCATTGGACTCATTTCAGTTCCGGAGTGACAAATTGATAATTATTAGAGGTTCCCTTTAAATTTCGGATTGAGGATTGGAAAATCTGAAATCAGAAATTAGCGGGGAACAAACCTGGATAGAATCCAGCTAACAATGCTGATCAGGATCGATCCCAAAACCGCCCCCCAAAAACCATTGACATGAAATCCCCTCACCAGGGCTGAGACCAACCAGAGCATCAGTCCATTGATGACCATCAGAAAGAGTCCCAGGGTCAAAACCGTGATGGGAAGAGTGAGTAAGACCAGAATGGGCCGTATGATAGCATTGACGATCCCCAGAAGAAAAGCGGTCACTAAAGCCGCCCAGAAGCTATCCACCCAGATCAAGCCTGGGAAAAGGTAAGCGATGATCAGGATGGCTGCCATATTGATAATCAATCGAACGATGAAGAACATAGATCCCCTCCCGAAATTTTATAATTTTTAATATATACCCATCCTCCTATCCCGTCAACCCGGGCTTTTTCTGGCTTCTTCCGCAATCGGTCATTGACAGACTCCGCTTAATTTGTTAACCTCTATCAATATAAAGGTTAACAATTAATGTTGAAGGAGCCTTTTATGCCCGTTGAAAAATTGCGAATGGTCGTTCTTGCCTCCCTGATGGCAGGTCTGATGGCAGTGGGAGCCTACATTCATGTCCCCATCGGGCCTGTACCCATCGTTCTGACAAACCTTTTTGTCCTTCTCGCAGGTCTTCTTCTTGGAAGCCGCTGGGGGATCGCCAGCGCAGGCCTCTATCTCTTTGTGGGAGCCATTGGCATGCCCGTCTTTTATGGCGGCAAAGGGGGGCTGGCCCACATCTTCGGTCCGACCGGAGGTTACCTCTTCGGATTCGTTCTCTGTGCATGGATGGCAGGCTTCATCTCTGAGCGGATCCGACATCGTTTTGGAGGAGAAATCTTAGCTGTAATCATCGGATTGCTCATCATCTATGGGCTGGGAGTTCCATGGCTGAAGATGGTCGCCAAAATGTCGTGGTCAAAAGCGCTGATGGTCGGGATGATTCCCTTTCTTATTGGAGATGCTGTAAAAGCGATTGTTGCTATTGTCCTGGCCCGTGCGGTCAGACCGATGTTAAATCGACAGATGCAAACTGTCTCCACCCTCACCCCCACCCTCTCCCATCAAAGGGAGAGGGAGAAAAACAATGATCGAAATTAAAAATTTACACCATCGTTATCCTGATAGGACTTATGCCTTAAGGGGCATTGATCTCACCATCTCTAATGGAGAGTTTCTTCTCATCTGCGGGTCCAATGGAAGCGGTAAAACCACCCTGCTCCGGATTATGAGCGGTCTTCTGAAACCCTCGGATGGATCAATTTCTATCAATGGCCATAACCCCGTGAACAACTCTCGCAAAGTAAGACAGATCGTGGGAATGGTTTTTCAAGACCCGGACAGTCAAATCGTCGGAGAAACAGTGAGAGAAGATGTAGCTTTCGGACCTGAAAACCTGGGGTTATCTTTTAAGGAGATCAACGAACGGAGGGATTGGGCAATCGAGAAGATGGGCCTTCAGGGTCTCTCAGAAAAACCCTGTTACTTGCTCTCCGGAGGAGAAAAGAGGCGGCTTGCCATTGCCGGCGTGATGGCCATGAAGCCGGAGGTGATTCTCTTCGATGAACCCTTTTCCCATCTCGATTATCCCGGCATTCAAGAAGTCCTGAGATATATGATTCAATTGCATCAGGAAGGGCATACTCTGGTGGTCACTACTCACGATGTTGAAAAGGTGATCTGCCATGTGGATCGGACCGCCATCCTCCAGAATGGAGAGATCAAGGCATTAGGTTTCCCAGAGAGCCTTGTGAAGGAACTTTCTCGCTTTGGGGTGAGACCGCCCTGTTATGTGCTTCTCGGAGGGGAGAAAATCTCATGGCTCGAATAGTCCTTCACTACTTCCCTGGAAATTCTCTTCTCCACCGTTGGGATGGACGATGCAAATTTTTTGGACTCCTGATGATCACGGCAACTCTTATTCAAACAAGAATCTCCTGGTTCATCTTCGATTCGATTCTCCTTGTCGGTCTCTTCTTCCTTTCACGATTTCCCTTCAAACAGCTTCTCCGTGAGCTCAGATTCTGGACCATCTTCCTTTTCATCCTATTTCTATTTCAGTCTCTTTTTACACCTGGACTCCGCCTCCACTCATTTCCATGGCTCCCTGTCAGTAAAGAAGGGCTCCTTCTGGGAGGACTGACCTGCTGGCGATTGGGTCTGATTCTCGGTTATGCCGTGGTTTTTACAGCGGTGACCCGCCCCCGGGAGCTTCGCGATGCCTTGATCTGGATTTTAAAACCTATTCCAACGCTGCCTGAAAGACGAATCGGATTGATGGTCTCCCTCGCCCTCAGGTTCTTTTCATGCACTCTTGATCAGGCAGAAGAGGTCCGTCTGGCTCACAGGGCGCGACTGGGGGACCGAAACAGAAATCCTTTTCGAAGAATCAAATTCACGGCGCTCCCCATTCTTCGCCGCTCCATATTACAGGCAGAAGATGTCACCCTTGCGCTTGTTGCAAGAGGCTACCGTGAGGACATGCCCCTGAAGCTTTCAAAAATACCTTTCTCTCACCTGACGACTCTCATCATTTTTTTGGGGGCTTTAATTGGGGTATGGTTTCTTGTTTAATGGAATCTCTTTCTGGCAGTTTTCCACTAATAGATTAAAAAAAGACCCCAGGGGTAACCCCCGGGGTCTTTCCTCTTTTCACTTCAATGTAGTCTCTCTCAGGCTGCCGGGGTTACGTTGGTTGCCTGGGGACCCTTCGGTCCTTCGGAAATATCGAATTCCACCTCATCTCCTTCATAGAGGGTTTTGAAACCGTCCTTTTTGATGGCGGAGAAGTGTACGAAGACATCACCTCCATCATCTCTGGAAATGAACCCGAAGCCCTTCTTCTCATTAAACCACTTTACTTTACCTTTGGCCACTACAACTCACCTCCTCTCCTTTCTAAACTGCGTAAGTTGTAATAGCCTCTGGCGCGCAATAAAAAAAGGCCACAGAAGTTTGAGATAAAAACTTTGTGACCTCTCTTTCGATCCAACCACATACTCCTTACAACTTACTGTTAGAGGATTATTGACAAATCCTTTTTAAATGTCAAGCCTTTTTTCTTCTTGGCCCTGTGATAAACCTCCGAAATCCTCTTTTGAATGTTTGCAGCCTGCTTCACTGTTCCTGCCTCTATCCCGCAAATAGCGGCCGGTTGTGAGTGGCAGGTTGTTCAGACAAAAAAAGATAAGCCTCTCTCAATTTCTCAGAGAGAAAAGTGGTAAGTGGTTAAAAAGTTGCGCCCTTTGCGCTATGCCGCGTTCAATCAGGAATCCATCTTTGACAGTGGCACCCCTGCAACGCCGATATTCTCTTTTGGGACTTCGTTGAGAATGATTCGAACCTTTTCTGCTGGAACCTGAAGCGCCTCGACAATAGCATCCGTCACTTTCTTAATGAGATGTTCCTTCTTCTCCGGTGTTCTTCCCTGAATCATGCTGATCTGAACGATGGGCATCTTTTTCTCCTTTCTATGCCCCTCACCCTTCCTCTCTCCCCCGGGGGGAGAGGAAGGGGTGAGGGGGTTACGGTTTAAACACCTTCCACCATGGATTCTTTCCGCCACCAAATTTTTCTAAGATCTCAATGGCCAACTGGATACCATTTGACACATTTTCTTCTTCAATTCCAGGGGCAGTGAATACATAGACCACAATATTCTTGCTGGATGAATCGATCTTGGTTTTGAAATCAGGCCCCTGAAAGAGAGAACAGACGATTTCTTTCTCATCGCGAAGGACGATCTCATCTTTCTTACAGATGATCATCTTACTTGAAACAGCCTGAAAGGTTTCTCCTTCATGGGCTAAATCGAGCCTCCATGGACCCTCGAAACGGTCCAGGTCCTGAATGGCCATGAGAATTCCATGAGACATCTCTGCGATGATATGGGTGTCGATATAGAGGTTGTGGATGGGGAATCCCATTTCAACGGTCCGCTTCAAGTGACCAGGAAGGGGACAGGGATATTCCCAGTCATTAAAAAATTTATCGTAGACATTGACCCGTTCTTCGATTTGGGCAAGGTTGGTCCTCCTTTTCATCTTTCTCAGGAGATCCCTTTTGTAGAGCTTGAAGGCTTCGCTCTTTTCAAAATAGACACAGTCCTGGATCGTCCCGATCCCGAAACTCAGTTCGGGAAATCGTTGGCAATAGGCATCAGTAATAGTGAGTGAAACTTCTCCCTGCATCACAACTTCTTCTCTAAAAAACCTTTAACACTATGCTCTTAGCGCTCTGCCCCATGCTATCCTGGCACATAAAGCCGTCTCAGTTTGTGGATCTCCCGGATTCGAGACTCCGCATAGCGATTGGCCGCTTCCACGGGGGGAATTCCTTCCTTTTCAGCCATCTCGAAAATATGAAGGAGGCGATCATAAATTCTTTCGGTTTTCATCCTGACCCGTTCCGGATGATAGCCCTGTTCTTCATCAATGGCCTGGATAACGCCTCCGGCGTTGATGATGTAATCCGGGGCATAGAGAATCCCACGCTCATGGAGCATCCGGCCGTGGCGTTCCTCATCCTCTAATTGATTGTTGGCGCAACCCGCAACGATCCTGCATTTCAATTTTGGGATGGTCTGATCATTCAAGATGCCGCCAATGGCGCTGGGAGAGAAGATATCGCAATCGACCTCATAGATTTCTTCGGGTTTGACTGCTTTGTATCCATATTTCGTCTGGAGGCTCTGAAGCGTTTTCTCGTTGACATCCGCGGCGATCACCTCCATGCCCCCTTCCTTTAAATATCCCAGTAAGGGCACACCCACAGCCCCAAGTCCCTGAACAGCGATCTTTTTGCCTTTTAAGTTATTATCGCCCCAGAGAAATTGGGCGCAGGCTTTAAGCCCCACAAAGACCCCGTAAGCGGTGATGGCTCCCGTATTGCCGGAGCTTCCCTCCTCTTTAGGCTTCGCCAGAATGTAGCGGGTCTCCCTGCCCATGATTGAACCGTCCGCTTCATTGAGATTGAGGTCAGCGGCCCCTGTGACAAAACGCCCTTTCAATATCTCAATAAATCTCCCATAAGTTCTGAGGTAGGCTTCGGTTTTATCTTTCTTCGGATCGCCCCAGATCACCCCTTTCCCGCCTCCCTTATCCTCATCAGCCGCCGCGCATTTGTAGGTCATTGCCTTTGAAAGCCTCATTGCATCCCTAAGGGCATCCTCCATGGAGGCGTAGTTAACCATCCTCGTCCCGCCGCAGGCATGACCGAGTGTTGTGTCGTGAATGGCGATGATCGCCTTCATCCCTGTTTCTTTGTCGTAGTTAAAGATGACCTGTTCATGTCCCTCTTTCTTCATTAGTTCGAATATATCCATCGTTCTCCCCCCTTTTAGATTCTTACATGGTTAACTTTGAGAATTTATCTCTAACACTGGTCAATGAATCCTGTCATTCCCGCGAAGGCGGGAATCCAGAAATATCCGCACAAAGAACATCCTGGATTCCTGTTTCCACAGGAATGACGAAAAGGTGATGCCAAAATTTCAAATATCTTTTGTTAGATTTTTATCCCTTGTTTATTATACCCTACCCATTTTTTAACCCTCTGTCAATTGTCCAAAGGGAGAACTCTGAAAAATGATTCGTTAAAGGTAAAGGCAAGGAAACCGGTTTCGGTTAAGTGAAGGGTTAAGGCTAAAGATTCTCGACGAATGACTTAACCTTACTACAAAACGGGCATCTTAGCCCTAGCCCGAGTTTCCTACTTAAAGTTTACCGCGATGCATAACCATTTGTAAATAAAAGTGTTTATGCTTTTTCTGACTATGCCCTAAAAATAATAACAGAAAAGATGCTAAATTAGAGCTTGACTT
>Ga0207951_100380_pt1 | contig 23201 bp, 21 predicted proteins | sample Subbio12Aug_8Bad_FD_184830 | JGI IMG/M metagenome (GOLD analysis project Ga0207951, IMG submission 184830) | Serpentinite rock and fluid subsurface biosphere microbial communities from McLaughlin Reserve, California, USA - CR12Aug_8Bad (SPAdes) | ecosystem: Environmental > Terrestrial > Deep... | reverse complement strand
CAAAGAACAAGCAATAACACCCATCATGGCTGCATCACGGGCATCCTTTTCTTCATAGAAGTCTGGCCACAACCACCAGTATTTTGTCCGATTTGTAGTGCTTTGGCTCATAATCTATGCTCCTTTGATGACGAAGATTCGTTGCCTTGATCTGATTCGTCTAACGAGTCTGTAGAAAAAGCCCGATTTCGGCTATTTTCAGAATCGTAAGTATTTGATTTTATTGATAGCGAATTTAAGAAAAATGACTTTTCCTACAGACTCAACGATAAGGCTCACCGGGAGCCGGATTTATCGGCGATCCGGTGAAGCCAGTTGTTAAGTTATTTAGTATGCGGTGCTTGCCATACAATATTCTTTTGTGAATCCCATATGGAGACACTTGCGCGGTTATACGCCGTATTAATATCAATGAGTTTATTAAAGCCATTGTCATTGAACGACATCCCTGGATTGCCCGCAGGCGCAAGACCAAGATTAAAGCGATTTGTGCCTTCTCTGTCGTACAGCACCAGTTCTGGGGCGTCATGAAGACCCAAGTAAAAAGATGCTCGAACCTTGTTGTCTTGGCTTATGAGATGGAGGGCTTTTGTTTTTATTTCGTCGGGATAATTTAAGGATTCCTTGGCTGAAACTGATGAGGCCACATTCACAAGTTGAATGGACATGCCACCAAGAAAAGATGATATAATGACGGCTATCAACAAAATGGTAAATTGCCTTTTGTTCATGATTACCCCTTTCCCCGTCAGTGGGTTCTGATTAATTGTTTACTGACTTAACGAAAAAATCAGCCGGAGCGTAGCGATCGGCTGGATTGACTTTGTTAGCGTGTTCATTTATCTGCCTCAAGAACATAGTCGTAAACAGCCTCAAGATGTGCCCTTACGTCGCTGGCGGCTATCATACGATGGTCAGCTTCCTGAAGTACAAACCTGTCAAAAGTACCATACCAAGCGGAACTTGTCTCAGTAATGACTATTTTTTCGTTTATGTCTTGGAATTGATCAGCGGTAATATCAACAAGCATGTCGCCTTTCTCAAGCCAATAGTGAGTTTCAAGCGAATTACCTTCGCCTCGTTTCCCCTTGATGAGTATGAAGCCATCTATGCCATTGTCTTTAAAGTAGGTACCCAAAAGCATTGAAGCATCAGAACAACTGCCAGTAGGATAATCAGCCAAAGAGAGAGGCAGCTCTGTCCTGTCACATTTTTGAATTGCCTCTCGAAATCGCTCGGCCAGTTCTCTTATTCTATCTTCATCGGTCATGTGTCTTATGCGCTAACGATAGTAGACGGAAAAATTATATTATGATATGATAATTCCGTCTATTATTGCATGTCTGTCTGTTGCCGAACCTGTTAATATAAAAGGGTATTCTATGTTGAAAATCATGGATGTCCACAATTCCTCCAAAGAGCCAGGCTGGTGATATGAGGCTGGCTCCCAGGAGAATCCAGCCTCTCTTCCCTATTAATCCAAACATTTATCAAAAAAAGGATAGGCTCGTCAAGATATTCAAAGAGGACTATTCGAAATGATCCGGGATTGGGAGTTTTTTATCTAATCCGAAGGGAGATGGTTTCTGAACTTCAATCTGGAATGACTCTGTTCCAAATTCAATCTGTAAGTATTTCTCCCCTCAATGAGTGAGGGTAGGCTTTGACGATGCGGACGGGAACAATCTTTCCTGTTGATTCCAAATCCCCTTCGAAGTTGACTGTCTTATGAGTGCGGGTTCTTCCGGTCACATCCTGCTCGCTCTGCTTGCTGTAGCCCTCCACCAGAACCTCTTCGATACGGCCCTCCAGGGCCTGGTTCTTTTGAAGGGTGATCTCCTTTTGAATCTTCTGTAGAAGCGCAAGCCTTTCCTGTTTCACTTTCTCTTCTACCTGTTCTCCGAGCCGGGCGGCCTTCGTTTCCTTTCTTGGAGAGTATTTAAAGGAGAAGAGGTCATCGAATCGGACCTTCTCCATCAAGTCGAGAGTCTCTTCGAAGTCCTTCCCCTCCTCACCCGGAAAACCAACGATCACATCCGAGGTAATCGCAATGGAGGGGCAAACCTCTCTCAACCGATCAATTTTCCCAAGGTATGACTCTCTGGTGTAGCCCCGATTCATTGCCTTCAGGATTCCATTTGAACCGGATTGGAATGGAAGATGAATATGCTCACAGAGTTTCTCCAGGCCACCATACGCCTGGATCAGTTCCTCGGATAAGTCCTTCGGATGAGAAGTGGTGAAACGAATCCGCTCGATCCCCCCGATCCCATCAAGCCTTGAAAGAAGCCCCGGAAACTTGATCTCCTCTTCCAGCCCCTTTCCGTAAGAATTGACATTCTGGCCAAGGAGGCATATCTCTTTCACACCCCTTTGTGCCAGGTGACTGACCTCATTCACAATCTCCTGACTCGGCCGACTCCTCTCCCTTCCCCTCACATAGGGAACAATGCAGTAGGAGCAGAAGTGGTTGCACCCCTGCATGATCGTGACATAGGATTTGACCACGGATACTTGGCCCTGAGGGAGAAAGGCGTCGAGGCGCTTTCCTTCCGTATCAAACCCTGTTTCACAGACCTTCTCTCCAATGACTTCCAATCTCTCCAGCATTTGCGGAATCAGATGAATGGCGTGGGTTCCGATCACCATATCGAGGTAAGGAATCCGGGCCAACAATCTTTGGCCTTCCTGCTGGGCCACACAGCCGGCCACCCCGATGATCGTTCCTCTCTCCTCTTTCAATCCCTTAAATCTTCCAAGGGCGCTGTAGACCTTCTGTTCCGGCTTCTCCCTGACGCTGCAGGTGTTGACGAGGATGAGGTCGGCCTGCTCTGCATCCGTTGTTTCAAGATAATGCGACCTCTCGAGGAGCCGGAGGATCTGCTCCGAGTCATGCTCATTCATCTGACAGCCATAGGTTTCGATGTAAACTCGCTTCTGCATCGATCTATTCATTGAGCGCATTCCGAGAGTGCAACTTACTTCAGTCGCCGAATTGGCCTGGTTTCTTTTTTCCTGGATTCCTGGCTTCCTTATTCAGTCGTCGAATTTGCCGGCGGGTCCCTTATCGCTCGCAAGGCGGGTGGCCCGTTCGATGATCTTGCTTTCCGTCCATTGCACCGGGTCTTCCATCCGGCTCACTTTTGGTCCAAGATCGCAGGAGTCTGCCTTCAAAATAGCCTCGATGGCAAAGGGGGCCGTATCCTTGGAATTGAAGACCTCTGTCATCATCTTATAAGCGAAGGCCTCTACCTGCTTGACAATCCGATCCCGGATCTCTTTGGGTTGGGCGAGCAGTTTATTTTCAAACGGAAGGTTAAGATTCTTATAGTCTCCCTTTTTCCAGTTTTTCGATTGGGCATAGGCCGCCATCTCTGTCCAGAGCTCCTCGGAAACGCCCTCCTCTTTGACCTTGTTGAAATTTCCATTCGCATCCAGAATGGCATTTCCATAATCATTGACCTGAACACCCCATGAGATCATCTGGAGGGCTGTGGCGACATTCGCTTTTGTGGTATGGGTTTTGGCAAGGATCTGACGAAGTCTCTCGGAGCTGTTTCCGGAAGTGCCATGCTGGGCGCCTGAGACTTTATATTTTTCTATCGCCTTGTGAATATCTGCGGTCAATTGCACCTGAATCCCTGAGTCCTTCTCTTCGATGCCATGGGTCGTTCCATTGTTCAACGCGATCCAATCCGGGAAGATGTCATGTGCGTTCAGCCCCTGGATGAGAAAGAGCGCCTCTTCTACCGTGGAGAGCCCTTCGTCACCTTTGATTTCCCCCACCTCTGTTTCAAGCCCCGCCCATTTAGGGATATAGGGGTTGATGGAAATATTGGCTAATAGGTTCTGGTCATCAGGAAGATGAGACGCATCAATGGCAATCGAGGTCATTCCTGCTTCGAAGAAGGTGGGAATCTCAATCTTAGCCGCGGCGAGGTCTTTTTCGTTTTTAATTCCATAATGATCGGCATGGATCGCCACCGGGATGGTAATCCCAAGTTCGTTGCAGATCGTATCGACCAGCATCGCCATATTCCAGAAGTTCACCGCACAATAGGCTTTTGCGCCCCCTTCCGATTTGGCGATCTCGATGATGACAGGCGTGTTGGCTCGCTGGGCGGCCCGAAGCACTCCCCTGATGACAAATTGATTCCGGCCGTTTGCTGCCATTGCGATCGCCCTCCCTTTGGCTATCATGGCCCGATCCACCGCTTTCCCGCTCACAATTAAGGCCTTTGAATTGGGAAAAAGTCTCTTGATATTAGGCGGTCGTCCAATCTCAAGGGCTTTTTTGAAATCAGCTTTTGAAACTCTCTTTTTCGCCATGACTTTCTCTCCTTTCAAAGAGGATACGATTAGCCAAGTTTTAACAATTTAATTGTTGAGAAAACGTGCCTTCCACAATCCCTAAGCATCAAATTCCAGTAACCAAATCCCAATCTCCAAATAATATCCAATCACCAAACTTCAATCACCAAGAGATTTTGAGCTATTTAAAAATTCGGTTATTAAGATTTTGGTCATTATTTGGTTATTGGTGCTTGGAATTTGGTGTTTCTATTTTTTCGCTCTTAATACCTGGGCAATATCTTCCACCAACTTCTTTGAACCCACATAGAGCGCTGTTCGCTGGTGATGTTTGCCCGGCTGAATCTCAAGAATCGGGATTCCCGCCTCGTTGACAGCCATCCCGCCCGCTTCTCGGCACATGAAGGCCACAACCGACCCCTCATACATGAGGCGCAGTTTCCCTTCGGGACGATTCTTTTTGGGGTTGGGATGATTGACGATCGCCGGATACATGAACATGCCGCCGTTTGTCAGAAGCCTGTGAAAATCTCCGGCTAACGCGCCCAGGTATCTGAAGGTATACTTACTTTCATTCTCCATGATCCATTTCTGAACGCGTTCAGCATAAGTGTAACGGTTCGAGGCATTGAACGACAACTCCCAGCTTTTGGGGTCTTCGGGAAGGACCATTTGGGTAGGCCTGACAAAATTCATGGTCTCGTCGATATGGAATTGCCAGGTGCCCGCATCCTTCAGCCCAAGGGTGAAGGTCCCTGTCGGAATGACAAACATGCCGGCGGCAATATAATCTTTTCCTGCCCTTAGATGGCCGTCCTCAGGGCCTTCCAGATTACGCTTCGCAATGCCAAATAGAAAGCCAATCGGGAGTCCATGGGGGATATTGGAGGAGCCGTCCATCGGGTCGAAATAGACGAAATAACGTCCTCCATCGGGATTGATCTGGATGATCTCCTCCGATTCCTCGCTGACCGCATGAATGACCCTGCCCGAGGTCTTCAGATAATGAAGGGTGATCTCCTGGGCAATCTGATCCATACGCATGACATCCTCGCCCTGCACATTGACATCGCCTGCTGAGCCGAGATTCCCCTTCAAGGCGCCGGTGAGATAGTAGTGCTGGATATACTTTCCCGCGCTGATGATGGCGTCCATGAGGACCAGAAAGTGATAGGTGCGATTATGCTTCTCCTGATGCTGGAGAAGAAAATTCATAAAGGTTTGCTCGAATCGAATCATAGGGGCCTCTCTCCTTTTTCAGGGCAATCAGATTTTCAGTCCATCATTTAAAACATTGGTGAGGGGCAAATTTGACGTTAAATTTTCCATTTTCTTAAGAGGCGAATTGAACCGTAATTTGTCAGATCGAGATGGAGGGGAGTCACGGAGATGCATGCCCTGGATACCGCCTCAAAATCAGTGTCCTTCTTCTGATCAAAAATGAATTGCCCGCTTCCGATCCAGTAATATTTCTTCCCCCGTGGATCGGTCTTCTCTATGACACCGCTTCCATTATGAACCCACCTTCCCTGACGGGTGATCTTATACGATTTGATTTCCTCCTCATCGAGGTTAGGGACATTGACATTGAGGAGGGTATCCTTCGGGAGTCCATGTTTGATCACATGTTTGGCCATCCTCACCGCAAACCGTGTCGCCGCATCAAATTTAAAATGACTCCGCGAGACCAGGGAGACGGCAAAGGAAGGAATGCCCAACAGGGTCCCCTCGAAGGCCGCCGAGACGGTTCCGGAATAGGTGACATCATCCCCCAGGTTTCCTCCTTTGTTAATCCCCGCGACGATCAGCCCTGGCCGGTCGGGCAGGAGGACATTGACCCCCAGATGAACGCAATCTGCCGGAGTTCCATCCACAGCGTAATAATTCTTCTTGATCTTTTCTACGCGGAGGGGCCGATGGAGGGTAAGGGAGTGAGCGATGGCGCTCTCTTCCCTGTCAGGAGCGACGACAAACACATGGCCGACCTCACGGAGAGCCCTTGCCAGTGCAAGGATGCCTTTGGAATGGATGCCATCGTCATTGGTCACCAGAATCGTTGGCTTTCTGTCCATAGATGATGGAAGAAAAGATGGTCGGGGCGAGAGGATTTGAACCTCCGACACCTGACACCCCATGCCAGTGCGCTACCAGGCTGCGCTACGCCCCGACGAAAACTAAGGAATGATGGAAAAATGGAATACTGGAATATTGGATGCAATATAAAGGAAACCATCTTGTTCAATGTTTAAAACCTATTCTTCCATTATTCCAATTTTCCATTATTCCCATGTTTTTTTAGTATACTCAATTTCATCAAAAAAGTCCAGACTAATCACCGACTAATCACCGACGACCACGGCCGTTCCTCGGGCGGTCACCAGCCACATCACCATATCATTATGCGTTCCCAGAACCTGATAGGCCACATCCACTCCGATGACTCCATTTCCTCCCATCTCAATCGCCTCATCCTCAAGCATCCGGATGCAGAGTTCCCTTGCGCTTTTCACTTTCTCAGCCCAGGAGATCGCAACCCCTCCGTTAAACCTGTTCAAATCCAGATCCTGGACCAGGCCCACTCCGAAAACATGTTCGTGGGTCACCATTCCCAGTGTCTTCAAAATTTTTCGATTGCTGAAATCAAAGGCATGGACAGCCATGATCTCCTTTCTCTTCTGCTCCTTCTCCAGAAATTTCTTTACCTCTTTCTTTCTTTTCTCGTTACAGGTGGAGCAGATGTCGGGGAGGCCTTGTCCCGATTCATAGACATATGAGCTTCCACAGGCCGTACAACTGACAACCCAGTTCATAATACGCTCCCTGGCTACCCCGGAAATTTAATAGACAATATAGGCTTCGTCTTAAGGCAACGGTAACGATGCCCGTATCGTCTATAAAAGGTTACGTCTGTCGTGTTTAATTCTTTTAAACCTAACCGCTACCGAATGACGAATCAGGCTTCGTAACCGTAACCTTAACCCGCGCCTCAGGGTTATTCTCATTTAAACCTATTCCAGCATTCTTCTGATCCCCTTCAATTCTTCCTGGACCGCCAACAGGAGTTCGTGATCGATTCCTCTTGATCTCTTCTCAACCAGCCTCAGATTGACCCTGCTGTTCTCTGCACGCTCAAAGTCTCTGATCTTCTTCTTCGCTCCCGAGATGGTGAACCCTTCTTCATAGAGGAGTTTTCTAATTTTCAGGATGAGGTCTAGATCTTTTCTCCGGTAGAGGCGCTGGAGGGACCCTCCTTTGTGGGGCTTAATCACTCTGAACTCCGACTCCCAGTAACGGAGCACATGCGGTTTGATCCCCGTGATCCGGCTCACCTCTCCAATCCGGTAATAGAGCCTCTCCTGGGAGATGGGATATTCCATTTCTCGTTTCTTCAGCAATCTGGTCACAGCCTTATCACCTCACTCTGCCGACCTGACCGTCCCTTCACGGAGATCGAAATGGACCAGGGGTGACTCGCAGGCTCCGATTCACTCACTCCGTGGAGCTATGCTCTCCTGTCTGCGTGTCCTTCCGGTTGAGGCCTCCCTTCATCACCTGACTCGGCTTAAAGGTTAAAATCCGTCTCGGAGTAATCTCGATGTCATCCCCTGTCTGAGGGTTGCGGCCCCGCCTTGACCTCTTGTTCCGGATGACAAAATTTCCAAAACCCGAGATCTTGATCTTGTCATGGCGCTGGAGATGCTCTTTGATGATATCGAAGATGGACTCCACAATCTTGGCCACCTCTTTCTTGGAAAACCCAACCTTCTCGTAAATGGCCTCCACAATATCAACCTTCGTCATGGTCTTCATCCTCCTTTCTCCGAAATCTTTTATCCTCTCAATTCTGCCTTAAAGACTTCCCTCAGCCTGGAGATGACCTTCTCATGATATTGGTTCACTTCATCATCCGTCAGAGTCCGGTCGCCGGCTTGATACCGGATTCGATAAGAGACGCTCTTCTTTCCCTGCGGAACAGGAATTCCCCGATAGACATCAAAGAGATTGATTTCGTCGATAAAGGGCTGCTCAAGCAAACGGATGGCCCCTTCCACTTTTTCCGCTTCGAGGCGATCCTCGACTACGAGGGAGAGATCCCGGTGGACCGCAGGAAATTTCGGAAGGGGTCGGAATTTCCTTTCTTCCACTGCCCCCTTCACCATCCGGTCGAAATCGATTTCGAAGAGATAAGCCTTTCCGGGAATCTCATAATGGCTTAACGCTTCCGGATGGACCTCGCCCAGAACGCCCATCTCCTCTTCTCCGAGGAGAATCTTCGACGACTTCCCAGGATGAAGATAGGGGATATCCTCGGTCCTGTCAAATGTTATTCCTTTGACCTGAAGGAATTCGAACAGATCCTCGATACAACCCTTGACATCATAAAAATCAACCTGCCTAACTGACGAGGCCCAATGGATTTCTCCATCCATTCCCATCGCCAGACCTGTTAGATATTTGACTTCTTTTGGGAGTCGTTCCCCTTCCGCGGGCAGATAGACCTTCTTCAATTCGAAGATCCTCAGGTTCACATTCTTATGGGAGAGATTGTAACGGGCCGTCTCCATCAGACCCGGAATCAACGAGGTTCTCAGAACGGATGAGTCCGCTGTCAGAGGGTTCAGAATTGGAAGACACCGCCTTCTCGGATCGTCCGGAGAAAGGCTGAGTCCATTCAAAGAGAGAGGAGCCGTAAAGCTATAGGTGACCACTTCGTAATAACCGTGCTGGATGAGGAGATCTTTTGTCTTCCGTTCAAGGATCAACTCCCGGCTCATCTCCTCGGAAGAAGGGGGGCCTTTCGGAAGGGTGAGCGGGATATTCTCATATCCATCGAGACGCGCCGCCTCTTCAATCAAATCGATCTCCCTCTCAAGATCGCCGCGAAAGGAAGGAGGGGTTACGCTCAGCCTCTCTTCGCCCTCCTCACGAACATCCAGTTCCAGATTCTTTAAATAAGCCTTTATCTGCTTGGTCGAAATCTCCTTTCCCAGGATCCGGTTCACACTCGTGACGCTCAAAGGGATCGGGGCGGGCCGGATGGGTTTCGGATAAGCATCCACCGCTCCTTCAACCACCCTTCCTCCGGTGAGTTTCTGAATCATTGAGGCCGCGCGGTTGGCCGCATTCAGACACCCTCCGTAATCGATCCCCCTTCCAAACCGGTAGGAGGCCTCTGTCTCAAAACCGAGTTTTTTAGACGTCCTTCGATTGTTCATCGGATGAAAGTAAGCGCTCTCCAGAAGGACGGTCCGGGTCTCGGCTCTGATCTCCGAGTTGAGCCCTCCCATCACGCCGGCAACGGCCACCGGTTTGACTCCATCGCAGATCATCAGCATCTCTTCGTCGAGAGCCCTCTTGACTCCGTCCAGCGTGATAAACGCCTCGCCCCTTCGAGCCCTGCGGACCACAATTCTTCCCTCTTCCAGCAGTTCAAAATCGAAGGCATGGAGAGGCTGTCCGCACTCCATCATCACATAGTTGGTCACATCGACGACATTATTGATGGAGCGAATGCCTACTTTCTCCAATCGGGTTCGCATCCAATTCGGAGAGGGGCCTATTTTCACTCCTTCGATCATGCGCGCCGCATATCGGGGACAGAGATCCGGATCCAGAAGAATCACGGATGTTTTCCGGTGAATCTCACTGCCCGCGTCAGATAGTGACAGGGCCGGATATTTGAGCCGCTGATCGGTGAGGGCCGCAATCTCTCTCGCCACTCCGATCACACAGAGCCAGTCCGGACGATTGGGTGTGATGCTGATATCGAGGATCGTATCCGCCAATCCCAGGGCTTCCCCGAGGCTTACGCCAAGAGAGGCATCGGGATCGAGGATCATAATCCCGGAAGCCTCCTGCCCCAAACCCAGCTCGATCTCTGAACAGAGCATCCCTTCGGAGACTTCTCCCCTGATTTTAGACCGCTTGATCTCAATGCCGTTCGGGAGTTTCGCTCCAACCAGGGCAAGAGGAACTTTCTGCCCTTCCCGGATATTCGTGGCGCCGCAGACAACCGAAAATTTTTCCTGATGGGTTTTTGCTTCGACCAGGGAAAGGCGGTCCGCATTGGGGTGGTTCCGGATGGATTGAATCTCAGCCACAATGATCTTTTCAAACCCCTGCCCCGTAGGTGTGGCCGCCTCAACCTCCAGGCCTCCCATGGTCAGAAGGTTGATCAACTCCTTTACCCCCATCCGGATATCCACATAATCCCTGAGCCAGTTGAGACTGATCTTCATCTTTTTTCCATCTCATCAATCCCCCCCTCCCTCACCCTCCCCTCTCCGAGCCAGAGGCTCTTCTGAGCCGGAGGCCTCGAGGGGGGAGGGATGGGTGGGGGTGATACTCAGAACTGTTTAAGAAATCTCAGATCATTCGTGAAGAAGAGACGAATGTCGTTGATGCCGTATTTGAGCATGGCGATCCGTTCGATCCCCATTCCAAAGGCAAAGCCGGTCACTTCTTCAGGATCGTAGCCCACGAATCGATAGACAGCAGGATCGACCATGCCGGAGCCTAAAATTTCGAGCCATCCTGTGTTCGAACAGACCCCGCATCCTTTTCCCCCGCAGATAAAGCATTCGATGTCGATCTCCGCGCTCGGTTCCGTAAAGGGAAAGAAACTGGGACGGAACCTCAATTGGGTTCCTCTTCCAAACATCTGGTGAACGAAGACGCTTAATACCCCTTTGAGGTCCGAAAAGGTGATTCCCCTGTCGACCAGAAGCCCTTCCACCTGATGAAACATGGGGGAATGAGTCGGATCCGAATCGCACCGATAGACCGCTCCCGGGCAGATCACACGGATAGGCGGCCTCTTTTTTTCCATGGTCCTCACCTGGACAGGAGAGGTATGCGTTCTCAGAACCACATCCTCCGAGATAAAGAAGGTGGCCTGCATCTCCCTGGCAGGGTGTCCTTTTGGAATGTTGAGGGCTTCGAAATTGTAATAGTCCAATTCTACTTCTGGACCTTCCACGACTTCAAAGCCCAGCCGCGAGAAGATATGTATGATCTCATCCAGGGTTTGAGTGAGGGGATGCTTTCTCCCTAAGATCATCCTCCTGCCAGGAAGGGTCACATCAATCTTCTCCCTTTCCAGCGCTTCTGCTCTCTCCTGTTCCTGGATTCTCCGGAGGCATTCCTCAACCCTTGCCTCCAGATCTTCTTTGATCTTGTTTGCCCTTTGGCCTATCTCTTTTCGCTCATCCTCTGGAAGCGTTCCCAGCTGCTTGAGAAGTTGCGTCAGGATTCCCTTCCTCCCCAATACCCTGACCCGGATGTCGGAGATCTCCGGCCCGGTCTTTGCCAGAGCAAGGAAGGTCTGGCATTCCTCTCGAATCTTTTCAAGCTCCTCTTTCAACGCTCTCTTCCTTAAAGGACTCCCATGTGGGACGCACTATGAACGATGGACAACGAAATTCCGAATTAATGGAAGATTGGAATAATGGAATATTGGACAAAACCAAAAGGAAAACTTTTTTCTAACCCATTATTCCACTATTCCATCATTCCATCCTTCCAATAGGTTTGGTTCATCGTTTAACGTTCATTGTCCTCAGGCTTTTATTTTTTGGACTTCTCCGCTTGCCTTGGCCAGATCAACAATCTTCAAAAAGGCGCCGGGGTCGCTCACTGCCAGATCGGCCAATATCTTTCGGTCCAATTCGACATGGGCTTTCTTTAAGGCATTCATCAGGCAGCTATAAGAAAGGCCGTGGATCCTCGCCGCCGCATTGATCCGGGTGATCCACAACCTCCTGAAATCCCTCTTTCTTGCCCTGCGGTCCCGATAGGCATAAGCAAGGGCGCGGTGGACAGCATCCACAGCCGTCCGATAGAGCTTACTCCGTCCTCCCACATAGCCCTTGGCCATCTTTAAGACCTTTTTCCTTCTCGCTCTGGTCTTTGGTCCACCTTTTACTCTTGGCATCGTAGTTCATCCTCCTGATTAAGAAGTGTAGGGCAAGCCTTCAGGCTTGCTTCGTGACGCAGAGCTGAAGCCCTGTCCTACGCCAATCATTTATGATGATCTCGTAAAAATTCGTCACTCCGGTGAAAACCGGAGTCCAGGGTATTAATAAGCATTTGAAAATACTGGATTCCGGCTTCCGCCGGAATGACAGAAAAGGACATTTTCAGACCTTTTACGAGTCCATCATTTATTGCTTTCAAACTTATTATAGGTAGGGAACCAATTTCTCGATCCCTTTAACATTCGTCTCGCTGATCATCTTGGGTCTTCTGAGGCTTCGTTTCCTATTGGCCGATTTTTTCGTCAGGATATGCCGTGCGAACGCCCTCTTCGCTTTCACCTTTCCGGTCCCGGTCTTTTTAAATCGTTTGGCCGCCCCCCGGTTCGTCTTTAATTTTGGCACAATCTCCTCCTTTTAAAACAAAATTACTTTCCCTATTGTCACAACTTCCCCTCCCCTGGCGGGAGGGGATTAAGGGGAGGGGGATCTCCCAATACTCACCCCCCCCTCTCCCGTCAAGGGAGAGAGAAAATAATAACACTCTATGGTGTTTTCTGGCTTGGCAGGGGAGCCAGGATCATCACATAATTCCTGCCTTCAAATTTAGGAGGCTGTTCAATCTTCCCCCACTCTTTCGCCTGCTCTGCAATTCGTCCCATCATCTGTTTCCCCAGGTCAGAATGGGTGATCTCTCTTCCCCTGAAGATAATGGTGACCTTGGTTTTATTGCCCTCTTTTAAAAAACGCTCGATATGCCGGAGTTTAAACTCCAGGTCATGTTCCTCTGTCTTGGATCTAAACTTCACTTCCTTGAGATGGACGACCGCCTGCTTCTTCTTCGCATCATGGGCCTTTTTGCTCTGCTGATATTTGAACTTTCCAAAATCCATAATGCGACAGACCGGCGGTTCCGATTTCGGCGAAACCTCCACCAGGTCTAAATCGGCATTGGCCGCTGCCCGAAGCGCCTCTACCAGTGGCAATATCCCTAACTGCTTTCCTTCAGAGTCGATGACTCTGACTTCCTTTGCCCGAATCTCGCGATTGATGCGCACATCCCTGCTGATAAACCCCACCTCCTTTTCTTAGAGAGTGGATCGTAGAGTGTGGTGAGTAGTTAAACCACCATCCACACTCCACTTCCCGCTTTCTGCTTTTTACTTTTTACTTTCTACCTTCTACCTTCCACTCTCCACCTACAAATTTGGATAATCCGATTCGACCAGACGGATGAACTCCTCCGCGGTTATTGAACCAATCGTTTCGCTGCTCCGTTTGCGTGGAGAGACGGTTTCCTCCCTCTCTTCCTTATCTCCTATCACGAGCATATAGGGGATTTTCTGAACCTGCGCCTCCCGGACTTTGAATCCCAGCTTCTCATTCCTCAAATCCCTTTCAACCCGAATCCCCCTCCGGATCAACTGACGATAGACCTTCTCCGCATAGGGGATATGCCTTTCCGTCACCGTCAAAAGAATGGCCTGAACAGGGGCGAGCCAGACCGGAAAAGCTCCGGCATAGTGTTCGATGAGCACTCCGATGAACCTCTCCATGGCCCCGAGGATCACCCGATGGAGCATGACAGGCCGGTGCTTTTCTCCATCGTTTCCCACATACGTGAGATCGAACCTCTCAGGCATGGCGAAGTCAACCTGAATCGTGGCGCACTGCCATCTCCGGTTCAGGGCATCTTTAAGCTTCACGTCAATTTTGGGACCGTAAAAGGCTCCGTCCCCTTCGTTGATTTCAAAAGGGAGGCTCTTTTCCTTAAGGGTGTTGAACAGGGCATGGGTCGCCTTCTCCCAGTCTTCATCAGTTCCGATCGACTTCTCCGGCCGTGTGGATAACTCCATCTCATATTCGAAGCCGAAAACTTTCATCACGTCATCGACGAATTCAATGATTGCATAGATCTCATCGTTCAGTTGATCCGGGCGGCAGAGGATATGGGCATCGTCCTGAGTAAAACCCCTGACCCGAAGAAGCCCGTGGAGTTCCCCGGATTTTTCATGGCGATGGACCGTCCCCAGTTCAAAGTAGCGAAGAGGAAGATCCCGATAGCTTCTGATCTGCGATTTATAGATCAACATATGAGCCAGGCAGTTCATGGGTTTGATCCCGTATTCCGCGTCCTCCACTTTCGTGAAATACATTTTGTCCCGGTAGTTTTCAAAATGTCCGGATCGCTTCCACAGATCCAGTTTGAGAAGCTGGGGGCCGATGACGATCTGATAGCCCCGCTTCAGGTGTTCCTTTCTCTCAAAATCTTCCAGGACCGTTCTGAGAAGGGCGCCCTTGGGATGGTAGATCACCAGTCCCGGGCCGGCCTCCTCGTTGAGGCTAAAAAGGTCGAGATCCCTTCCCAGCTTCCGGTGATCCCGTTTACGGGCCTCCTCAAGCATATGAAGATAATCTTTCAGTCCCTGTGGGTCCGGAAAGGCTGTCCCGTAAATCCGCTGGAGCACCTGATTCCGGGCATCTCCCTTCCAGTAAGTTCCGGATACGTTTAAGAGCTTGAACGCCTTGATCTTCCCGCTTGAGGGAAGATGTGGTCCCTCGCATAGATCAACAAAAGAACCCTGGCGATAGAGAGAGACGCGGTTAGGAAGGTCTTCCATGTGCTCTACTTTATAATCCTCACCCATCTTTTTGAATGTTAAGATCGCCTCATCTTTTGGAATTTCATTTCGAATAAAAGGCTCATCCTTTTTGACAATCTCTTCCATTCTCTTTTCAATGGACTCCAGGTCTTGTGGAGTGAAGGTCTTCTCATAATCGAAGTCGTAATAGAAGCCTCCTTCCGTAGACGGGCCAAAGGTGAGCTTTACGGAAAGGAAAAGTTCTTTCACCGCTTGCGCCATCACATGAGCGGCGGAATGGCGCAAAATTTCAAGCCCCCTTCTGGAGTTGACCGAGATGAAAGATATCGATGCATCCCTTTCCAGCCTTTTTGAAAGGTCGACCAGGGCGCCGTCCATCTGTGCGGCCACAGCCCCTTCGTCAGCAATCTCTAAGAGTTTCGTTCCCTTCGGAACCGATCTCTTTGTGCTATCGGGAAATGTGATTGTAATTCTCTCTTCCATTTTTACCTGAATTCAAATGGAAGAGGCATCACCCATGGGAAATAATGAATGATGCCTCTCCAATTTTCTTGTTAAAATGTCTTTTTTCTCAATAACTTATCTTCCACTTCTTAATAAATCGGTTTAAATGGTAGGCACGTGGGGATTTGAACCCCAGACTTCTACCGCGTCAAGGTAGCGCTCTCCCCCTGAGCTACGTGCCTATAAACCTCCTCCTTACACATCGGCGCCCGCTAAAATTTCCCTGTATGTATAGCCCCTTTTTTGATTAATGTCAAGAAAATTATTAAGTTATGCCTCTATGCCTTGAATGCCAGTTCCCCTTTCCTGCCATCCATATCCACTGTGACCGTATCCCCTTCCTTAAATTTGCCCTCCAATATCCTTATCGCCAACCTATCCTGAATCTCCTTTTGAATCACACGTTTAAGCGGACGGGCGCCATATGCGGGATCGAATCCTTCTTTTGACAGGAATTCTTTTGCTTTTTCAGTCATCTTGAGGCCTATCCGCCTTTCTAAAAGCCTCTTTTCAAGCTTCTTTACCTGGATTTCAACAATGGCCTTTATCTCCTCAATTCCGAGACTATGAAAGATCACCAACTCGTCAATCCGATTTAGAAATTCCGGCTTGAACTGGGCTTTCACCGCCTCCATCACACGGCGCCGCATCTCTTCGTAATCTTTCTCTCCAAGATCCACAATCCACTGACTTCCGATGTTGGAAGTCATGATCACGACCGTATTCTTAAAATCGACTGTTCTTCCGTGGCCATCGGTCAACCGTCCGTCATCGAGAATCTGAAGGAGGATGTTGAATACCTCCGGATGGGCCTTCTCAATCTCATCCATCAGGACAATCGAGTAAGGTCTTCTCCTGACCGCTTCCGTGAGAAACCCTCCTTCCTCATAGCCCACATATCCGGGCGGCGCTCCGATGAGCCGCGCCACCGAATGCTTCTCCATAAACTCGGACATATCGATCCTGACCATGGCCTGTTCATCATCGAAGAGAAATTCGGCCAGGGCGCGGGCCAGTTCTGTCTTTCCCACGCCGGTTGGGCCCATAAAGATGAAGGAGCCGATCGGATGGTTCGGATCCTGCAATCCCGCTCTTGCCCTTCGCACCGCATTTGAAACCGCAACGATCGCATCATCCTGACCCACCACCCTCTGCCCCAGCCTCTCCTCCATTCGGATGAGCTTTTCAACCTCGCCCTCCAGCATTCTTTTGACCGGGATGCCCGTCCATTTTGAGACGACCTCAGCCACATCCTCTTCATCCACCTCCTCCTTGAGCATCTTCCCTGCCTTCTGTAACTCGGTAAGCTTCTCCTCTTCCTGTTTCTGCTCTTTTTCGAGATGGATCATCTCGCCATATTGCAATTCGGCTAATTTTGAGTAGTCGGCCTCGCGCTCAGCCTCCTTCATCATCTGTTTCGTCTTCTCCATCTGCTCCTTGATCTGCTGGATTCGCGAAATGGCCTTCTTCTCGTTCTCCCATTTCAGTTTCTTCTCCTGGACTTCATTCTTCAGACCTCCGAGCTCCTCTTCAAGTTTCTTCAATCTTTCAACCGAGGCCTTATCCTTCTCCTTCTTCAGGGCTTGCCGCTCAATCTCCAACTGCATCACCCTTCGCTGGACTTCGTCGATCTCCATGGGCACGCTGTCGATCTCGATCCTGAGCCTCGATGCCGCCTCATCGATCAGATCGACCGCCTTATCCGGAAGAAAACGGTCCGAGATGTATCGGTGGGAAAGCATGGAAGCCGCAATCAGCGCCGAGTCCTTGATCTTCACGCCGTGGTGAACCTCGTACCTTTCCTTCAAGCCCCTTAGAATTGCAATCGTATCTTCAACCGAAGGTTGGGCCACATAGATCGGCTGAAATCTCCTTTCAAGGGCGGCGTCCTTCTCCACATACTTTCGGTATTCGTTGAGCGTGGTGGCGCCCACGCATCGCAACTCTCCCCTTGCCAGGGCAGGCTTGAGCATATTGGAGGCATCGATCGCCCCCTCTGCGGCTCCGGCCCCTACCAGGGTGTGGAGTTCGTCGATGAAGAGGATGATATTTCCTGCGGCCGCAGTGATCTCTTTTAAAACAGCCTTCAATCTCTCTTCGAACTCCCCGCGGAATTTCGCTCCCGCGATCAGGGCTCCCAGATCGAGGGCAACCAGTTTCTTATTTTTCAGGGTCTCGGGGACATCTCCCTTAATGATTCTCTGTGCCAGTCCTTCTACAATCGCTGTCTTCCCCACACCGGGTTCACCGATCAGTACCGGGTTGTTCTTCGTCCTCCGCGAGAGAACCTGAACGACCCTGCGGATCTCATCATCCCTGCCAATCACAGGGTCGAGCTTTCCCTTTCTTGCCTCCTCCGTCAGGTCCCTGCTGTATCGCTTCAATGCCTGATACTTCTCCTCCGGGCTCTGATCTGTCACCCGGTGAGATCCCCGGATCTCCTGCAAGACCCTGAAGATCGCATCCTTCGTCACCCCGTTTTTCTGGAGGATCTGCGAAGAAGTTCCTCCTCTCTCATCCGCAATGGCGATGAGAAGGTGCTCGGTGGAAAGATACTCATCCGTCAATCTCTCAGCCTCTTTCCACGCCGTGTTCAATATTTCATTGAGCCGGCTTGAAAGATAGGCCTGACCTATCCCTGCTCCGGTCACTTTGGGAATCCGATTTAATTCCCCTTCCAGTTGGGAGCCGATGAGATTCGGATTGGCCCCCAATTTCTGGATGATGGGGATCACAATTCCCTCTTTCTGCATCAGAAGAGCCGATAGAAGGTGTTCCACATCAATCTGCTGATGGCTTCTCTGCTCAGCGACACTCTTGGCGGCCTGCAATGCCTCCTGCGCTTTTAATGTCAATTTATCTATATTCATTTCTTTTACCCCCCCGTGATGATCTTCCCATAAAAATAATCATCCCTCAGGGAATTTGCAATCAGGGTATTACACATTGAAGTCTGAGAATTTATCTCTAACATTTATGCCTACAAAAACTCTCCCCTCCCTTGGCGGGAGGGGATGAAGGGGAGGGGGACCAAATTCCTTATTGTCCACCCCTCTCCTAGCCAGAGGCTCTATGAGCCGGCGGCCACCCTCACCCTCCCCAGGTGGCACTGGCATCTTGCCCGTGGTGACAGGCTAGAAGCCTATTCCACCAAAGGGGGAGGGGATATACTGGGGAAATTTCGAATATTTTTGGTTACGATTTACTTCCCCTTTTTATTTCAGAACCTCTGACAGATGGATAAATTCCTTTATGGAAAGGGTCTCAGGTCTCCTCCTGGGATCGATACCAACTTCCCCCATTCTCTTCTCGATCAAAAGAGGGAGAGGAAGGCCGGAATGTTTCAATGAATTGATCAGAGTCTTCCTCCGATGGCTGAAACTTGCCTTCACGACCTCTTTAAACCACTTTTCGTCATCCTGCTCAATCCATGGCTCTTTCCTCCATACGAGATGGACCACCGCAGATTCCACTTTCGGGCGCGGGAAGAAGGCAGAAGGACTGATAAAGAAGTGGACGGAAGGGTTAGAAACCATCTGGACAAATATGGATAAGGCCCCATACTCTTTCACTCCCGCAGGGGCGATCATCCGTTCGACCACCTCTCTCTGCAACATCAGGGTCAGACTGGAAAAAAATCTTCTCGACTCGATCAAACGGAAAAGTAAAGAGGTTGAAATCTGGTAGGGCAGATTGGCTACGACTTTCAGGGGTTTTTCCGCCTGACAGAATAACGATTCGAAATCAACTTTTAAGATGTCTCCCCAGATAATCTTCACATTGGGAAGATCCGACATCTTCTTCCTTAAAATCTCAACCAGCTTTGAATCAATCTCAACGGCGATCACTTTTCCAGCCTTTTGGGCCAGAGCAAGGGTCATCTCTCCAAGGCCAGGCCCCACTTCCAGAACCACATCCTCCTTATTCACCTCCGCAGTCCGAATCACTTTATCCAAAATGTTTCGATCAACAAGAAAATGCTGCCCCAGTCTCTTCTTGGGGAATAAGCCATATTCTCTCAATTCATTCCGCATGGATGGCATAAATAAATCAAATATTTCACTAAAATATTTCTCCTCCCCTGGCGGGAGGAGATGAAGAGGAGGGGGAAAAAACGTTTTCACCCTCACCCCCTGCCTACCGGCAGGCAGGCAACCCTCTCCCGTCAAGGGAGAGGTAAAATGATTCTGTTCTTATACTTTGTGCGCAATCAAATCAAAGCGGTAGATTTGAGAACGCATTGAGTGACCATGACGATCGTAGGCCCTTTTTCAAATATTCATATCCCACTACGCCCACCATGGCCGCATTGTCAGTGCAGAAGGCAGGAGAAGGAATATGGACCCGCATCTTCTGTTTGGATGCCTCCTCTTCCATTCTCTGTCGGAGAAGCCGATTGGCCGCTACTCCTCCTGAGATGACCACCTTCTTTAGACCCTGATGCTGTGCCGCTTGAAAAGTCTTTTTCACCAGAACATCGACGACCGCCTCCTGAAAACTGGAAACGATATTGCGAATCATCTTTCCCGGAAAACCTCCGGGCGGTTCGGGGTGAGCCTTCACGAAATTGACCACCGCTGTCTTCAGCCCGCTGAAACTGAAATCGAAGGAGTTCTTTCCGATGGATGGCCTGGGGAAACGGATAGCCTTCGGATCACCTGTTTTCGAAAGCTCATCGATGATCGGTCCGCCGGGATACCCCAGTTTTAGATGTTTTGCGACTTTATCAAAAGCTTCCCCTGCCGCATCATCTCTCGTCTGTCCGAGCCTTTTATACTCTCCGAATCCATCCACACGGAAAAGAGAAGTATGGCCTCCTGAGACCACCAGCCCGATAAAAGGAAACTTCGGAGGATCCTCTTCAAGAAAAATCGCAGAGAGATGGGCTTCGATATGATTGACTCCGATGAGGTCCAGTCCTGTGGCAAAGGCCAGTGATTTGGCAAAAGAGAGACCCACTAAAAGCGATCCCACCAACCCCGGCCCCTGGGTGACCGCAATGCCATTCATCTGCTTTAAGGTCAGCCCTGCTCTGTCCAGGGCTTCTGTCACAACAGGAACGATCGCTTCGATATGTTTTCTCGAAGCCAGTTCAGGAACAACCCCTCCGTATTTCTGGTGGACAGCGACCTGTGAGGAGACCACATTGGAGAGGATATTCCTCCCATCCAGAACCACGGCCGCTCCGGTATCATCACACGATGTCTCAATCGCCAAAATTCTCATGGATTTCCTAAACTATCCTCTATTCTTTTAGATAAAAAAGATACCCCATAAATACATTAGATGCAAAAAAATATGGGGACCGAAGTAGTTTTAATATATGGCGGTGGTTGATTCATTAAACAGAAATTGCACCTCCCTTTGGGAAGGTTGGGAGGGATTTATAGAAATCATTTTCGGAACATTTTCCCTTACGTCCCTTCCTCACAAATAACATTGCTGGATCAATCAATGGGTTTTCGAATGCGAATACCACCAGGAGTGATGACACTGAAGGCTCTGAGCAGCTCTTCGCCATGTCTTTTAACAGCGGAAACTACTATTTCTGCCTTTCTGTTTTGAGATTGACCTGCCAGGCGTAGGAATATGACGCCTTCGGTTATCCGGTGCTGACGGAATACCATTTCCCCAAAATCTTTATCAGCGGTCAATAAAATTGAACCTTCATGCCTTGCCAATTCTAAAACATCTTCATCGGAAGTCCCGGGTCCAATCTCAACGATATACCGTATACCAAGCCCTTCTCTCCGAAGGCGTTCAACAATTTGCTGATCCACGCTTTCATCGGCCACGAAGTTCACGCGGCAGCCTCATCGGTGGGGTAAACTACATCGGAACGTAAAGTTTCCGCAGCAAAAGACAGGGCCGCTTGAATTCCCTCACGGGTCAGATGCGGATAGGCGTCAAGAATCTGCTCAATTGTTTCACCAGCAGCCAGTTTCTCCAGAATGAGTTCCACTGTAATCCGCGTACCCTTGATGACAGGTTTTCCCATCATTACCGCGCGATCTGAAACGATCAATCCTTTCGGCATCTCAATCCTCCCTGATTCATGAGATTGTTTTCCGACTTTCCGATTAAATTTTATAAAATGACCTTAAAATAGTCAATACTGTTTACTCCAAAGCCTAATGATGAATGACTCAATGACGCGAAATTGTAAAGGCACTGGCAACCAAATCCATTCTCACCTTCCTTGCAAAAGCAAGGAATTTCCCCTCTTTGGCCTCCGGCCCATAGGATCTCTGGCCCGGAGGGCAAAGAGATATAATTGCCCCTCCCTTGGCAAAGGGAGGTTGGGAGGGATTTAAAGAAGTCATTTTTAGAATGTTATGTCTTCTCAACTACGGACTCCCAATAATTATTCTTTATCAATCTATGTCATGTTTTCAGGATAGATGTTTTGTAATAAACTGTTCATAGATGTGCTTTGAGAACTGCTCCCAGATTATTTTTTGTCCCGTGTCAAGGGCCGCCCCCTATAACCCTCCACAAAACCCACGGCATCCTTCCCAGTCTGGTGCAAACTGCAAGAAGACAAGGGGGCCATCCAAGGAAGTTTCTGCAAACCCTCCTCATTGCAGATACAGCAACGGCTCAAGCTGTGCTGTATAACAATTCAAGCTGACGCCTTGATGGCCAACGGGTAAAATAAGGACTGAACTGTTACATCCCCTTAAGGGAGAGTCTGAAATTGTTTTAAGAATTAGAAAAAAAGAGAAATGTATTACTGAAGGGTAATTTTCTTAAAGAAATAATTTTTTATATTGTTTTTTTTCATATATGAAAAGGTTTTGTATGAAATAATAGTACCTATTGGGAATGATATTAAAAGAAGGTACAAGAAAAACTTGAAAAGATAATAGCCCCACCTCGTAAGCTTAATTACTCCCAAACCAGTAACAAGATCCCAAATAGCAACGAATATAACAAAATAAATATGAACAGGCGCAAGTTTTTCTTGTAAAGAAACCCAATAGAAAAACAATGGGCTAATGACACTTAAACCTATCAAGACATAGCCAAAAATTTTTATAGGCCTTATCTTTCTATCTACATTATCCATCTCCCCACTCCTATTTAATTGCATAGTTAATTTTCAGATTTCTCTTTTTTACTTGTAAATATTTCTTTTACTCTATCAATCAAATTAAATGTCTGTGTAGTGATTGATGTATACGACAATCCAAATCCTTTACCACCAATTGACAAAGATGTGCCTTCTTTACCAGTAGCAGTTTCTATGGAAGTAATGGTTCGTATAGCTACTGTGCTAGAACTCTCTCGAGATTCACCCAAAAATTCTTGAAAATTACCTTCTATTTTCCCACCAAAGATGCCAATTCCGATATTGAAACCAACAACTTTGTCCTCGGTTTGGTTAGCTGTTCCCCCAGTTGCAAATATTATTGTTTTTTTCATTTCAGTATCATATGCAATACCATATCCGGCCTGTGTACCGTACCCCCTCTGGTCTTTTTTGGCAATGGCACCAATATTACCTATAAAAGCGGCCGCGCCACCCCCAATATAATAGACATCGCGGCCATCAGGGTCCAGGTATTTATAAGGATTATTTAAACCATAGATATAATAATTGATTCTCTGGGGATTCAGAAGATTTTTATCATTTACCTTTCCTGTTTTGGGATCAACTGGGCCGACAGGATCGGTGGAAAGAAATCTTCCAATCTTCGCCTCCATATACCTGGCTCCGAAGTAAAGGAGGCCTGTCTCTTTGTCCTTCTCTTTGCCCACAAACTTCAGCTTGTTTTCGGGTTCTGGGGTTATCTCCATCTCTTCCCCA
>Ga0207951_100379_pt1 | contig 23303 bp, 17 predicted proteins | sample Subbio12Aug_8Bad_FD_184830 | JGI IMG/M metagenome (GOLD analysis project Ga0207951, IMG submission 184830) | Serpentinite rock and fluid subsurface biosphere microbial communities from McLaughlin Reserve, California, USA - CR12Aug_8Bad (SPAdes) | ecosystem: Environmental > Terrestrial > Deep... | reverse complement strand
TACTTGTCTACGGAGCATCTCTCATGGAACGGCACGGAGACTGCCATGCGGCCTACAACCTGCTGAAAGAGGCGTATAAGCTAAACAGAGTGACCGCCGCCTTGGGGCAAAACCCCGCAACTGTGCCTTCGTGGCGCAACGTCTCCACCGTCCCGTAGCCGCACCCCGATTTAGCTAAGGTGCGGCTGCTTAGATTGACGAAGTTTGCCGTCTAGACTCAGCGCTCCTTGATGGTCGCAATTATCAGCCCACCGCGCCTTGTCCCCACCAGTATCCAGCCATGATCAGCAGCTATCCACTCTACCAATTCTAACGGGTCAATCGCTGTCTTTACACCATCACTTTTGATCAATACGGTATACGGACGGTAAAGGCCTTCGTCAGGTGATCCGGTAATCACCCGCCCTCCTGGAGACACCGTTTGAACAATCCCTCGCGGGTCAATGCCGGGGGGAAACGTAATGGGAACATCGAACTCTGTCCCCAGCAACTGCCAAGCAACCTGTCCTGACTCCTCATTAATCCTGACACCTATTGCCCACCTTCCATGCGATAGAGCGTGTGTGAACCTAAAATAGAGCTCATCCTCATCAATTCGCTGCAAAAACCCAAAGAAAGACGTGTACTCCCAGTTAATATTGGGCAACGTCATCTGTGGAAACCCTATTTCTGCCGGCTGTGGTCGAGGGATTTGCGCGATAAACACCTTTCTGCTCTGCGCTAGGTCGATCCGGTAAAGGCGCCCGTGGTTGCTTACTATATAAGCCGCTTCCTCTTCTATGAGTGGGAAACTAAGTGACCGATCTCTTAATCTAAGTCGCGAAACGGCGACCACCGGCTCAGCTAGGTGCACGACGCCATAGCGGTAGGTAAAGTGGTACATGGCTCCTACCAGCACTACTAGCTGCAGCGCAAAGGCGGCCATGTAGATTTGTCTCTTCGTAGTCTCGCTCCTCTTCCAAAGCAGAGCAATAATCACCGCAGGCACAATCCAGCCAATATGAAACGATGTCCAGGCACGCGCAACCGCCGTTGCGTCGGCACCCAGCGCCATGTTCATAAAGGCTGCGAGAAGGTGATAGCTAAGCAAAAGTACATAGGGCAAGGCGATGAGTATCCCGCTAATTTTCCTAGACGCCAGAGCTAGGCTCGCAGGAACCACAAGCAAAATATGCGGCACCATGCTATAGGCTAGGTTGACGTATACAGGATCACTAAAGTTATGAACCATAAACCCTACTGGGCCAAAAATCCAGACAGCGACCAGCAAGGACAGCAACATGAGTACAAGACTGCTGCCCCAAACTCTAGCATGCTTCAAAACCAACATAGCTTACCTCCTAAAGGGAAGGACGTACTGGTATGTGGTGGCTTCCACGCCACTTAAGTGTCGAGTGCTCTCGTTTAAGCCTTGAAACGCAGGCACAGCGCTTCCATCTATGTGACCTGTGTGACCGGCAAAATTCTGAATAATGCGCACCTTGTAGCTTCCAGACCGCGCAGCACGTAGCACTATATCACCGCTGACTGTAGCGCCAGCTGGCATCGTAAACCACGAACCAATTTCGTGCAATGCACCCTGTGTGTTTCTAAGCCTTAGTGCGGCTATGCCGCCCAAGCGGCTGGCCACCGTTCTCCCCGCGCGTAAAGCCGCGTCCACGTCATTTTGAGCGAGGAACCGCATGTCACTAGGAGGTGGGTTCGGCAAGCCTATAAACGTGAAATAAGAAATGTCCCACAACTGACTAAAGGCACCGCCCCAGTCACTCCCGGTTCTGGCGGATGGAAAGCCATTGCCCGCGAAGGCTCTAGTCAGGTTAGCAACTATCTCTTGTCTCCATCTGTTGGCAATAGCATTATCTGGGCAGAAATTAGTTTGTCCCGCATACATCAATTCAAAGCCATGGTAACGAGGCAGCGCAGCGCCCCAGACGTTCCACGGATACGCTGGGATGAAAGGTATTTGAAGATTAACCGGATGCGCAATGCTGGCGGATGACCGCCCAGTTCGGTTGTTGTTAATGTGTGGGAGCAGGGTACTTGGCACAAACCAGTTGTATCTTAGGCCTGTGGTGTCAAAGCTTGGTTCGACCCCGGCGACCCCAACACCTATGAGGTTTTGGATACCATAGGCCAAAGCATGTCCATTATGACCGGTGTGCATAAAGTTTGTTGTTGAAGCAGCGATTTCCGCCCCTGGAAACATTGCCACTTGCGCGGTCGAGGCAGCTATAACAGCGGCACTATAGGCCTCCCATGTTGGCAAGTACGGTAGATACCTAACACGGTCGTTCCCAAAAGTTGAAGTCAACCACGCATTGGTTCCTGGATCTGCCTCTATTCCATACTCGGGTGCCCACATCCCCGGACGACCCATTCCACTCATTCTTGGGAGGATTGGCCGGGTGGTAATATACTGTCCTGCCGGTTCGTCAGTAATATAGCCGATGGCATAGCCTCTGTTCGCCAGCATTGGCGCAAGTTCGCGCGGCGTAAATCTGCCATCCAAGGCAAAGGCGCTGTGTAGATGCAAGTCCGCCGGAGTCCAAACGGGGTTAGTGGCTAGCGGCTCTACGTCTACGATCAGCACTTCGCCTTCCCAAGTGGTGCTCATGCCGCCTCTTTCCACAACCGCCCTTACTCTGTAATGACCGTCAGCGGCAACTCTAAAGGGCAGTTCGGACACATTGATCGGTAGCACCACGGGTGCTATCTCGCCGCGCCGTCGCATCACCCCACGCATACGCGCGTTCCCTTCCCGGAAGTCGCGCGCTTCAGTAGTGGATAGGGAAATTCGTTCGTCATTGCGCACGCGCAGGACGGATGCCCGCTGGCGATAGTTATTCCAGTTCCTAAATGTCTCGCGGCCGATTTCATCATCCAGCCGATGAACGGTCATGGTTCTTTGTGCCATGGGGATATTTCTTAATAGGTCGTGCCCGTCAATACTAAACTCTGCCAAGCGAACTGTGCGAGTACCGGGGCCAAAACCGACCACAGTAAAAGGGAATTCCCACTGGAGAGCATCAAGATCGTAAGTTTGCACATTCGGCCCAAGAATCGCTATTTCCGGTTCAAGATTAGCTGGAGCGGAGAAAGTAAACCCCGTCAGTGAAAACATCAGCAGCAAACAACACAGCATCACAACAACTCGGCGCTTCGTAGCCATATTCGCGAACCTCTCTACTTTTCCTGCCAACATAGGACACATCCTCCTCCGATACTTTTTTCGGCAACTATCGCAGGCGCTGAGCAGGCCCCCTTCTTCCCTTTATATAGCAATCATTGCCATGTTATATGTTATCACCCCCCATACCTGTCAAGGATATTTATGGCAGTTTTGTGCGGACAGCACAAAAGCCGCATACCCTGAGACAGGGGTGCGTCTACTTGGGTTGAAGAAGTTTGCCTTGAGATTGCGGCACGATACAAAGCCTCCGGTGTGAGCCCGTGTATCTTACCAAGAACGGCGAGGGCGACCTGTAGTGATGGATAAATTGCGCGAAGAGCTGTTGGCCGTGGAGGAAGACCGTAATCATTACGGATTGCAGACAGCGTTCATTGACTCCTCCCTTACGGTTGACCGTTGTTCAAAACTAGATACCATGACCCCTTCGCTCCACTCCCATTACAGGAGTTTCAATACTACTACAGGTTATTCCGCCCCTATACTTCGCATTGGTACTCTCACCCTTACGGTTTCCGCTGCTTGGATTTCTCCCTTAGGACAAAAGGGACTGTCCCCTTTGTCCCCTCCCCCACCCCTTCGTCAATGTCGCACCGCTACTCCTCGCCATCGGTGTCGCCGTGCCCTGCCAGGCATTCATCTATGCCCGCCAAACCATGGCGGGCATAGATGAATGCCTGGCTGTCTTGTTGACTAAACCGCAGCTCTATTCTGGCCGGTAGCTAGCGTCATATTAACTATTGTATGCGCAACCATAGTCGACACTGCAATCGCGTAGTGGATATCATTATCCATAGAAGGAGGGGTAATCAAGTACCCGGCGTGCATGGCCTCGATATGTTCTTTCAGCATGGCGACGGAGGTTAGGGGGTGTGTTTTGGTCGCTGCGGCAGACATCAGGGCCTTGCCCATAAAATCCGTGCGCCAACTTTCTTGATGCAAAGCAAATTCGTACGCTACATGCGCCATAAGCGGGCTTAGCTGCACATTGTTATGAGCCTGACAAAAATAGTCGGCAATAAAGTGTAGCGTTACCCCTAGAGTGCTCGAGTAGTCCCGCGACTCCCTCCCGGTTCTCGGCACTCCGACGGCAACGAGTCCTTCTATTAACTGCATTACATACCCAAACGACTTCTCTTTGTTGTGGGGATGCTTGATTGCATTAATGCTGAAATCCGGCTTGACACAGCCTGCCGCAATATCTGCCGAACTAAGCGGCAAATATGACAATATACTGAGGCTCTGGGCGACTGCTACGCCAATTATCTTATGTGTTCCCGATAGCACTGCTCTCACCCTCGCTTTGCTAACTCTAAGGAGATAGTACACCAGCACCATCAAGCCTTGATTAAGCGCGAGTTAAGCTTTTGTCAAATTAGTCAGCGTTGGCACAGCAGTTGTGATACAACAAGGTAGCAGCGTGACATGGCACGCCGACCCTCCCCCGTCGTAACCATGATGTCTGTAACCCAAGGACCGGCCTAAGGTCGCCAGCCCGTGTGCTGGCGCTACAACCTCCTAGGTAGCGGCGTGACATGGCACGCCGACCCTCCCCCGTCGTAACCATGATGTCTGTAACCCAAGGACCGGCCTAAGGTCGCCAGCCCGTGTGCCGGCGCTACAACATCCTAGGTAGCGGCGTGACATGGCACGCCGACCCTGTATTTATAAGGGTATTGCGGCCCTTTTTCGCGAGGGGCTGTCAAAGTCGGGATAGTAAACCAATACCATCAAGCCTTGATTAAGCGCGAGTTAAGCTTTTGTCAAATTAGTCAACGCTGGCACAGCAGTTGTGATACCACTAGGCCATTTTAGTACGGGAGGGGAAGATATGGCTGTCCCCCTTATCCAACAAAAGCGGCAGGTTAACCCTGCCGCTTTTGTTGGATGCGTATGTCTTCGCCATAGAGGGGGACCACTTCGCACATCTCCCACAGGCGAGAAGCGATGCGGTCATCGTAGAGGCGGCCAATCTCCTGCACCTTTAAGTTCGATGAGACTACGAGGGGCAGTTGGTGGTTGCAGCGGAAATTGACGATATCAAAGAGCCGGTTGATGACAAAGTCGGTGACTTGCTCAGCCCCAAGGTCATCGAGCACCAACACCTTGGCCTCCCGGGCGGCCGCCATGATGCGCGATTCGGAGTTGCCTACACTTTCAGCGTTAAAGGTCTCCTTGATGGCGGCGATGAGGTCGCAGAAGACCACATACAAAGTGGGGACGCGCGCTGCCAGCAGACTGTTACAGATGGCGCTTAAAAGAAATGTCTTCCCCAGGCCCGGGTCGCCGGAGACAAAGAGACCGGTGCGAGCCTGGCCCTCCAGAACGGTGGCAACGAACTTTTGGCCCAAGGCCAAGGCCTCACTCGCGCAGCGGCGCTCGGAGATGCCAACCGGGGTCATTATGTGCTCTTGGTACCATTTTAATTCGAACCGAGCGAAGGTCTGTGCCCGCAGCTTAGGGGGCAGACCGGAATTGCTAATGATGCTACGGAGCTCCGCCTGCTGCCGACAGGCACAGGGCCTTCCGCCCACATAGCCCTCATCTTGACAATTTTGACACGCCCAGCGCGGCTCCGCATAGTCTGGGGGTAGACCATATTCCTTTAGGTAGGCCCCCCTTTTTGTCCGGGCTTCTTCTACTGCCTGACGGCTAACCTGCCCTGCAGTATAGTTGCGTAGCGCCACGGATACCTGCTCTTCAAGTTCCGCCAAGCGGGGGTGCGCTTGGTGGACATGTTCCCGGCGTTCCAGTGCTTCCCAGAGCTTGGCGAGGGCCGCTTTTTCTTTAGCGACCATGCCCTACCTCATCGCCGGATGTCTTCTTGATGCGCCTCATGATTATCTCGGCCTCATCATACTTGGGCCTAGCCGTGGGTACGAGGGGGGATGAAGGCGCCTTCTCGCGCTTACTGCCAGCACTTTTGTGGTTGCGTTTAGCCTTGCCTTCCTGAAAAGCCACGCGGTCAGCATCTGCCTCTGCGGCGGTCAAGATGCCCTTGGCCTTCCAATTAAGGAGGACCTGCCGAATGTAGGGCAGGCTCAAGGCCCTTGTCTCCGCCGCTACTTGAACGGCGGCCCTCACTAATGTTTCATCATAAAGCTTGCATAAATCACCTAAAAGATGTACTTCGGTCATGCTCAGGGGGCGACCAAATAGGGCTTCGACCGCGACGAGGAGCGAATCGCCTTGTTGTGCCCCCGCCACCCCGACCTTACCCCGGGGCTCGCAGAGCACGTAGCTATTCTCCTCGAGGAGAATCAGGCCATATTCTTGCAGTCTGGCCCAAGCGGCGTGACTCTCCTCGTAGGACAACCCTAAAGGCAGGCAGACCTCCTGCTCCCACTCGACTGAACAGGGGTGGGGAACCTCATCAACGGCTAAGTATTTCAGAAAACAATAAAGCAAGGCCCCCGAGCCGCCTATGTTGCTCAGGTAGACCGTCCATAGCTCATGAAAAATGATGGAGAACTCACGGCGTTCCTCGCGTTTCTCAATTTTGATGCGGTGTTTCGCCATAATTAACCCTCCAACAGGTAAAAAATCTGTCCGATATACTTCGCCACCGCAGTCTAGATTCCTGCCGCAAGGTGTCGTCACAGCACCTATTTTGTCGTCTTATCTTCATGCAGAAAGGCCCAAAGGCGAGCCGCGAGACCCGCGTTAAGGCCTTTAACGGCCAGAATCTCCGCCATAGTAGCATTCTCAAGCGCCTGCATACCCCCAAAATGCTTGAGGAGTGCCGCTCGCCGGCTTGCCCCGATACCGGGGCAGCTCTCAAGGCGTGAGGACACCTGCGCCGCGGCGCGGAGCTTTTGATGGTAGGCGAGGGCAAAGCGGTGGGCCTCATCGCGCACCCGCTGCAAGAGGTAGTGCCCCTGGGTGTGCGGAGGGAGGACGAGGGGCTTTTCCCGCCCGGGCAAAAAAACTTCTTCCCGCGCCTTGGCCAAGGCCACCACCGGAACGTCAAAACATTCCTCCTGCCGGAAGGCGTCAAGGGCCGCGCTGAGTTGTCCGCGCCCACCGTCGATAATTACCAAATCGGGCAAGGGGGTGAACTTCTGCTGTTTTTGCCGATAGGCGCTTAGGCGCCGGGTCAAGACCTCGTGCAGGGCGGCGTAGTCGTTCTGCCCCACCACCCATTTGATGCGAAAACGCCGATAAAGCGAGCGCGCCGGTTGGCCGGCAACAAAGACAACCATCGAGCCCACGGCAAAATTGCCCTGCACATGGGAGATATCATAGCATTCAATGCGCATGGGCCAACCCGCCAACTCGAGGTGGTGCGCCAATTCGGCCAGACCTTTCTTGGCTAGTTCGTCCTTCCCGGCACTGCCCACCCATCTATCCGCCAAGGCCTGCGCCGCATTGCGCAGCGCCAGTTCGACCATGGCTTTGTTCGCCCCTCTCTGGGGCACACTGAGCACTACCTTCGAACCCTTCCGCCCAGACAGAGCCTCTTCCAACACCGTTTGGTCCGCCGGTAAAACATCGAGTATGATTTCCTTGGGCAGTTCCGGAGAAGTGGCATAGTACTGCGCTACGAAGGCAGACATTATTTCTTCTTTGCTCTGGGCCACATGACAGGCCAGGAATATCGTCTCCCTCCCGACAACCTTCCCCTCCCGCATGTGGAAGACGGTCACGGCCGCCTCTTCGAGAGCGCCGGCCACGGCCACTATGTCACGATCGAGGTGTTTGGCGGCGTCAAATTTCTGTTTCTCGGCCAGGCTCTCGATGGCGCGCACTTGGTCCCGCAGGGTGGCGGCTCGCTCATAGTTCATTTTTGCGGCCTCTTGCTCCATTTGCTTCATGAGCGCTTCAACCAATGTCTTATGCTTCCCCTCAAGCAGGAGTTCAACCTTTTTGACCGACTCCCGATAGTCAGCTTCACTGACCTCGCCACTGCATACCCCTAGACATTGTTTGAGGTGGTAGTTAAGGCAGACGCTGCCGTTCTTGACGCCATAAGCCACCTCCCGCGCACAGGTCATAAGGGGGATGATGCGCCGCAGCAACTTAAATAAATCGCGCACGACTGCCGCATTCGGGTACGGACCAAAGTAGCGCGCCTTATCGTTATTCACGCGGCGGACGATGCTCAGGCGGGGGTAACTATCCTGCACGGCGAGCCGCAAATACGGGTAGTGTTTGTCGTCCTTGATGCGGATATTGTAGTAGGGGCGAAGCTCCTTGATGAGGTTGCTCTCAAGCACCAAGGCTTCGCGTTCGGTGTCGGTAATGATGTACTCAAAATCCTGCGTTTTGTCGAGCATGGCCGCCACCTTGGGCTCGTGCTTGGCTCCGGCTTGAAAATAGCTGCGTAGCCTCGCCTTTAGGGCGCGCGCCTTGCCCACGTAGAGAACCACACCACCTGCGTCCTTCATCAGGTAGCAGCCGGGAACGCCCGGCACTAGGGTGAGTTTGTCCTCAAAACTCACCTTGCTCACCACCGCTCCGGCTATCCAGCACCCGCGTCAAGAAATGCCCGGTATGGCTCCCCGGTGCTTGGCTGACTTCCTCCGGGGTGCCGGTGGCGACAACTTGTCCTCCGCCGATGCCTCCCTCCGGACCAAGATCAATGAGGTAATCCGCAGTCTTGATGACATCGAGGTTGTGCTCGATGACCAAGACGGTATCACCCGACTCCACCAAGCGGTTGAGCACGCCCAGCAGGCGGTGGATGTCCACGATGTGCAGTCCGGTAGTGGGCTCGTCTAAAATATAGAGAGTCTTGCCATTGCTGCGGCGCGCCAATTCGGTCGCGAGCTTGACCCGCTGGGCCTCCCCCCCCGAGAGGGTGGTGGCCGGCTGCCCCAACTTGATGTAGCCTAGACCCACGTCGCACAGGGTCTGGAGCTTGCGCTCCACGCGCGGCATATTGCCGAAGAACTCCGCGGCCTGAAGAATGGTCATGTCGAGGACGTCCGCAATGTTTTGCCCCTTGAACTTCACTTCGAGGGTCTCTCGGCTGTAGCGCTTGCCCTTGCACACCTCGCAGGGCACATAAACATCCGGCAAGAAGTGCATTTCAATCTTGATAATGCCATCGCCCTTGCAGGCCTCACAACGGCCACCCTTGATGTTAAAACTAAAGCGGCCCGGCTTGTACCCGCGCATCTTGGCCTCATTGGTTTGGGCAAAGAGTTGTCTGATGAGTTCAAACGTGCCGGTGTAGGTTGCCGGGTTTGAGCGTGGAGTGCGACCGATGGGCGACTGGTCGATTTCGATTACTTTATCGATGTACTCAAGGCCGGTTACGTCGCGGTGGGCCCCCGGCTTGGCTTTACTGCCGCCAAACTCCTGCGCCAAGCGCTTGTAAAGTATTTCATTGACCAAGGTGCTCTTACCTGAACCGGAGACGCCGGTCACACAGATGAACAGCCCCAGCGGGAAGCGCACATCGAGCTGGCGCAGGTTATTTTCTGATGCCCCAAAGACTTCGAGCCACTTGCCATTGGGCTGCCGTCGATGTTTGGGCACCGCCACGGCCATACGCCCACTGAGGTAGGCACCCGTTAGCGAATCGGCGCTCTGGCAAATTTGCTCCATCGTGCCCGTGGCGACAATGGCCCCCCCATGGGTGCCCGCCCCCGGTCCCATGTCGATGATATGGTCCGCGTGGCGCATGGTGTCCTCGTCGTGTTCCACCACGATGACGGTATTGCCTAAGTCGCGCAGATGTTTGAGGGTCTGGATGAGCCGCTCATTATCGCGCTGATGCAGGCCGATGCTCGGTTCATCGAGGATATAGACCACGCCCATCAAGCTCGAGCCAATCTGGGTGGCCAAGCGGATGCGCTGGGCCTCGCCTCCCGAAAGACTTCCGGCTTTGCGGGCTAAGGTAATGTAGTACAGGCCGACATTGACCAAGAAGCCCAGACGCTCGGTGATTTCTTTAAGAATCTGACGGGCGATGTAGGCTTCCTTTTCGCCAAGCTCCAGTTGCCGAAAGAAATGGAGCCCTTCAGCAATGGTCAGGGCCGTGACTTCGGCAATATTCTTGCCCCCCACCCGGACGGCCAAGGCCTCGGGTTTGAGCCTTAAACCCCCGCAGGTGGGGCAGGCGCGCGAGCTCATATAATTTTCGAGTTCCTCCCGGATATACTCTGAGGTTGTCTCGCGATAATTACGGTCCACCATGGCCACCACACCTTTGAAGTAGGTGCTGTAGCGGCGGCTATGGCCATCCTGCTCATAATCGAGAGTGATCTTCTGCTTATCATTGCCGTAAAGCAAGAGCTGCTGTTGTTCCTTGGTCAGGTCGACTAGGGGAGCATCCGCCTTGATGCCAAAATTCTCTTCCAAAGCCGCATAGAGGCGGGGGTAGTAGGAGCTGCTGCTCGCCGACCAGGGAGAAATCGCCCCGTCTAGTAGCGATTTGCGCAGGTCCGGCACGACCAGGCTCGGGTCCACTTCCATGTTCGAGCCTAATCCCCCGCAATCAGGGCAGGCGCCAAAGGGGGAGTTGAAAGAGAAAAGGCGCGGTGCTATTTCCCCAAAACTAAAACCACATTCGGTGCACCCCATGCTTAGACTAAACAGCACCTCCTCGCCCGCCAAATTGTGGATGATAACGAGACCGGAAGAAAGGTTGGTCGCGGTCTCAATAGAATCTGCCAAGCGCGAGGCGATGTCACCCCTCCGGACGATGCGGTCCACCACCACTTCGATGGTATGACTGCGGGTTTTCTCAAGCTCAATCGGCTCGCCGAGCTCGCGCACTTCGCCATCAATGCGCGCGCGCACATAGCCCCCCCGGCGCAAGTCTTCTAACACCTTGGTATGTTCGCCTTTCTTGCCGCGAACCACGGGTGCCAAGATCATGAGCCTGGTGCCCTCCGGCCACTTGTTCACCTGGTCGACTACTTGGTCCACCGTCTGCTGGGCGATGGGGATGTGACAGTGCGGGCAGAAAGGCCGACCCACCCGCGCAAAGAGCAAGCGCAAATAATCGTAAACCTCGGTCACGGTGCCGACGGTGGACCGCGGGTTGCGGCTGGTGGTCTTCTGATCTATGGATATAGCTGGCGACAGCCCCTCAATGCTGTCCACATCGGGTTTATCCATCTGCCCCAGAAATTGGCGAGCGTAGGCTGAAAGAGACTCGACATAGCGGCGCTGCCCCTCGGCATAGATGGTATCGAAAGCGAGGGAGGACTTGCCCGATCCGCTGAGTCCGGTGATAACGACCAGTTGGTCGCGCGGGATGTCGACATTGATATTCTTGAGATTGTGCTGTCGGGCCCCCCGGACAGAGATATATTTTTGCACCGAGTCAACTCCTCGACGTGTTTTGATAGACAGATTATATCATACGCGCAAAAAAAGCGAACATATATTCGTAAAAGTAAGGAGTTGTCCTTTCTTGGACAACTCCTTACTTGAGAAGTTCAACCGAGTACCGACCGTTTATCTTCGCCACATGGCGCAACCCGCAACACTCACAGCCGAGGACTACCTCGCGGCCACCACTGCCTTCGGTGACACAGACTACTTGAAAAATCAATGGCTTGCCATTCCCGAGTACCAGGCGAGGTCTGTCGGCACGGACGAACCTCAGCTCCTTTTCTGAACCGGGCGTAAGCAAGATTTCGCGACAATTACACATTAGTCATTGACTCCTTTTCGTGCGAACCGCACTTAATGGATAGTCTATCACCAAGGCGTTTCCGCGTAAAGGACAACCCGAACCCGCCCGTGCCTGCCAAAGACCGTGGCGCATTGCCTAAGCGCTAGGCGCACATAGGGAGCTGTTTTCCCCCTGTTATCGCGCCTTTGCACGGGTTATCAACGCCTTACAGTTTCGCCTTAAGTTCAATGAGCAAGTCGCGCAGAGTAGCGGCACGCTCAAACTGCAACGCCTTTGCCGCAGCCTTCATATCAGCCTCCACCTGTTTCAGCACCATGGCCTTTTCGCTCGCGGTCATGGTCGTAAAGCGCGAACCGGCAGCACCAGCCTCTCCATGGCTGTCTATGGCCAAGGTGGCTTCGATTACTTCATGGACTTTCTTGCTGACGGTGGTGGGCACAATATGGTGCTCGCGGTTGTACTGCCTTTGCCGTTCGCGCCGACGATCTGTTTCCCCGATGGCCAACCGCATCGAATCGGTCATTCTATCGGCATACATGATGACACTACCATGGACATTGCGCGCCGCACGGCCGATGGTCTGGATGAGCGAGGAACCGGAGCGCAAGAAGCCTTCTTTATCCGCATCGAGAATGGCGACTAGGGAGACCTCCGGCAGGTCGAGCCCCTCTCTCAGCAGATTGATACCGACCAGCACATCAAACTCACCGAGGCGGAGCGAGCGCAAAATGCTCATGCGTTCGAGGGTCTCGATGTCGGAGTGCAGGTAGCGCACTTTGACGCCCATCTCCTTGTAGTAGTCAGTGAGGTCCTCCGCCATCCGCTTGGTGAGGGTGGTGATTAGAACCCTTTCGCCTGCCTCTATGCGGCGGCGAATCTCGCCGTAAAGATCATCAACTTGCCCCCGCGTTGGCCGGACAGATATTTCTGGGTCGATCAATCCGGTCGGACGGATTATTTGTTCGACCACTTGCGCGCTCCGCGCGAGCTCATAGGCCGCAGGAGTGGCGGAGACGTAGATTACTTGGGGGAAACGGTCATTGAACTCCGCAAAGGTCAGGGGCCGATTATCCATGGCCGAGGGCAGGCGAAAACCATGCTCGACCAAGACCGTCTTCCGCGAACGATCCCCAGCGTACATGCCGCGGACCTGGGGAAGGGTGACATGAGACTCATCGACCACCAGCAAGAAGTCTTTTGGGAAGTAATCGAGGAGGGTATGGGGCGGCGTGCCGGCAGCCCGACCCTCCAAGTGGCGCGAATAGTTCTCTATGCCTGAGCAAAAACCCACTTCCCGCATCATCTCGAGGTCATATCGGCAGCGTTGCTCAAGGCGCTGGGCCTCGAGGATTTTATCCTGCTCCCTTAGTTCACTGAGCCTAGACTGTAGCTCGCTTTCAATGCGCACGATGGCCAACTGTAGCTTGTCATTGCTGGTGACAAAGTGCGAAGCGGGAAAGATGGCCACATGGTTGCGCCGTCCGAGTATCTCGCCGGTCAAGGTGTCTATTTCGGTGATGCGCTCAATCTCGCTGCCGAAAAACTCTACGCGCAGTGCTCTCTCCATTTGTGCGGCAGGGATAATTTCGACACTGTCGCCACGCACCCTGAAGGTCCCACGTTCAAAAGCGATGTCATTGCGCACGTACTGCATGGCGACGAGGCGCCGCAATAATTCATTGCGCTCCCGGTGCATGCCAACGCGCAGTGAGACGGCGTTTTCCGCATACTCAGTCGGGCTACCTAGACCATAGATGCAGCTGACGCTGGCCACAATAATGACATCGCGCCGCTCTAGCAAGGCTGAAGTGGCCGAGTGACGTAATTTGTCTATTTCTTCATTTATTTGGGCATCCTTCTCGATGTAGGTATCGGTGCGCGGTATATAGGCTTCAGGCTGGTAGTAATCGTAGTAACTGACAAAGTACTCTACCGCATTATGGGGGAAAAACTGGCGAAACTCGCCGCAGAGCTGGGCGGCTAGGGTTTTGTTGTGGGCCAGTACCAAGGTGGGGCGGTTGATGGCGGCGACCACATTGGCAATGGTGTAGGTCTTGCCCGAGCCGGTCACGCCGAGGAGCACCTGTTCGCGGGCACCGTCCGCGAGGCCACGGCCTAGTTTGGCGATGGCCTCGGGTTGGTCCCCCGTGGGACGAAATTCACTCACCAAATTGAACAAAGACATCACCTGCGCCAGAGCCGCACTAGGTAGTCAAGCGGGCTCGAAAATTTGGTCTCAAGATAGAGGTCAGTTTCGGCGGGGGCAACGACCAAGGGCACACCGTTCATTTCTTGCCGGTTAGCCGTCCACACCAAGAGTTCATGACCAAGGGGAGCAAACAAGGCGGCGACATAGAGAAAGACTGCCGAGCGAGTCGCCAAGTAGGCCAAGGCAAAGAGCACCGCACTGTAGGCCGCTAACTTGAAGGCCGATTGTTTGGCCTTTTGCCGCGGCGTGGTGGTTATCGCCAGCTCTCCATAGCCAAGACCAGCCACTATGGGGATCATCCAAAAACTAAAGGATGCGCCCAGCCCTTGAGGCAAGATAAGGGGCCACCACTCGGGCATGGGGATGGTCGCGACATCTGGGGGCATAGGCATCGGCAGCGCGAGTAGCGCCAAGAGTGGCACCGGCCAAAACTTTTGCAGGCTGTACCCGGCGACGATTTCTCCACGCCAGTTCTTGACGTTGACGAGCATGGCGCCCATGTGTCCCGAGAGGTACATGAGGATGCTTTCCACCGCATGCAGCAGGGCCACCAAGGCGAGCAGGGAGGGAATATCAATCGCGGGCCACCCAAAAACTAGGGTGCAGAGCGCCACCAGCCCCCCGGCATAGGCAAAACACATCAGCCTCGCCGAGATAAAAGCCAATAAGATCGCTACCACCCAAATATAGATCAGCCAGTTGCCGCTGAGGGTCACGCCGATACTAAGCAGCAAAATGCTCCCGAGGACCCCGCCAAGTACGCCAAAAACGAGCGACGAGAGCACCTGCCACAACACGTTTTGCTTGGTACGGCCATAGATACGGCGCTCTAACGCCGCCGCCCGCCGATACTGCAGGGCAATGAGCACAACTACCACATAGAACATGGGCGACAGTAGGTACTGCGGCAAGGAGCGGATATACGCGATAAAAAAAGTAGAGAATGGGGGCAACTACCTAGCCTCCTTTATGGCCGCACATGCTCGACTGGGTTCAGACGAGTGCCGCCGCGGTTACGCACCTCGAAGTGCAAATGTGGTCCGGTGCTGTTGCCGGTGCTGCCGATGCGGGCTACTACCTGTCCCTGCGCCACTTTATCCCCATCGGCGACCAATAGGGTGCTGGCATGGGCATACAAAGTCGTAAATTCCCCATGGCTGATAATAATAGTCTTCCCATAACCGCCCAGCCAATCAGCCCAAATAACTTCGCCGCCATCGGCGGCCACAATATTGCTGCCCTGCCTTGCACCTATATCTATGCCGCTGTGAAACTCTCTAGTTCTAAAAATCGGGTGGTTGCGCCAGCCAAAGGGTGAAGTAATGCGGGTAAACCCAGGCGTCGGCCAGACGAAGGTGCCGGTGCCGGTGCCGCGATTCCGGGCCTGCAATTGGCGGATAATCTCGTCTATTTCCTTGGCTAGACGATCCAACTCCGCATGCGCCCGCACCGCCTGCTCCTTATCTTGGTTGAGCCGATTAAGGATGGTAGTTCGGCTCGCCGCACGGTTAAGCAAGTTGGCCTGCCTCACTCGCGTTTGCTCCCGCAAGGTGGCAAGCTCCTGTTGCCGCAGTTCGACCGCCGCTTTTTTATCCTCCACCTGAGCTTTTTCTTCTTGAACGGCGTGATAAATGAATATGTCTTGGTTGATGACGGTGCGCAGGAGGAAGAAACGATTGACAAAGTCAGCGAAATTACGGGCATTGAGTAGCACCTCGAGATAGCTAATCGCGCCCCGCTCATAAAGCGCCCGAAGGCGCACCCCGAGCTGCTCATTCCGCTGATTTAGTCGCCCATTGGCATTAACGAGTTCGCCATTTAGTTTGCGTATTTCGCCTTCGGCCACGCGCACGCGGTTTTCTAGGCTCCTGAGTTCGGTGGTGGTGCGGTCGATGTCCCGCTCAATCACCTGCAGTTCGCCGAGCACACTTCTCGCCTGCCGGTCCGCACGCGCTGCGCGCTGCTCTGCTTCTTGCATCCGTGTCCTGATGCGCGCCAGTTCACGGCGCCGAGCCTCGATTACATTGGCCCCGGCCACGCTAGGCAGCAAGAGGACTATTAACAACGTAACAACTATGGTTATACGCCAACGCATCATGCCCCTCCTATGCATCGAGATAGCGGCGCAGGCTAAGCCCACTGCCGAGTATGCCGATGACCACTCCTATGCTCAGCAATAATAGAGCCAACTGCTGCAAAAACGGCCATGGCTGCACCCAAGGCCAAAAAGGTATGGCCTGCACGAGCGCCCGTACCGCTAGGTAGTAGCCCCATGCTAAGACTGATGCCGCCATCATCCCGCCGAGCAGCCCCAGTACCAAGCCCTCAATGACAAAGGGCCACCGAATAAACCAGTTGGTAGCACCAATGTAGCGCATGATGCCGATCTCCCGCCGCCGCGCAAAAATAGCCATGCGGATGGTGTTGGCAATGATAAAGAGAGCGGCTAAGGCCAGGGCGACCATCAGGCCAATGCCCACGAGGCGCATCATGCGGGTAATTGCCAAGAGTTGTTCCACGATTTCCCTGCCCCAGAGCACCTCTTCTACCCCGGCGAGAACAGTAACGGCGGCTGCTATTTCCGGCACACGGTGCGAAACATCGGCACGTATCTCAAATGAATCCCGCAAAGGGTTTTCTTCTTCCCAGCCCGCCAAAAAGTCTTGATTGTCGCCGTACCATTCCAGTAGGCGCTGCCATGCTTCGCTCTGCGGAACAAAGCGCACCTCGGTCACTCCGGGAATGGCCTTAATCTCGGTCTCCAGACGACCCCGCTCGGCGGCACTGAGCGTAGCCAGGTGCGCTGTCACCTGCAATTGGCCCTCGACATTGGCGGCAACGGCGTTAATGTTGACCGCCACCAACAAAAAAATCCCAAGAACCAGCAAAGAGACCGCCACGGTACTGATGGAGGCTAAGGTCATCCAGCTATTGCGCACCAGGCTCTTGCCGGCGGACTCAAAGAAGTACCCAAAGGTACGCGGCTTAACCATGGTAGATCCCACATTTCTCATCCCTGGTGAGACAGCCTGACTCAAGTTCTACAACTCGTTTACGTAAAGTGTCGACAATTTGCTTCGCATGAGTTACCATTAGCATAGTTGTTCCTGTGGAGTTAATGTCCAAGAGCAGCTTGACAATTCCCCAGGACGTCTCAGGATCTAGGTTTCCCGTTGGTTCATCTGCCAGAAGGAGCATAGGCTTGTTGACAATGGCCCTCGCGAGGGCCACGCGTTGCTGTTCCCCGCCGGAGAGTTGACTGGGCAGTTGAGCATGTTTGTTGGCCAAGCCAACAAGTTCTAAGACCTCGGCGACCCGACGCCGAATGAGGCGAGGTGCGGTTTCGACGACCACCATGGCAAAGGCCACGTTTTCTTCCACGGTCCAAGTGGGCATGAGGCGAAAATCTTGAAAAACCACGCCCATGCTGCGCCGCAGGTACGGCACTTCATGTGGACGCAGTTTGGCGATGTTTTTGCCATTAATGGCGATTTTCCCTGAGGTAGGCTTCTCCTCCCGCAGGAGCAACTTGGTCAAAGTTGTCTTGCCGGCACCACTCGCGCCCACGACGAACACGAACTCACCGCGCTCTACCAACATGTTGACCTGGTTTAAAGCCACCGACCCGTTGGGGTAGGCCTTTGTGACGTTAGACAGTTCTAGCATTGCCTCGATCCTCTCTTCACTGGTGTCGGTATGCCACTCTCTCTTCTTTCGACATCAATTTCACATTTTCCTGTTTTTCTGTTCTGTAAGGTATTTGCAATTAGCAAGAAAGGTTGATGATTAATGCGTGATAATCTGCAATTTATTCCACTCGGGGGCATGGGTGAGATAGGCAAGAATATGTATGCTTATCAGTACGGCGACGACATCTTGGTGGTCGATTCCGGCCTTAAGTTTCCGGAAGAAGAGATGTTCGGCATCGACTACGTCATCCCCAATATTTCTTACCTCCTCGAAAACCAAAAGAAAGTCCAGGCTATTTTTCTGACCCATGGCCACGAGGACCATGTCGGTGCGCTCCCTTTTGTGCTGAAGCAACTGCCCGTCCCTGTCTATGGCACCAAGCTGACCCTCGGGCTACTGAAGGTCAAGCTCGACGAGCACAATGTCAGCGCTAACCTCAAGGAAGTACGCGCCGGTGATGTTGTACCCATCGGCCGGTTCAAAGTCCAGTGCATCCACATGAACCATAGCATCCCGGATTCACTGGGACTGGCTATTAAGACCCCGGTGGGCACCATTTTCCACAGTGGTGATTTCAAACTTGATCAAACTCCGGTGGACGGCAGAGTCACCGACTACTTTGCTTTGACGACCTTAGGGCAAGAAGGGGTGCTCGCCCTTATGGCCGATTCTACGAATGCCCACCGCCCCGGTTACACGAAATCGGAGCGCGATGTCGGCAAGGTGCTCGACGACATATTCGCCAAGATCAAAGGTCGCGCCATTGTCGCTACTTTCGCGAGCAATATCCACCGCATTCAGCAAGTTTTCGACACCGCCGACCGCTTCGGCCGCAAGGTCGCCGTGGTGGGGCGCAGCATGGTCAACAATGTCACTACGGCTGTGGACTTGGGATACCTGGTCTTCCCGAAGGGCATCTTGGTCGAAATTGAAGATCTCAGCAAATTGCCAGCGGACAAAGTGGTCATCATCTCCACCGGCAGCCAGGGCGAGCCCCTGTCAGGCCTAACCCGCATGGCCAGCGGCTCGCACCCCCGCATTAATATTTTGCCGGGCGACACCGTAATTCTCGCCTCCACACCGGTGCCCGGCAATGAGAAGCTGGTCAGCCGCGTCATAGACGGCCTCGCGAAGGCCGGCGCCCAGGTTATCTACCAGGGCATCCTTGATGTGCATGTCAGCGGGCATGCCAGCCGCGAAGAACTAAAGCTGCTCATCAATATGCTGCGACCGAAGTTCATGGTGCCCATCCATGGTGAGTATCGCCACCAGGCCGCCTTTAGCAATCTTGCTCAACTGATGGGCTATGAGAGCAGTACCGTTCTGGCAGTGGAAAACGGCGATATCGTAGAATTCACTCGCGATTCGGCCCGCCCGGCGGGCAAGGTGACCGCAGGCTCGGTGCTCGTGGACGGCATAGGTGTCGGCGATGTGGGCAATGTGGTTCTTAGGGACCGCCAGCAACTGGCCGCAGACGGCGTGTTGGTGGCCTCGGTGACCATCGATCGACAACAGCGCAAGATTCTGGCCGGTCCCACCATTATCTCGCGAGGCTTTGTCTATGTAAAAGAATCGGAAAGCCTGCTCAGCGAAGCTGAGGCGAGGATTGCCGCCTCCCTCTTAAAGGCACTGCAGTCCTCCACCGAGTGGAGTACCTTGCGCAACTCCGTACGCGAGCCCCTAGTTGAGCTGATGTACGAAAAAACACGCCGTCGCCCCGTCATCCTACCCATGCTCATGGAGTTAAATCGTGATTAAGTGAGGGCCGATAATGAATAGACCTTGGACTGCGCACGGCAGCCCAAGGTCTATTTTTCTGTAAGTCTAGGTGGGAGTAACTGCGCTTCGTCGCTCACAGCTATCCCAGTGCTGCAGGCAGTAGGCCGTGACGATGATGCCGGCGACGCCAAGGAACAGGGTCAATGCCGGCGACAGCCGCGACCCAAGATAGCCTGCAAGCCCACCGCAGAAGAAGGCGACATACTTTAACCCCAGGTAGCGAACCCGCTCCCAATTGCCCTTGGCGACAGAAATGCCTAAGTCGGTCATGTCGCCCGTCATGTGGGTGGTACGACCAATGCGCGTTTGTGAAGTAATGCTGTTCTGCATGCCCATGCCCAGCGGCAGCAAGAAGGCTAAAAGGAAGCGCGCTGGCGTATAGCTACCGGCGCTGGTACCGTAGATGCCCATGCTTACCAAGATCATGGCGACGACTATGGGCAGCATGGCGGCAGTTAGCGCCCCGGTCAATTTTAAGCGGGGCAAGGCTACGGCACCCATCATGGTCCCAATAAAAAAACCAAGCAGCAAGGTGCTGACGAACAGGGACTGCGGCGGGTTGTAAAACAGAGTAGGCGCTTGGTCGATGATCCGCCCGGACATATGGGAAACCCTCCCGAAAACCAAGGCCACGGTAGCTAGCCCATTGATGGTTCCGGCCCAAAAGGTCATTGACCCTGCCGCAATGTGCAAAGCCCAAGGGTTCTGCAACACGCTCCATCCATAGTTTTCCCCACTGTTACTTACTCCGCCCACGGCCAAAACATCCTTTCGGGTGGAATCCACATATCGCCATGCTATTTCTGCTTGCTCGGAACAGGGAGCTTCTCTTGCCCAGCCTTAGGAACAAAGATGGCGGCAACTATGAAGGACAGCAAGGCTACACCCGCCGCGGCATAAAAGGCCGCCTGATAAGTCGAGGTCATGTCACGGATGAAGGCGCCGGCCATAGGTCCAAAGAGCCCCCCAAAGCCAAAACCGAGGAAGAACACAAAACCGTAAATTGCGGCGATAAAGGAGGAGCCAAAGAACGCGGTGGTGAGGATGGGATTAAGCCCTAGAGTGCCGCCAAAAGCGAACCCGTTGAGCACTGCCCCTAGAAACAGCAGCGGCATACTGTTGGCATTGGCCAGGGTCAGCATGGCTACAATCATGGTGAAAATAGCCAGGAGATAGGCCGTGCGCGTGCCGATTTTGCTAGAGATATAGCCCCATATCGGTCGCCCGAGGCCATTAAATATTGCCTGGACGGTGATGGCTAGAGCAGCGACAGCCGCAGTCAAACCGACACCGGCGGGAGGCTTGTCGGTAGCAAAAGCCGCCAACTGACTGACCGCCATCAGGCCTCCGAATATGCTGGTGAAAAACATAAAGCAAGTAACCCAAATCTGCGGGGTCACTATGGCCTGGGCGAAACTGAAGTCGATCTTATTTGCGGGGAGAGTCTTGCTCGCCCCCGCCTTCACATCTTTGCGCGGCTGCCAGCCCTTCCCCTGGACGAACTCCCAATCGTTAGGCGGAAAGCGCAAGATTGAGCCAATAATCCCGAGAGCGATGGCAAAGACCACGCCGGTCATGGTATAGGTAAAGCGCCAGCCGTACACGGCTATGGCCGCGGTCCAGATAGGACTAGCGAAGGCCGAGCCCATGCCAAAACCTGCCACTGACAGACCGACGGTCAAACCCCGTTTGCTCGGCTCAGGGAACCAACGGGTGGTCGTGGCAATAGTTGAAGCGCAGTAAGTCATGCCAATGCCGGTGCCACCGATTAGGCCATAGGTGATGATGAGCTCAGTCACTGTATCGACGCGGGAAGACAATATTTGCGATAATACCATTAATGAGGCCCCAATAAAGAAAGGAATGCGCGGACCGTACTTGTCCACAAAGAAGCCGGTAATCCACATAAATGCGCCCAAGGCGAACATAGCTACCGAAAAAGCAGCTACTGTTTCGGGACGAGACCAGCCAAATTCGGCTTCGAGCGGCCTGATGAAGACGCTAAAGGCGTAGCTTGAGCCCCCAATCAGCGTAGTCAAAGCGCCCATGAGGGGAAACAACCAGCGATGTCTGATTAGATCCACCCCAAGCCAGGAAGGTGTTTTTACAGCAGTTTTCACTTCAAATCCTCCGTTTCTCATGTTTACCTACATTCCACTGCCCAAGTGTATCTTTTCCCTCAAGCTATTGCAAGACAAAAGAAGCTAGAAATTTCTAGCTTCCTTTGTCGCATAATATAACCCGGCAAAGATTCTTATTTTTTTGCAATCCCAGTCGATAGCGGCAAACCAATTTTCTTGGCATGCTCTCTTAGAGCCGCCGGCTTGACCAGCACCCGCGCTATGAATATCGCTGGCAGGCACATGAAGGCGAAAGTGAAAAAGGCGAAGACATAGGTGCCTGTAATATCGTAAATCTGCCCTGCCAGGAATGGGCCGACAAAAGAAGCCAATCCCCAAGCGGTAAACATACCCCCATAGTTGACCCCCACGCTCTTCATTCCCCACATATCGGCGGTAAAGGCCGGTGACAGGGCGAGGTAGCCGCCGAAGGCGGAACCGCCCACAATGGCAGTGAAGTAGAGCAAGTTGGGCATGTCCCAAACAATAGAGAAAGAGGCAGCCAACGCCGATAGTGTCATCAAGGAACCGACGATGGTGAAAGACTTCAGCCTGCCGATGACGTCAGATAGCGGGCTGAGCAAGAAACGACCGCCAAGGTTAAAGGCGGAGACCAGAGCAACCAGGCCGGTGGCGGCCACGGGGGTGAAGTTGCCAAACTCGGTGGCTAATGGTTTTATGTGGACGACGATGGCGAACCCTCCGCAAAGAATCAGAAAATAATGGAGCCACATGAGTTTAAACTGTTTTGTTTTCAGCATTTCGACAAACGGAAACTCGTACCCGCTGAATTCGGGAGATGGTTTACGCATGCCGGTGGCTTTGTTGGGGTCCCAGCCGGCGGGCTGCCAGCCGGCTGGCGGATTCTTGATGATCATCGAGGCGATGAAGGCAACCACCGAAAAGACAATGCCCAAGATAATGAAGGTCTGCCTCCAGCCATAGTCAACAATGAGCGTCCGCGCAATCGGGCCAAATACGGCGGCACCGGCCCCAAATCCACCCACCAAGATACCTGTGGCGGTGCCCTTGAGGTCAGGGAACCACTTTAGCCCCCCGGCGACCACCGCCATGTACCCAGCGCTCAGGGCAGAACCCATAATTACCCCATAGCTAACCACCAACCAGCCGAGGTTGTTGGCATAGGCACTGAGCACATAGCCTATCAGAACCCCTGCGGCGCTAAATACCAAGAGGGGCTTCGGACCCACTATATCCTGGATGCGTCCAGAGAAAATCATGCCAAAGGCAAAGAAGATAGAAGCCACCGTAAAGGGGATGGTCACCACCGCCCGCGTCCAGCCGAACTCTGCCTCGAGATGGGGCATGAAAATCCCCCAGGCGTAAAGAGTGCCAAAGCACATCGTGACGATGAAACCTGTAGTGGCGATTAGATAACGAAAGTAGCTAGGATAAACCGGTGCGTTTTTTGCTTTCATACTTCGCTCCCCCTCATTTACTGATGCTAGATTATAAGCGCTCCTATCTTTGTTTGACACTCCTCATGCCTAAAGGCAGGGGATTCTTGGGTGATTAAACCGAAATCCATTTCTGGTATCGGAGTATGACCCCAAGTTAAGGGCTGTGCCATCAGCCCTTCCTAAGACAGTGCATGTAGCATCTTAGGCTGACAGGCTATTACCGCCTATCACAGGCGCGGAAAGTATATTTATTGCGCCCAGTCTATCTCGGTGCGTCCTATATCCGCACGAACACCGATAGTCC
>Ga0207951_100377_pt1 | contig 23382 bp, 21 predicted proteins | sample Subbio12Aug_8Bad_FD_184830 | JGI IMG/M metagenome (GOLD analysis project Ga0207951, IMG submission 184830) | Serpentinite rock and fluid subsurface biosphere microbial communities from McLaughlin Reserve, California, USA - CR12Aug_8Bad (SPAdes) | ecosystem: Environmental > Terrestrial > Deep... | reverse complement strand
CCCGTTCGTCGAGCAGCGTCAGCAGGCTGAACTGGCGCTCGCTGCCTGTGCCGACCAGTATCAGGTCGAATGCATTGCCGTCCGTCAGCCGGTTTTCGCTTTCGTCGCTGGATACCGTGGTTACGGCGCATTCGAGAAACGCAAGTACCGTTTCGATTTGTTTCGCCCGTTCGGTTTGATCGTCGATGAGCAAAATGTTGTGAAAATCCATAAATGCAAGGGTTGCAGGGCTGGAGGAATCGGATCAGGGACGGTTTTCAAGTTAAGCATCGAATAACCCGTCTGTCAAAATGCTACGCCTATCAATTCGTTGCCAGCGAAAGTTAAGGTTGTACCTGCTTTTTTTGCTGTTGGAGCACTGCCTTAATAACGGCTTAATGACTTGACAAAATTTTGCTGGCAGTGAAACTAACGGCCACTCTGGCAACCTTGAGCCTTCATTTTGAACGACATTCCCCTAGGTATTCTGTTTGGAATACTGGCTGCGTTACTCCTGCTATCGGCTTTTTTCTCCGGCTCGGAAACGGCCTTGATGACGTTGAATCGTTATCGCTTGCAGCATCTGGTCAAACGAAAACATCGCGGCGCCATCAAGGCCCATGAGTTGCTCAAACGGCCCGACCGCTTGATTGGCCTGATTCTGTTGGGTAACAATTTTGCCAACATCCTGGCGTCGTCGATTGCCACCCTCATCGCCATCCGCATCGGTGGCAACGAGGCCATTGCAACCGCCACCGGACTTTTGACCTTCGTCGTGCTGATCTTTGCCGAAGTCATGCCCAAAACGGTGGGCGCTCTGCGGCCGGAAACGCTGGCATTCGTCTCGGCCTGGATATACATCCCGCTGATGAAGCTGTTTTATCCGGTGGTTTGGGGTGTGAACCTGATAACCCACATCCTGCTCTGGCCTTTTGGCGTCAATGCCCGCAAAGATAAAGTCGGCGCCATCGATAAGGACGAGCTGAAAAGCATCGTGTCGGATGCCGAGCATATCCTGCCGACCCGCTATCAGAAAATGCTGCTGAGTATTCTGGATCTGGAATCGGCGACGGTTGAAGACGTGATGACGCAGCGCAAGGACATCGTCGGTATCGATCTCGAAGACGACATCGAGGACATTGCCGAGCAGCTGCGCCACAACCCGCATACCCGTTTGCCGGTCTACAAGAAGCATATCGACCGCGTCATCGGCTTTTTGCATATCCGCTCGGTGTTATCGAACATCAACGAGCCGAGTTTCCACAAACAATTCATCACCGAAAACCTCATCAAACCCTTCTTCATTCCAGCCAACACCTCGATTCACAAGCAGATGCACACTTTCAAGGCCGAAAAACAGCGGATCGGCCTGGTGGTTGATGAGTATGGCGATGTGCAGGGCCTGGTGACGCTGGACGACTTGTTGCAGGCGATCGTCGGCGAGCTGATCGCTGAAGAACCCGACATCAAAAAGCAAAGCGACGGCAGTTATCTGGTCGATGCCAGTGTGACGGTGCGGGAACTCAACCGGGTCACCCGCTGGGATTTACCGACCGAAGGCCCGAAAACCCTGAACGGTCTCATCATCGAGTACATGGAAACCATCCCGGATTCCGGCGTCAGCATCAAGCTGCATGGCCATGTCGTCGAAATCATCCAGCGCGACGACAATACGGTCAGGATGGTGTGCTTCCATCCCGACGACTGAATTCAGCTTATTGAATTAAATTAAATTTTCAGCCATGGCATTGGGTTGTCTCGCGAAGTATTTGAGTATTACCTACCCGCATTGGGTTGGCCTCATGGACAAAATTGCCTAAAATCACTCGTTCTGCGAACGATCCAATGTGACCCTTGTGAAGAATAAACTGCTCAAAACGGCGCTGCTGGCTGCCTGCGCCATTGCCGGTGCCAGCGCCAGTTATGGCTTGATTCCACGCACGATCGACGACTTCCGCGCCAAACAACACGACGAACTGATCTCATCCAAGGTCAACCAGTACACCCGTTACCGGGCACCGGTGGCCGAACCGCAAGGCGATTATTCACAAGACCTGGAACACACGGTCAGAGCCGGGGAAAATCTGTCCACCATTTTTTCCGATCTCAACCTCAGCCGCGAAGACCTGCACAAAATCGTCAACAGCAATTCGACGGGCAAACAGTTCGCTGCGATGGAACCCGGCCAGGATGTGGTGGCCACGATCAACGCCGACGGCGAACTCGAACAGCTCACCTACGCCAAAAACCCGTTCGAAACCCTGGTTGCCACCCGCAACGATAGCGGCTTCGATGTCAGGTTGCTCAGCAAGAAGATCGATTACCAGATCAGCAGCAGCCAGGCGGTCATTCACGCCTCGTTATTCGAAGACGGCATCGCGGCCGGTTTGTCGGAAAAAATCATTCTCAAACTGGCCGACATTTTCGCCTGGGACATCGATTTTGCCCTGAATTTACAGGAAGGCGACCGCTTCACCGTGGTGTATGAAACATTGTTGGTCGATGGCAAGGCATTTGATACCGGCGACATTTTGGCGGCGGAATTCGTCAATCAGGGCAAAACGTATACTGCCGTCCGCTTTAGCGATGGCCAAGGGCAAACCGACTACTACACACCCAACGGGGCAAGCCTGCGCAAAGCCTTTCTGCAAACGCCGATGGACTTCGCCCGAATCAGCTCACATTTCAACCTGCATCGCCACCACCCCATCCTCAACACCCTGCGCGCTCATAAAGGCGTGGATTACGCCGCCTCGATCGGCACCCCGGTAAAAACCACCGGCGACGGCAAAATCGTTTTTCGTGGCAGTAAAAGCGGCTACGGCAATGTCGTCGAAGTGCAACACGGGCCGAAATACAGCACGCTCTACGCTCACCTGTCCGGGTTCAAACGCAATCAGGCGCTCGGCAGCCCGGTGAAACAGGGCGAAGTCATAGGCTACGTCGGCAAAACCGGCCTGGCCACCGGGCCGCACCTGCACTACGAGTTCCGCATCGACGGCAAACACGTCAACCCACTGACCGCCGACCTGCCGCGCTCGCTGCCGATGGATGCTGCCTTTATGGCCCGCTTCAAAACTCAGACCCAGCCGTTGCTGGCACGGCTGGAGCAGGTTAAGGGTGAGGCCATTGTCGCCCGCAACTGATCCGAACCGTGAGTTGTACATAGGCTTGATGTCGGGCACCAGCGTCGATGGTATCGACGCTGCCTTGGTCGATTTCAGTAACAATCGCATTCGACTGGTCGATTTTCATTACCAGCCCTTCCCTGCCGAGCTGCGTCAGCAGATACTCGACATCCGCGAACCCGGCCAGCCACTAATGCTGATCGAGCTGGGGCAGCTCGATATTCAACTGGGCAAGTTGTTCGCTGATGCTGCGCAGGCGTTGGTCGACCACAACCCGCTCTACAGCCAAGACATCCGCGCCATAGGCAGCCATGGCCAGACGGTTTGCCACGCACCTTTTGGCGACCAGCCTTTTTCGATGCAAATCGGCGACCCCAACCAGATCGCACAGCGCACCGGCATTGCCACGGTTGCCGATTTCCGTAGGCGCGACATCGCGGCGGGCGGACAGGGTGCGCCGCTGGTACCGGCATTCCATCGGGCCGTGTTTGGCGCAGGCGATGAGCAGATTCGAACCATCGTCAATATCGGCGGCATTGCCAACATCACGGTGCTCGACGGCGAGACCATTCTGGGATTCGATACCGGCCCGGGCAATACGCTGATCGATGCCTGGTATCGAAAACATCATGACGATGCTTTCGACCACGATGGCCACTGGGGCAGACAAGGCCGCGTCATCGACGCCTTGCTCGAACATCTGCTGGCCGACCCGTATTTTCAGCAAACCCCGCCCAAAAGCACCGGTACCGAATACTTCTCCTTGGCCTGGCTGCTGGCGAAACTGGCCCTGTTCGACAGTCTTGCACCGCAGGATATACAGGCCACGCTGCATCAACTGACGGCCATCACCATCGCCCATGACATCGAACGCCATGCGGCGGCAAGTGCTGAAGTCGTTTTGTGTGGCGGCGGTGCCCATAACGGCTTGCTGAAAACACAGCTTGCCAGTCATCTGCAATGCCCGGTCGTCACCAGCGAGCACTACGGCGTTCACCCCGATCAGGTCGAAGCCATGGCCTTCGCCTGGCTGGCCCGGCAAACGCTAAACCAAAAACCCGGCAATGTTTGCCAAGTTACCGGTGCGCAAGGCCCTGTCGTTGTGGGCGCGGTTTATCCAGGTAGCCTGTGATTTGTGGAGATGCACATTCCTACGCTCCGAGTGGGAACAATAACGCTGTGATGGATGAGGACAGGGCTGCGTAGAAAAGCCGGTATGGGTTCCCACGGAGACCGTGGGAACCAGAAAAACCGCTCTCGTTCCCACGCTCTGCGTGGGAATGCAGACCGGCACGCTCCGGAAGCGAGAATATGAGCATCATTACTTGACGAAACAGGCTTTTTCAGCAGCTGCCTCGACTTCTTTCAGCCGAGTTTTCAAGTCTTTGGCGTGTTTGGGGTCGCGAAATGCGGCACCCGCTTCGCCAGGTGTTTTCTGCATTTGCGAGAAGGTGCGGGCGGCTTCAAATTCCTCGAATGTCAGTTGTTCGGCGATTTTGTCGATTTTGCAGCCGCAAGCGTACTGGTTGACGAAATTCAAGCCGCCATGTTTGGCGATACATTCCAGTACGTATTCGACGCGCTCGCGGGTGGGGTAGTCGTGACGCACGACTGCCGTCTCTGCCCGGCTTTCGGCTTGGGTATCATCGTTTTCGCCAGTGGTGGCACAGCCCGTCAAGAGGATCAGGACTAGCGGAAATAGCGCGGTGTTTTTCATGGTGTTTTCGTAGCGTTTTCGTGGATGAGTGAATGAAACCTTATCGTTCAGCGGCGAAGTCGACGATTTTTTCAGTTGCAGATTGATGATCTGTCTTGCGAAGTTATTGAGCCTTGGGTTGTCGCTGTCTTCCGACAGCGAACGACGCCAGCGGGCTGAGCGCCGCTTGTAATCGCACCAATGCCTGCGAAAATGGCGACCATTTTCAACAGGGGCATCAACATGGCCGGAAGCTTATCATCATGATCGAGCGAAACAAAGTCAGTGGCGTGGTGCTGGCGGGTGGGCGGGGACGTCGAATGGACGGCGCGGACAAAGGCTTGGTCATGTTGAATGGACGGCCTTTGGTGGGTTACGCGATCGATGCCTTGGTACCGCTGGTTGACGAGCTGCTCATCAGCGCCAATCGCAATCGTCTGGATTATCAGGGCTTTGGTTATCCGGTCATCGATGACGGTAATGACGATTTCGACGGCCCGCTGGCCGGTATTCTGGCAGCACTGCAAATTACTCAAGCGGAGTATCTGCTGGTCGTACCCTGCGATTCGCCGCTGTTGACCAACGTGCATTTGCAGCGCCTGTTGAATGTACTGAGCGAACAAAACGCAATTGCGGTTGCCTACGACGGCGAACGCCTGCACCCTGTCATTCTGGCGCTGAAAACCCGGCTCAAGGACGATCTGGCGGCTTATCTGGCTTCAGGCGAGCGCAAGTTACAACGCTGGATCGAGCGTCATGCATTCATTCGTGTCGATTTTTCCGACGTGGCACCGGTTTTCGCCAACATCAATTCGGCTGCGGAATTGGCTGCGCTCGAACAGTAACGCAATGCTCAAGCCAGCCTGCGAATGCCAACGAATTTGTTTTGGTCGGTCAGCTCCATTTCGAAATAACCGTGTATGCCGCTGAGATCGAGGTAGCGCTGGATGTTGGCAACAGGAAACTCGATGCAACGACCATCGTCGGCTTTGGTCACGACGGTCTTCACTCTCCCCTGATAGACCGCAAGATATTGAGCATAACCAAGGTCGAGACGAAAGCGGATGAACTGATGCGGAGCCATGAGCGATCGCGCCGACACAGGTCGGCGCGATCAGACGGAAGATGAATCGGGGGTTAACGCATGCTTTCCAACGCAGCAATACGCTCTTCAAGCGGCGGATGGCTCATGAAAAACCGTTTTACACCGCCGCCATTGATGCCGAATGCAGCCAGTTCACCCGGCAATTGCGGCTGTTCGTGCGCACGTTGCAAGGCGCGCAGTGCCGAAATCATTTTCTGACGACCGGCCAGTTGCGCACCACCGGCATCGGCCCGGTATTCGCGGTAACGCGAGAACCACATGACCAGCATCGACGCCAGGATGGACAGCGCAATTTGCGCGACCATCTGCACGATGAAATAAGCCGGGCCACGACCCTCTTCGGTTTTGAAAACAAGGCGGTCGACGAAATGGCCGATCACCGATGCGAGGAAGTAGACGAAGGTGTTGACCACACCCTGCATCAACGCCATCGTTACCATGTCGCCGTTGGCGACGTGACTGATTTCATGGCCGAGCACGGCTTCCACCTCGTCGGCACTCATGTTGCGCAGCAGGCCGGTGCTGACGGCTACCAAGGCATTGTTGCGACTGGCACCGGTGGCAAAGGCATTGGGTTCCGGTGTATCGAAAATGCCGACTTCAGGCATGCCGATACCGGCTTGCCGGGCCTGCCGGGCAACAATGCTGACCAGCCATTGCTCGGTCTGGTTTTGCGGGTGTTCGATCACCTGCACACCCATCGCACGCTTGGCCGACCATTTCGAGATGAACAACGAGATGATAGAACCGGTCATGCCGATGACGGCCGACATCAGCAGCAATGCCTCCAGGTTCAGGTTGACACCGCTGGCATCGAGCGTGCCTTTCAGTCCCAGCACATTGAACAGAATGCCGATGACTATCATGATCGCCACGTTGGTGGCCAGGAACAAAAGTATTCTCATCATGGGATTGATCCTTTGATATGAAGTTTTAAGGAAGTTATGCGGGGATAAATGGGGTACGAGCGATTAAATTCAAGACCTTCGAGTGTTACCATGCGCGAAAAGTTTAACCCTTATCGTTTAAGAGGTTGGGAAAATGAACATCGTCAAATCCTTGCTGCTGTTACTTGCTATTTCACCCGTTTGTTTTGCCACCAAACCCGAACACGAAGCCGTGCTCAAGCAGCTACGATTGCCGCACGGCTTCAAAATTTCCATCTTCGCCGACACGGTGCCCGGTGCCCGGCAAATGGCGTTGGGCGAAGACGGTACGGTTTACGTCGGCAGTCGTGAAAGCAAGGTTTACGCCTTACGCGACGCCAACAACGACGGTTACGCCGAGGAAACCTACAAACTGGCCGAAGGGCTTTATTTGCCTAATGGTGTGGCTTTCCGGTCGGGCGCGTTGTATGTGGCTGAAATCAATCGCATCATCCGTTTTAATGAAATTGGCAAGCAGCTGGCCAATCCACCCGTTTTCGAAGTCATTTACGACAAGCTGCCATCCGAACGCCATCATGGCTGGAAGTATCTGCGCTTCGGGCCGGACGGCAAGCTTTACAGCGGTGTCGGTGCGCCCTGCAATGTCTGCAAGGTCGATGATGAACGCTATGCCAATTTGTTTCGCCTGAACCCCGATGGTTCCGAGTTCGAAATCATTGCCCGTGGAGTGCGCAACACCGTGGGCTTTGATTGGCAACCGGGGACGCGGCATCTGTTTTTCAATGACAACGGTCGTGACAATTTAGGTGATGATGTGCCGCCTGATGAATTGAACAAATGGACGGGCCGGGTACAGCATTACGGTTTTCCCTATTGTCATGCCGAAAACATTCCCGACCCCGAATTCGGTGCCCTGAAAAAATGCTTCCAAACCAAGGCACCAGCCTGGGAATACAAAGCCCATGTTGCCCCGCTGGGCATGCGTTTTTACACCGGGCCACAATTCCCTGATGATTATTTCCAGCAATTATTCGTCGCGCTACATGGCTCGTGGAACCGGTCCAAACCGCAGGGCTATGAAGTAATCATGGTGCGCTTCAGTAATCGCGAACCCATCGGTGAAAAACCGTTCATTTCGGGATGGCTAACACCAGAGGGCGTGGTACTGGGGCGCCCGGTCGATGTACTGCAAACCCTGGACGGCAGTTTGTTGATTAGCGACGACAAGCTCGGTGTCATTTACAAAGTCGAGTACGGACGGTGAACGAGCGACAGTTTCGCATTCTTGCGCAAGACACCGTTTACGAAGGTTTCTTTCGTCTCGACCGCTACACTCTGAGCCACACCTTGTACCGTGGTGGCTGGAGTAAGCCCATCGTTCGCGAACTGTTCCGTCGCGGCAGCTGTGTTGCCGTGCTGCTCTACGACCCCGACCGCGACGAAGTGGTATTGATCGAACAATTCCGCGTGGGTGCAATACAACAGCCACAACGCGCCTGGTTGATTGAAATCGTCGCCGGTGCCGTCGAGGAAGGCGAAACAGCCGCTGACGTGGCGTATCGCGAAGCTTTGGAAGAAGCCGGTTGCCAGATTCTCGACCTGATCGAAATCCGCCAGTTTTACACCACACCGGGCGGCAGTGCCGAACGCATCACCTTGTTCTGCGGCCGGGTGGACAGCGCCCAGGCTGGCGGCATTCACGGTTTGGCAGAAGAAGACGAAGACATCCGCGTCAGTGCCGTGCCATTCGGCCAGGTTTTGCAGATGCTGGAATCGGGCGCCATCGAATCCGCCATTCCTATCATCGCGATTCAGTGGCTTTATATGCACCGGGACGAATTGAGGGTGCGCTGGCACCAAACTTGAACGACAAGTCACAAAAATCATTGAAATGCAAGGAATGTTTATGCTGGACGCTCTCCCCTCGTTACCACTGGTACCTACTGCCCGCCATCTCCGACACTAGGCCAATTCTATGTCGGCTATTGATTTTTCCAAGCGTCGGTTCGCCGCTATCGACTTATTCCCTGTGGCTGGCGCCCTGCTGACTTCATTGATGATCGCGGCACTCGGACTGGCCTCTCTTCGTGTTGATTCCGCTCTCCAGGCCTCCACATCGGCCCTGTTGGTTGCAGTCTTGTTTTTGATGCGTCAAGCCAGTGGCCGGGATTTCGTTCGCGTCGTATTCCTGCTGGTCAGCTTTTTCATCGCGGTACGTTATTTCAGCTGGCGCGTTCAATTCAGTCTGCGTTACGAAGGCTTGCCCAATTTTCTGGCCGCATTGCTACTGTTCGCGGCCGAGTGCCACGGCTTCATGATGTTTACGCTGACGGCGTTTATCAATATCAGGCCCTTGCAGCGGCGTAGCGAACCCTTACCCCATAATCGAACCCTGTGGCCCAGTGTCGATATTGTGATTCCAACTTACGACGAACCCGTGGAATTGGTAAAAATCACCATGGCGGCGGCAGCGCAAATCGACTACCCGCGCAATAAATTACGGATTTATTTACTCGATGACGGTGCTACGCAGGCCAAGCTCTGTTCCGAATCGATGATTGTCCGACAGACGGCCTTGAAACGGCGCAAGGATTTTCAGGCCTTGTGCGCACAAATGGGTATGACGTATTTAAGCCGTTCGGATAATCGTCGCGCCAAAGCCGGCAATCTCAACGCCGCATTGGCACACATCGCCTCCGAACTGATTCTGGTGCTGGACGCCGATCATGCACCGGCCCGTGACATCCTGCTCAAAACTGCGGGCGCTTTTGTTGCCGACGATCGCCTGTTTCTAGTGCAAACCCCGCATTTTTTCGTCAATCCTGACCCGGTCGAGCGCAACCTGTCGCTGTTCAACCGCATGCCCTCTGAAAGCGCGATGTTTTACGGCGCCATTCAGAAAGGCCTGGATTTTTGGCAAGCCTCGTTTTTTTGCGGATCAGCCGCCGTACTGCGCCGCAAGGCCATCGATGATCTCGGCGGCTTCGAAGGCCGGAGTATCACGGAAGATTCCGAAACCGCCTTGCTGCTTCATGCCCGCGGCTGGCGTTCACACTACCTGATGCAGCCGCTGGTAGCGGGCTTGAATCCCGAGACCTTCACCAGCTTCATGACTCAGCGCATGCGCTGGGCGCAGGGTATGGTGCAGAACTTCATTTTTCACAATCCCTTGCTCACCCGGGGGCTAAACTGGTACCAGCGTCTGGCTTACCTGTCCAGCATGGCATTCTGGTTTTTTCCTTTCGCGCGAGTGATCTTTTTAATATCCCCCGGATTTTTCCTGTTTTTCGACATGAAAATCTACAACGCCAATTTCGATGAATTGCTGACTTATACATTGCCTTATCTGGCAACGACCATCCTGATGACCCATTTTCTGTTCGGCAAAGTCCGCTGGGCACTGGTGTCGGAAATTTACGAAACCTTGCAGTCCTTGTTTTCGATCCGTGCGGTCTGGGCGGTTTTGCGCAACCCCGACCAGCCTACCTTCAAAGTGACGCCTAAAGCAGAAACACTGGACAAAGTATTCATCTCACCGCTGGCCCTGCCTTTTTACTGGACTCTGGCACTGACTGCCGGGGCTATCATCGCGGGCGGAGTGCGCTGGTTTCACGACCCGGAACACAGGGAGCTGATTGCCATCACCCTGGCATGGGCCGCGTTCAATTTTTTCATCGTCATGTCGGCCTTGGGCGCCTTGCTGGAGCAGCGGCAACGGCGGCTAACCCCCCGTATACCGGTAAAAATCGGTGCAACCTGGTGCCGGGAAAATGCGAAAGGTGATGTTCTGCATCAATGGCCGGTGGTAATCCGCGATTTATCGATGGGGGGCAGCAATGTGTTCACTAAGCAGGCCATTCCACCGGCAAGTAACAAGGCAGTGGATTACCTCGACGTCATCGATCCCTCGGGCCAGGTGGAGCGATACCGCATCAAGCAAGTAACCAGACACACATTGAACGACGGCTTTTCGTTGGGTATCAAGCTTTGCTATACCAATCTGGAAGAATTTTCCAGAATTGTGCGTTTGATTTATGGCGACAGTGAACGCTGGATGAATATGCAGTTCGTGCTTGGCACAGACCCTGGCCTGCTGAAAACCGTTGCCTTTGTCGTCAGGAGTGGCGCGGCTCATGGCATACACCACTTCGAACGCTTGTTGAAACTCACTTTTGGACGAAATTCGTATGACACTCAAGTTTAGAAATACTGGTTTTCGCCTGTTTGCGCTGCTGTTGTTGGCGTGCAGCCCAGGGTTTTCATCCACCGCGCAGGCCAATAGCAGAACCATAACGCTGGATAGCCTGACTGCACGCCCAGACCCCGCCGTAATCCGGAATGCTGAAGGCTTTTATAGCCTGAGTTTTCCGGTATCGGACAGAGAAAAACCGCTAGGTGCCATGCTGGATTTGCACTTGATCAACTCCAATGCGCTCAAGGCCAACCGGTCGCAGCTCGTCGTTTACCTGAATGGCATGGTATTGGGCCAGATCAGGCTGGATCCGGCCAACAATGCCACAATGGCGCGATTCAAAATCGACGATGCCTTTCTCAGAGCAGGCTACAACAATCTGTCGTTCAAGGTGGCCCAACATTACACCGACAACGAGTGCGAGAACTGGGGGGCGCCAGAATTATGGACACAACTGGATTTGACGCGATCGTCATTGACGCTGGAATACGAAGCGTTGCCGGTTCGGGAAAACCTGGCGGATCTGGATCGCTTGATAAACGACCGCGTCGGTGAGTTTTCGCTAACGCTGATTCGTGGCCACAATCAGGTCAGCGATGATTATCTGTATTGGGGCAGCGTGATTGCACAAGGCATCAAATCCCGCTTGAACTATGTCCCTATGCATCTGGCTGAATACTACCAACCACCTTTGGATAGCAAGACTGCCGATCATTTCGGCATCGACCCCAAGCAGTTGAATGGCGACGCGATCATCGTGGGTACGCAATCCGAGATTCGTCACCTGCTACCTGAACCAGTGGCAGCGGCTGTGACCGGGCCTTACCTGGGATTATTTCGGCAAGAACTCAGCCCGGATCGATTCATTCTGGTAATCGCGGGCCGGGATGCGTCCGAGGTCAGCCGAGCTGTCAAGGCTTTTGCCTTGATAGGGGCTTTGGCTGTCGATTCGCGTGAAACCGTGATTCGCGACCTTGCCTACCCCTTGTCACCGGCGCTTGCCAAACCATCGGTAATGTTCGGACACGCCTATCCACTGTCGGCTCTGGGCTTCAAGACGGCACGTCTGGCGCTCGACGCACCAAGGGCGGAGTGGCTGTTCGATTTACCGGCAGACTTTTACAGTACAGACGACACCACGGTCGGCTTTAACCTCGATATAGCCTACAGCGCCGCCATGCGCAGCGATTCGAGTATTCAAATCCGTTTGAACGACGTGCTGGTGAGTTCGGTACAACTCAGAGATGAAAGCGGCGCCCATTATCAAAATTACCGTATCGATGTGCCGCTACGCAGCTTCAAACCCGGACAGAACCGTTTGACCTTCGATGCCGTATTGACACCACTGTACGCAGGCGAATGTTTATTGCCGCAGCGCAATCATCTGGCAGCCTACCTGTCGGATCGATCGATCGTCAGCTTTCCCGAGGTTGCCAAGGTGGTATCACTGCCAGACCTGGCACTTCAGCAAGCAACAGGTTTTCCTTGGGTCGATAACGCCACTGCACAGCAATCTGCCTTTCATTTGCTCGACCCATCGAGCGATTCCATCGTCGCGCTATGGTCGTTCATCGCCGAATTGGCGGCTCACCGCCAAACACAAATTCTGGATTTGACCATAGACCAAGGCAGTTACCAGGCCGGAAAACATGACGTGTTCATCGGCAAACTGACGCCGAGTGACGCCCAGCAAAAGCTGGCAGGTGCGCCCGTCGTGGTCGACGGTTGGTATCAAATCGCATCGCCGCATCGCCAGACACATACCCCAACCTTGACCGGTTTTTTCGAATGGCTGGAACGCATTCTGTTCAGCCCGGACGCCCTGCCGCAAGCCAGCACGATTCGAGACGACAATGCGCTGATACTGCAAACGGCCAACTGGGGTAAACACTTTGTCATGACCTCGTACTTCAAGCCCGATAGCGAGGACAAATTGGCCCTGGCCATTTTGACCAGTCCAGGCAATGACCTGACCAAAGGGCTGGAGGTTCTCGATCGTCAACTGGGTGCGCTTGTAGCGGGCGATACCGTCATCTGGGATTCGGAGGGACGGCTTCAGGCGACGCGCTATCGAGACCCCAAAGTCATCGGCCATGACAATGCCAAAATGACCTGGATCATGCATTTTTCCCGTCATCCCTGGCATTGGCTGGCCTTCATCGTTGTCGTACTGGGCCTGTCATCGTGGCTGATCCACCGCGTGTTGTCGGCCTATCAAAAACGCCACCACGCATGATGCGCCTGAGTCTTTTAGGCTGGTTGTTGATGGTCATACTCGGCTGCCAAAGGCCACTATCCGTCGATACCGGGCCGGATTGGCAACTTTACAAACAGCGTTTTCTGGAAGCGGATGGCCGCATCAAAGACACGGGCAATGCCAATGTCTCGCATTCGGAAGGCCAGGGTTACGGGCTGTTGCTTGCGCTGGTGCATGATGATCGCGACAGCTTCGCGCGTATCTGGCGGTGGACACATGTCAACCTGCAGGTGCGTACCGACAAATTGCTGATGTGGCGGCGGCAACCGGGGGTTGAACTGGCGCAGGAAGACCCTAACAATGCCACCGATGGCGATTTGCTGATTGCATGGGCTTTGCTCGAAGCCGCCGAACGCTGGCAGATGCCGAATTACCGCACCGAAGCCATGGCCATTGTGGCCGACATCAAACGTAAACTGATCTCGACATGGCAAGACCAGCGTATTTTGCTGCCGGGTGAGGTTGGCTTCGTGAACGATAACGGAGTGACAGTCAACCCGTCCTACTGGGTGTTTCCAGCCTTGAAAGCAATAGCTGCCGCCGATGACGATGCCGTCTGGCCTGCATTGATCGCCTCGGGCAAGACACTGGTACACCAGGCCCGCTTCGGCCACTGGCAGCTGCCGCCGGATTGGCTGCTGTTGGCAGCCGATGGCAGCCAGCAGCCCGCCAAGACGGCGCGATTTGGTTATGACGCAATTCGGCTGCCGCTGTACTGGCTGATGGCAGGCAACGACAGTGCTGTGCTGGATAACTTTCGGCGGTACTGGGCACATTACCAGCCATTCACTCCATCGTGGATCGCGCTGAACGAACACGTAATGGACGCCTGGGGTGGCAATGTCGGCATCATCGCGGTCAAATCACTGGTCATGGACGAGGATTCCGGCCTGCCCATGCTCGATGTACAAACCGATTACTATGCGGCGTCGTTACTGTTGCTATCCAAGGTTGTTTTTCACCAAGGGCATTTGTTGCCATGAAAACCCGACTTCTGTTGCTGATGCTATGGCCGGTGGCGGCAACGGCAAAAATCATCGCCATTGAACAACGACCAACGAACGAACCGCCCGGTATTGCTGCAATACATGGCGAGCCGCAGCAACCCGATGAAAGCCTGTTGTGGAATTTGTTGCATCAGCAGCAGTTCGATGAGCTTGAACGGCAAATCGCGCAACTGACCGTGCGTTATCCGAACTGGCGTGTACCTGCCGAATTGCAGCGACCCACGCCGACAGCCCCCAGAACGCCACGCCGGAAGAAGCCACAAGTTTCCGCCTGCAACCGTTTGCCGCAGCGATGGCAACACGCTGAAACCGCCTTGCGGCAAAGCGAGCGTACGACCGCTGTTGCCGAGTATCGAAGCATCGTGACGCATTGCAATGACGACGCAGTGCAGGCCACCTTGCAAAAAGCCGCATTCCTGCTCGATGACGCCGAATTCGATCAGTTGCTCGATGATGCCGTATTGCGGCTTTCATTCGACGACTGGACACACTTCAAACGCTTGCAGCAAAAATCCGCCTATCAAAGGCGCACCGACATCGATGCCGATCTACAACGCAACTTCGTTGCCGACTGGGGCGGCACCATTGACGACAAACAGGACGGCGATACCGCCATCGTCATTGCCTGGCGTTATTTCGAACTGCGCGATTTTCAACAGGCCAGGGATTGGTTTGAACGTGTCATGCAGTGGAATCCGCAATCGCGCGACGCCAGACTGGGTTGGTTGCTGACGCTGGAGCAACTTGGACAAGCCGATGCCGTGTTGACGATGGCTACCGACGATGCCGAGCTACGCACCATTCAAGCCAGAGCCGCAATCAGCAAGGGATGGGTGGCACTCGACGAGCAAGACTGGACGAAGCTCGAACAGATGACGGGCTTGGCAGAATCGTTGCAGGCGGCGGCAAACGACTTGGCTGAACTGAAAGCCTGGTCGGCCTTTCATCGCGAGGATTATGCGACATCAGCCCGTTATTTCGACAGCCTGTACCAGACATCGCCAGATGCCCGATTTGCCGAAGGCTATGTGCTGAGCCAGTCGCGTGCCGATCGTGACACGCTTACCGCGCGTGCGCACTCCGACCAAGCCGCATTGGCCGATGCCTATGGTCGCCATGAGGCCAGGCTGCTGTATCAGCGCAAACAATTCTTGGCAGCCTACGCACGTGCTCCCGAGCTGTTTCCACAATTGCACAACATCGACGCCACATCGGTCGATATTGCTGGTTATGGTCGGTATCGATCTGGAGAAGACGGACTTGGCCGTCTGGACATGGCGCGGTTGCCGGTAGCGACTTTTTCGACCATTTTCGACAAGGTCAATCAGATCAGATTTTCGGTGAGCCGGGTGTCGCTGGATACCGCCGGTTCTTCGTTGTGTTCGAATGCGCTTGGTGTGCAGGCTGGTTTTTTCAATGAATGCCAGGCCAGTCATCCGGCCTGGCAGCCTTACGACAAGCTGGATAACGCGGTCGAATTCGATTTGCTGTACCGGCGCGACGGCTGGTTCAGCCCTCATCTGCGTATTGGAACCACACCCGTAGGCGGTGTATTTGATCCAAGGCTGACGTTCGATGCCGGATTCCTGCAACAAACGCATTCCGGCAATTGGGGGCTGGCGGTGTATTCGCAGTCTGTGCGACAGTCACTGCTGTCGTATGCAGGGATTCATGATCCTTATCAACACATTCCATCCCCTTCGATTCGCGCGGAGTTCGCTCGCCTGGGCATAGCCGAATCGTGGATAGACGAATCGGGATGGGGCAATGTCCTGCGTTCCGGTGTTCGTGCATTTGGCAGCGTGATGTTGTCAGACCGCTGGCAAGCCCATCTCGGCACTGAAGTCATGCGTTTCGACGGCAGGCATGTCAAAACCAACCTGGGTGTCGCGGCTTCTGCCAGCGTGGGCTACGACTTCCGTCTGCCAGGTTTCGATTTTTTCTCGCTAGGCCCTTTTGTTTTGTACGAGCATTACCAACACAATTCGAATTTTTTCACCTTGGGACACGGCGGCTATTTCAGCCCGAATCACTACATCAACCCCGGAGTGGCGCTGAACTTTTTGACCGATGAAGGAAAGGACTGGCTGGTCAGAGGCCGGATCGGTGTCGGTGCGCAGATCATCGACGAACAGAATGCACCGTGGTTTCCTCGTCTGGCTCCGTCACTGGGTGAATTCTCGGCAGGAAGTCAAACCACTCCCGGTTTCGACACTGAATTCAAAGGCGTCTGGCTGGTAACGCCCAACATTCAAGTCGGTGGCGGCGTATCATTGCGACACGCCAGTGGTTTCGAGGATTATGCCGGTGGCATGTTCGTCCGTTATTCCTTTGATGAACGCAAAGGCTCTTTCAGTACCGATTTTCCCGATGCGATGTTCAACACCATGCACTTTTATTGATCTTGTCTGCGTATCGCACGACACTCAGGCCAGCCTCAATCGTAGCATCTGTTTCCAACGCCATAACCCCAGCAAAACCACAAATAGCGGTGCCATGCCGGGAAGGGGAACGGGCGTAAAGGGGTATAGGTTGATTTGTCCGGAGAACTGACCGACCGGACTGCTCAGCGATGCGACCATTAGTTGACCGTCGATGTGGCCGTTGTAAAAGACCGTGTCGGCAAAAGGCGCCAGCAAACTGGCTTTGATGGCAATCGAATGCAGCGTCAAATCCTCTGCCTCAAATAAATTGAACAACACGGTTTGCGTCCATCGGCCATCGTGGCGATTCGCAGGGCTATTGTCAGGAACCTGAATATCCTCACCCGCGATACGCCTGAAGAAGGCAAATTCGCTCATGCTGGCCAACCGGCCATCGACATTGACCAGCGCCCAGCTGTTGTCTGGAATATCAATCGTCAACTTTTGGGTGGCGCTAAGTTGATTGCCAGTGATCGAAAACACGTTCAAGCCACTTTGAAAACCGGTCAGGGTCAGCAAATTGTGTTGCCAGCCGACTTGGCCATTGGTCGCCAAGTTTGCCCAGGTTTGCGATTTTTGGATCAACTCCAGGCCCAGACTGGCGAAATCAATCGCGGGCGACCGCAATAGGCTGCCGTTGGTGACTGCCGGGTTTTCATCATAAAAACCTAGCGTTTCGTTGATCTGAACATTTCCGCCAACGTTGGCATTGCCGTGATAAATCCTGCCATGGGCAAAATCCAGATTGCCGCCGACAACCAAGGTGTCGCGGTGGTTCCAGCCGGAACCGAGTTCCATACCGACCGAGTAATGTTCAAAACTCGCATGGCCACCAACCGCTAATCGGCCTTCGGTATCAGAGCCATAGGCCGTCATATTGCCCAGAACCACGGCATTGAACGGCTCGGCTTGCCCAAGACTGATCCAGGCTGCCTGGGCAGGCGAACAAAAAACAGTCGCTACGACAAGCCACAAAAAAGCGCCATTAAACGCTGATGAGATAGTAAATGTTTTCATACAGGCTATTCACTCCGATTTGGGTTCGCTGGCATTGTACTCAAGCCTCATAGCAAGTTGCTTGCCACAACATGATATTTCTGTGCGATGAATGAAAAATGGGTATTGAACACTGGATTCGTCGACTACTTGTGGACGCTGTTTACGATTTACCGCTAATGGGCTTGCCAACACAGCCGTTGCATCTGACATTGCTGTCATTGTCGTGCCAACATTGTCGCGGAATGACCTACGGGGACAAAAGCCTCCCGAAGCAATGGCATACACTGTTTGCAATTGCCGGAAAAAATAAATGATTTGGCCGGTTAACGCTGCGGATAAAAAATGCCGAAAATCACTTCGAAGCGTTCATGGACGCTATCGAGAATCTCAGCGATTTGCTGACTGGGCAATTCAAAGCCATTACCATCATAGGCATCCAGTGGCGTTTCGAGCGTGGAGAAATGGCGGGCGCTGCGAACGATGCGGGCTATTTCGCCATGTTCGCCAACGTAATCAGGGTAGCGGTGCAGACGTATCGAATCGATGACGATGTCGGGCAAGCGCCAGGTGCGACACAGCGCGGCGCCCATCTGGTAATGATCGAAACCAATCAGCTGCTCCTCAAGAGCGCCCTCATCGACCCAATCATCAGTGGCTGACAAGCGCATGAAATCGACTTCACGCGCCAGTTCCGGCAGGCGGCGGTAAAACACCAGTTGCCCTACATCGTGTACCAGGCCACACAGAAAGGCAGTTTCACCATATTGTTTCACCGTGCAGCGATCGAGTTCCTTGGCGATCAAACCGCAGCGCAAGCTCCTGGCCCAGAAATCGTGCATGGAAAAATCCTGGCCCGGCAGTTCCGAAAAGCGGTCGATGATGACCATGGACAAGGCCAGGGTTTGCAACTCGCGGGTACCAATCAGGCTGATGGCCTTGGCAATCGAGCTGATTTGCCCGGACGCACCGAAAAACGCGCTATTGACCAGCTTGAGCAAACGCATGGCCAGCGCTGCGTCGCTTTCGATCACGATAGCCGCATCCGCCATGCTTTTGGCCGGGTCGTCTATCACGGCCTTGAGCGCAAAATAAACATTGGGTGGCGATGTCAGTTGAATATCGCCGCGTAATAAGTCGTTTGCCGTCAAGGCCGGGGAAGAAATCAACATCGTAAATCACAAAGTCCTAATTTTGCGCCTATACTGGATTCGGCATGAGTGGGATGGCCTGTAGCGGTTTTTTAAGCCTATCCGCTTTCCAGGGATTTACAAGACTGTCCTATCCGACATTCATCCAAATGCCCGCCAAATTGACTATTGAACACTCAAAGATACCTCTGGCCGTTTAATGACTCCGCGCGATTCTCTGGAAAAAATCATCATCGTTGCCGACCATCGTGCTGAAGCGTCTCAGCACATCACATCGCTGCTGACCAGCCAAGGCTTCAGTGACGTGCGGAAAGCCAATAGCGGCGAACACATCTACGAATTACTCAGGCCTTTGCACGACCAACCAGACAAGCTGGGCCTCATCATCATCAACGAGAATCTGCCGCAATGCCGCTGGCTGGAACTGTGCCAGAACCTGGCGTTTGGCACCGACAGCACGGCTGTTCCCTGCATCGTGATCGGTACGCCGGGTACCAGCAGCCCACAGGACATGGAAAACGCCCTGTTTTGTCGGCTACCAGACGCCTTCAAGCCGGAAGAACTCTTGCTGTCGGTGATGTTTTTGCTCAAACTCAAGCATGAACGCTTCCTGCGTCACAAGCAGGAAGAACAACTCATCAATGAACTGGCGGCCAAGAGCATCGTCGATGCCAAACTGAAGTTTCTGGTTGCCCATGACGAACTCACCGGGCTTTTCAATCGCAGCAGCTTTGAACGCCAGTTCCGTCTGGTATTGAATCTGAGCAACAAACTGCAAAAAACCGGCGCTTTGCTGTTCATCGATGTCGACCGTTTCAGCCTGATCAACGAACTGGAGGGGTTCGAAGTTGGTGACCGCTTACTGGTTGAACTGACTTTGCTGATACGCAAACTTGCTCCGCCCGGCAGCTTGTTCGCCCGTATCGGTGCCGACGAGTTTTGCCTGTTCCTGGAAAACAAAAGCCAGAAACAGGCCATCATTTTTGCCGAAAGTGTGAAAACCACAGTTGAAAACTTCCGTTTTTTTACCGGCGAAGTGTCTTACGGCGCAACCGTATCGATAGGCATCGCCGCGCTGGATAACGCTGCGCCGGTGCAGCACCCCGGCGAAATGATTCTGCACGCACGCCAGGCCTGCAACTTTGCCAAGCTCGGCGGTCGCGACAAAATCCGGGTGTACAACAGTGACGACACAGCCGTCAGGCAGCGCCGCAACGACATCTACTGGGTACCCCTGATACGGAAAGCTTTGCGGGAAAACGACTTGCTGTTGATGTTCCAGCCCGTCGTTCAACTAACCAACGGCAACATCAGCCATTACGAAGTCCTGTTGCGGATGCGCGGTGACAACGACCAGATCATCGGCCCGGATAAATTCATTCCCGCTGCGGAACGCATGGGACTGATTCATGCCATCGACTTGTGGGTGGTGGAAAATGCCATCGAGTTTCTGGCCGCCCTGCCCTCTTACATGTCGTATGTCTCGCTGGCCATCAATCTATCGGGTACCGCGTTTCAGTATCCCGACCTGCTACAAGTCATCCGCGAAAAACTGGAACTGACCTGGGTCGATGCCAGTCGCCTGACCTTCGAAATCACCGAAACCGCCGCTGTCGACAATTTCGACCTGGCACGCAGCATGATTAGCAAGATACGCTCGCTGGGCTGCAAATTCGCACTCGATGACTTTGGCGCGGGTTTTTGCTCGTTCAATTATCTGAAAACCTTTCCTGTCGACTACCTGAAAATCGACGGTCAATTCATTCGCAACCTGGTCAACGACGAAACCGACCAGATTCTGGTGAAATCGATGGTCGACATTGCCGCAAGACTCGGCAAACAGACGATTGCCGAATTCGTCGAAACGCCGGGTACAGCACTCAAGCTGAAAGAAATTGGTGTCAATCTCGGCCAAGGCTATGCCTTCGGCAGGCCGGAGCGCAATTTGCTGGAAAGCCAGAAAATCCCCTTGTCGATTCTGTTGAACGCGCCATCAGACTCACATCCCGATACGGTGAACAGCGACAGCGTCAAGCAGTATTCCAAATTTCAGTGAGCGCACCTGCCATGAACCTAACGCAAATTGTGTAAGTTTTACACGGGTTTACCGCGCCGTTTAGCTCTGGTATAGTCCGAGCGCCTTGAAATACAGGCTATTTTTGTAACTGTTCAGCGCATGCCAAATCTCGCAGTCCGTATGCGTTCCCACCCAGAGTTTGGGAACGAGTAACCAACAAGACGTTGAATAGTTACCCATTTTTAATCCGAAAAACAACGACGATACTCGGGAGTGGTCATGGCAGAACTCGTTTTCATCGCAACAACAATTTTCGTTGCCTACGTCATATTCGACGTCATCAGCAAACCAAAAAACCAACCCGCGACAGCGGCCAAAAAATCGCAGGAGACAGTCACAACCGTCAACACAGCACAAACCGCGCTGCCCGACCAAACCATAAACAGCAACCCGTCCACCCCCTCTGACAGTCTGAAAAACCCCAAAACCGGTGAAATCGCGAAATTCCCCGGCAATTACGCCTTCGCCAAACGCTGGATCAAGGACGCCCTAGTCGAAGAAGGCTTGCTGGAAAAAGTCTATAAAAACAACGAGCTGGACAGCACCACTCTCGAAACGATCCAAAAAGCCCTGCAAGACCTCAGAGCAATGGAAAAGTATCAATAGCCGTGTTGTTTCGACGTTTACCGCCCGCTTCTGGCGGGAAATGATCTTTTCGAAAAATGCCCTCAAAAGTGATAGCCACACATGAACGACGATAAAAAACAAAGCGACCCCATCATGCAATGGGTCACCTTCTGCCTGGGTAACGAAAAATACGGCATCAACGTGATGCAGGTGCAGGAAGTACTGCGCATCAGTGAAATTGCCCCTGTACCCGGTGCACCGTCTTATGTTCTGGGCATCATCAACCTGCGCGGCAATGTGGTGACGGTGGTCGACACCCGCAACCGTTTCGGCCTGCCATCGAAAGAACCCGACGATGCCTCGCGCGTGGTCATCATCGAAACCAACACCCACATCATCGGCATTCTGGTGGACAGCGTGGCCGAAGTGGTCGAGATGCGAGCCTCTGAAATAGAAACCGCCCCCAACGTCGGCAACGAAGAAAGCGCCAAGTACATACAAGGCGTAACCAGCCGCGACAATAAGCTGCTGATTTTGGTAGATTTGAACAGATTCCTCAGCGAGGATGAAAAAGCCGAGCTGGATATGTTCTGATTGTCGGCATTTCTCGTTCCCACGAAAACCATGGGAATCAGAAACAAACCCAGGACTGACCGCCCATGACGATAACCCCCATTAAGACTAGCCCCAGATTGTCCGCAGTCAGAAAAGTGGACGACCAGAAAAGCCCGCAAACAAAACCGCAAACGTCAGCACCGAAAACCGACGAACCTAGCGAAACCGCACAGCCTGACGACACAACGCCAGGCCATATCGACGAAACAGCGTGATGCCTGAGTTGTTCATAGCTATCGCGCTGGTTATTCTGGGTCTGACCCTGATCGTGATGGCTATCATCGTACTGAACCTGCAACGCGGGTTCGACCAGCTCAAAGCTGATTACGACACACTGACGACGCGCTTGCAGCGCCACAATGACGATGTCGCTGGCCTGTGTTCAGCAGCGGTTGCCGTCGATCGCCGATTGGCCACCGCTGAATCCAGGCTTGCCCGACTCGCCGATGACATGACGGCCAAGCCGCAGCCGACCAACATCGAAGCCGTTGGCGAAGACGAAGCAGCGCAAGCCCCCAGCTACGACCAAGCCATACAAATGATACGGCGCGGCGGCGATGCCGACGCATTGGTGAAACATTGCGGATTGACGCACGATGAAGCCATGCTGCTCGTGCGGTTGCATGGCAGACCGTAACGATCTCAAGCACACTCCGCTTGGCGGCTTGCTGTAGCAATCCGTACCTCACGCTCATGAACGCATCCGGGTTCACAGCGACCTCGCAGATAAACCGTTTTCACCAACATTTGACAAAAAATCAGAACATCATCAGGTAAGCATGGATCGTCAAGTCATTCGCAACGTCGTGACAAATACTCCAAACGCCCTATTTGCCGTACTCGTTGGCAGTCGATCCCAAGACCAAGCGACCGCAGACAGCGATTGGGATATCGCCATCCTGTGGCGACAAGAAGAGGCTGTAGAGCGAATCAAAAGACACGAAACATTGCGGCGTCGGTTAGCGGCTAGCCTCGGCGTACCCGAGAAACAAATCGACCTCATCGACCTGGCGAACGCCCGTCTCGCCATGAAAGCCCTGGTGGTGGAAGACGGTGTGCTGCTGCATGCCAATGACGAACTTGCATGGGCTAAATTCATGATTCGTATCTGGCGAGAGCTAGAGGACTTCTACTGGGAGCGGCGTCATGCGGCTTGATATTTACCAGGCAGAAACCGAGCGCCTGTCACACGAACAGAGCGCATTGCTGGCTGAAGCGAAACACAAACTGCAAACCGAACATCGCTTGACGTCGCTTGAGCAAGCGGGTGTCTTGCATACCGTGCAAATTCTCATCGAAAAC
>Ga0207951_100376_pt1 | contig 23430 bp, 24 predicted proteins | sample Subbio12Aug_8Bad_FD_184830 | JGI IMG/M metagenome (GOLD analysis project Ga0207951, IMG submission 184830) | Serpentinite rock and fluid subsurface biosphere microbial communities from McLaughlin Reserve, California, USA - CR12Aug_8Bad (SPAdes) | ecosystem: Environmental > Terrestrial > Deep... | reverse complement strand
ATGTCATCTACTTAACTTTGATCTACTTGCTACTGCCATATGAAGTTGTCAAAGACCAATTTGCGGCGAGCAGACTGCTCGGGGAACCATAACCCTATTTTTTGGAACTTAGTTTCCGAGAGTCTACAGTTTGGCTCACCGCCATAGTACCGTGAGCCCCTTACAAAAATATCCCCAAAGGAATCTGCTTTTAACATTGATAGGTATTCAGAAAATCGGTTAAGGCCATAAATGTCACGGTTTATGGTCGGCAGGGCAAAGTTTCTACTTTTTCTGGCATCCAAAAATGCGCTAAAAGCATTCATAAATGGTTCAATAAACCGGCATTCCCAATAAGTATGGCTAACAAATGGACTCCGGTTCTCTTTGCAGTGTTTTTTGCAAGTAGAAATTCCCCAGTTTTGCAGAATGTTTTTCCCTGGTGGGGGTGGGGGATTTTCGGGTCATTGCCTGTGATGGGGATCTAGCGACTGTAGGGTTGTACGGCTCTTCTGACCTGCTCGAATATGTCCTGTTCCGAGTACTGTAGGGGGAGGCCATGCTCATCATAGGGTTGTGTTCCCAGGGTTTCTATCAGCTCTTTTTTGAGCTTTTCAGGGATAGTTATGAAGTGTCCCTCCTAATACTCGTCTAGTAGCTTGCGGGTTAACAGCATCTCTTTCATCCTCCTATACAAGCAGATTTGCTTCTCTCATACGGTTGCTGGCTCCTGGGAATACCAGCAGGTGGCAGTGGTGTAACACACGATCAAGTATAGCGGTGGTCATTTGTTCATCATAGAAAACGTTTACCCAGCGTGAGAACTCCATGTTTGTAGTAATGACCAAGCTGCGCTGCTCGTAGCACTCAGATACGACCTCAAACAAGAGTTGGGCACCGGTACGATCTAGGGGGACGTACCCCCATTCATCACAGATAATGAGTTCGGCTTTAAGGAGTTTTTTGATGAATGTAGATAGATTCCCAATCTTCTTGGCCTCCGAGAGTCTGTTTACCAATGCGGCAGTGCGAAAGAACTTTGTTTCGATGCCTTTCTTGCAGGCCTCCACGCCAATGGCCGTGGCCAGATAAGTCTTGCCTGTACCGACGAGTCCATACATCACGAGATTAGTTTTGGTATTGAGGAACCGGCAGTCTTTTAAGTAGTCGACGCTGACCGATGCAGGTAAGTTGACCTCGTCAAAGCGGTAGTTGTCAAAAGTCTTTATGGTGTAGAACCCGGCGCTCTTTAAGAGCTTGTCCTTGCGAATGCCGTCACGATGCACAATCTCGGACTGTAGGAGCTTAAGCAGGTATTCCTGATGTGTATCAGCTTGGATGAGTTCCGAGTTCTCAACGATGTTCCGACTGAGCTTTAGCCGTTTGCAACAGGCAGCTATCTCAGGGGTTAACATAGGTCTTCACCTCCCCCAGTGAGACTTATGTCGTAGGCGGCTAGGCTGGTGGTCAGCGGTGCAAGCTTAGGAATACGATCACCAAGAGAGAGTGGTGGGAGCTCTATCTCAGGACTATGTACTCTACGGTGAAGATTTGCTAGGCTTTCTGTGTCAAAGGCATCGTAGGCCAGAGCTACATCGACCGTTTTTATGGCGCTCTCGAGACTACTCGCCTTGGTAAGGCCGGCGATGGCCTTCAGCACTTTACCCCGCTCGCTCTTACCACAGCGTCCAAGGAACTCCTGTAGACTACCAGGCAGTATTTCATATATGCTGGAATACTTTAGGGCCCCAGGGTTTCTAGATAGCAGGTCAAGGTAGGGCTCCCAGAGCATGCTGCTTTGTTTTGTGTCCCCATAAAGGCGCTTGTGGCGAATAATCTCCCTATGGCTGTCATCAAGAGGTGTTACCTCATGAGCTGTAATTCGCACAAGGACACGGCTGTTTGCGTATTTAGGACTCGCTGAGTATTCGTGCAGACCTCGGTTCAGGTAGAAGCGTCCGTAGCCATTAGTACGCACGGTGCTGTAGGTGGCAACATCCAATTCCACCGTCGGCAGTGGCAGGAGGGCTTTTAAATCCGCTTCGTTAAGCTCTCTTATGGCACCATCCTTACGGTAGTGCTCTCTTAATCCATCCTTGTCACACTTGTATAGCAGATTCTGGTTAAAAGTGTTGAGAGCCTGAATCCTTGGTACTGGGACCAGAAGGTTACGACGGTGGTAGCCTACTTTCACCTCGACATTACCCTTCTCATGTCCAGACGCTACGTTACAAAAGGCCACCTCAAATCTGTAGTGCTCCATAAAGCGGGGGAAACTGTCCGTAAGGTTTCTTCCCCCGTCCTTGAGTACTTTGCTGACGATAGTGCTGGGGTTGTCAAACCAGAGCCTAGTGGGCACGCCACCGATGTGGTTGAAGATCGCGATTAGGCCCTCAAACAGGCATTGCTGGTTCTCTCCTTTGAAAAGCTGTACATATCCCTGGTTGCTGTGGGGGAAGGACAGGTTCAGATGATGACCGGTGAACAGTTCCCCGTCCAGATAGAAATCCGACTCACCAAAGTCGACCTGGGCTTCACCGGGTATGTGCTCCAAAGGTAGGCTGGCCGATTTGCTCTTGCTGTAGATCTCTGTTTTTCTCGAGGCTACATATCCCGCCACAGTGCGATATGAGCATGTAAACTCCTCTCCATGGATCTCGACCAGTCTGTCGTAGACACGCAGTGCGGTATGACGCTGCTTGCGTTTTGCTCTTCGGTCTTCTAATAGCCATTTGTCGATCACTTTCTTGAATGGCTCGAGCTTGGGGAACTGGTTTGGCTGCGTTACTGTAGGGATCTTCTCGTTCCAGTTGTCGCGCTCCAGATGCTTCCGGACGGTCTCTCGGTCGTGCCCGGTTATGCGGGCAACTTCTGAGATGCTCCTACCTTCCTCAAAGTACAGTTTCCTGATATCCTTTACTTGGGTCATTGTAAACAACTCCATTCCTCCCTGCAATCGGATTGGTCTCTAATTACAGGGTAGCGTTTTGGTAGTAGTTATTGCAATGACCCGTTTGCAAAACTGGGGGATTTCATGTTGCAATAGTGGGGAATTCTATTTGCAAATCTGCCTATTTATATTATGCAGAAAACACTTTGCAGTTAAGCAGAACTTCGATAGCCCTTTTCCTTCTTCGGTGGATTGGCCGCAGAGAAGAAACTTTTACATTGGGAGGTATCCCATAGCGTTCGGAAAGAAATCTGCTCGCATATTCTCGGGTTAGCTCTCTTGGGTTTTGTGCGTGATAGCTTAGAAATGCGTTCCATGTGTGAGTTAGACTCTCCACGTAATCGACCGTCTGCCCGACTTTCCTCAAGCTGTCACGGGCCATTTGAATCAGGTCTTTCAACTCCAGGTTCATGCGATCGCTCCTATTCTTAAGTATTGCGCTCATACGCAATACCAGAATAGAAGGAAAATGCAAAGTGATCAAGCTGACAATGCATCTAAGCTGATGGATTCCCGCAGCAACTTTTCATTTTGCTCGACTTGCCATTTCACGTCAAATGCTGAGCTTCACATTTGACGTGGTAGTTGAACTGCACAGTGGCAAGTTTCCAGGTGGCCAACTCGTAATCTGTCCTTGGCAAGGGTAGTAACAATGCCTGTTCTTCTTCAAGAAAGGCGCTTACGCGACTGCCAGCCTTCTTCTGGAATGGCCTAGTGTTAACCTCAAGTAGCTTCTCTGCGATGGCCTCATTGAGCTCCGCTAGGGAGAAAAACTTCTGATGACGCAAAGCCGCTAGAATCCAAGTCGAAATTATACCTACGGCACCTTCGGCATTAGGCTTGTCCTTGGGCTTCCGAACTCTAGCTGGCATTACGACGGTACCGTAGTGCTCGGCCATCTCCTGGTAGGTGCGGTTAATGACCGGGGTGAGCCAGGAGGCTTTCTCTACACCGGTCTTCAGGTTGTCTGGCACTAACATACGAGTAACTCCCCCGAAGAACCTGAAGGCGTTTACGTGAGCTGCAATCCAGCATTCTTGGTTTTGGGCGAGGAACGCCTCAACATAGGCATACTGGCTACTGGCGAGAACAGCTACAAACACCGGGGCAGGGATTTCTTCGCCCGTATCTGTGTCGACAAGCTTTGCACTCTGTCCAGCCCAATCCACCTCCATCTGCTCACCAGGTTTTCGGTTAATGTGCATTGTCGCCTTGGTTTTATGGGCGAATTCGCGGTAGTACAGGCAGAACTGAGTGTACATCAGGGGCAATTCGCCCCCACGGCGGCATTCCTCGCAGTACTCGTTCCAGAGTAAGCTAAGTGTCACGCTACTCTTGGCTAGCTCACGGTGTACCTGTTCGTAGTCTGGCCGCTTGCGCAGTGTTGGCATAGACTTTTCTGGGAATAGCATCTCTTGCAGGTCCCCGTTGGTAATACCTTCCCTGAGAGGCCATCCGATGCCCTGCTTGTGTGCCTCCTCCAGCACCTTGGCGATGGTGTTGCGCGAGCAGTCACAGCTAACAGCGATGCCACGCTGGCTGACACCCTGACTGGACAGGCGCAAGATTTCCCGGTAGTCGATCATTTCTTTTCCCCCTAAACATGTAGTTCCACTGCCACTAACAGTGGACACTCTCATTCTATAGGGGCTAAATGCCACTGGCTCACTCTTACCGTGAACCTGGCTCATTTTCACCGCAGAGGTGGCTCAAACTGACCGTACTGATGGCTCATGTTGACCCGCAATACTCACATACACTGGGGTGATGCACTGGACTTTATGAAGAACAACTACGGCGCCATGCAGCACTCCCGATGCTTTGTGTATATAGACCCACCCTATTATGAGCAGGGCAAGAGTCTCTACCGTCACTATTATTCCGATAAAGATCACCAGGACCTAGCTGAGTTCATTGCGCATTGTACGTACCCATGGCTAATTAGCTACGATGATCATCCGTTCATCAGCGACCTTTACTTCAATGATCAGACACACATCCAGGGCCTTTATCGGGACTATTCAGTTGGTAGCCAACACAAGCGAGCAAGGGAATTGCTGATCTCCAATATGAGGATACCGCCGACTAGGATTTTTAGATACTCGGTAGTAGTTGCAAATGACTAGATTTGAGCCCGGCATCAAGTCGGGCTTTTCCCTTACAGAAGGATGAAGACCTGTCCCGTCCAATAGGAGGTGTTGTTATGGGCAGAAGAGGCAACAACGAAGGATCTGTTTTTAAGCGCAAGTCCGATGACCGCTGGCGCGCTGTAGTGAACTCCAAAATAAAGCGCGTTGCTGTCAAATTGCTGTCAAACAAAGCTTTCGGACCAAAAAACCAAAGACCACGCAGGCTAGAAGCCCGCGTGGTTGCTCGTTTTTTATGGCGCGCCTGGCAGGAATCGAACCTGCGGCCCACTGCTTAGAAGGCAGTTGCTCTATCCCCTGAGCTACAGGCGCATGTGACCAATACATTTTATCATAAAAAGAGAAAAATTCAATGTCTAGAATTTGGCACGAAAAATTCGACCTCGCTGCTCTCCGGCGTCAGGGTGATGATGGCCATGCTCTTGCCATGCCCCCTGCGCCCGGCAAAGACAGAGCCGGGATTGACAAACAGGATGCCCTGCTGCCAAAACTTGGTCGGCACATGGGTATGCCCAAAGATGACGACTTGCGCGCGCCGCCGTACACCTTCCTTGACAATGCCGACCGAGGCAAGCTTGACGCCATACAGATGGCCATGCGTGATGAAGAAACGCCGTCCGCAAAAATCGACAACTTCGTCAGCGGGGCTCTGCTCACGGTCGCAGTTGCCGACCACGCCGATGACCGGAATCTTGGTCTGCTGGGCTAGGTACTGACTATCTCTAAAAAAGTCCCCCGCATGGACAATTATATCTACTCCCCGAAAACCGGCTAAGGCGGCCGCGAGCGAAGGGAGATGCCCATGGGAGTCGCTAAGGACGCCAAGGCGAAAAATGCTCTCAGGCCCCTGCATGGGTCAAGATGTCACGGAGGCCTAAAAGCGCCTGCCCGCGGTGACTAATTTTATTTTTATCGGCCAGCGTGAACTCAGCTAGCGTCTGGTCGGTCCCCCGCACCACAAACAGCGGGTCGTACCCAAAGCCCCCTTCGCCGCGCGGCTCTCTGGCAATAGACCCAAAAAGCCTCCCCACCGCAAAACGCACTTCCTGCCCCGGTATAGCCAGCGCTAGGACGGAGGTGAAGTGGGCATGTCTTCGCTCTTTCGCCATGAGCATCTTCCTCAGCAAAAGCGCATTATTCTCCGCCGCCGTGGCCTCCGGACCGGCAAAAGTACGCGAATGCACCCCCGGCTCCCCACCGAGGTAGTTAACCGTTAACCCAGAGTCATCAGCAAGCGCCGGCAAACCTGTCGCTTGCATGGCGGCGACCGCCTTGATGGCGGCATTGACGAAAAAAGTCTGTCCGGTCTCGTCAACGGACCACTCGGCGTAGTAATTGGTTATCGGCACTACCTCGATGCCGGTTGAGGCGAGCGCCGCTCTAAACTCGCTGATTTTCCCGCTGTTGCCACTCGCCAAAACTAATTTCTTCATGGTCTAGGCCTGCAAGTGAACTGGGCTGCTCCCCCAAGGGCCGCCGCCTGCCGCCCAATGATCTCGGTGATGCCCAACTCGGCTAGACTGAGCAATATTTGCATCTCGTCCCGGCTAAAAGTGGCTTCCTCGCCTGAACCCTGCACCTCGACAAACTTCCCGCTCCCGGTCATGACCACGTTCATGTCCACCTGAGCAGCCGCGTCCTCAATGTAGCAAAGGTCAAGCATAGGCACGTTGCCGACTACACCGACACTCACTGCTGCCAAATAATCGGTGACGGGGTAGGTGTGTAGCCTGCCCTGCGCCTTCAACCGACTAAAGGCATCGCACATAGCCACGTAAGCTCCGTTTATGGAGGCGGTGCGGGTGCCGCCATCTGCTTCGATGACATCGCAATCTACCCACAGGGTTTTTTCACCGAGAGCCGATAGGTCGACCACCGCGCGCAGGGCTCGCCCGATAAGGCGCTGTATTTCGTGGGTGCGCCCCCCTATTTTGCCTTTGACACTTTCCCTTTGGTTGCGCACCGCTGTCGCCCGAGGCAACATGGCATACTCCGCCGTAATCCAGCCCTTGCCACTGCCTTTTAAGAACGGGGGCACCTTGTCCTCCACCGAGACCGTGCAAATGATTTTGGTCTGGCCCATCTGCACCAAGACCGATCCTTCCGCGTGACTGATGTAGCCACGCACAAAACTTAGCGGGCGCAATTCCTCTACTGTCCTTTTGTCTACACGCATGTTTGTTCCTCCTCTGTGCTTGTCCGACGCCCGTCTCTAAAAAAAGGGTGGATCAGCCACCCGAAGCTAGAGGGCAAAGGGGTTGACGAAGACTGGCTTGGCGATGGGTTGACTAGCATCGCTCCCTCCGGGGAAATTCGGCGCGCGACCCTCTACCGTAAATCTAACGCCCTGCACCCCCGGTAGTTCACTGAGGGTGTGAAGCACGGCCCCCAAAATGGCGGTCTCCGCCGTGGCACTGGCCCCATGGGCATAAATCTCCCGCGTGAAATCTACCTCGGCTATCCCTAGGCTGTTCAAGCGCACCCCGCGCACCCTAGCCGCGGACGGCAGATCATGCCACAGACCGCTGCCTTTAGGCGGTCCGGCAATAAGCTCATTGACAACCGCTTCTAACAGATTCACCTGCTGAGTGATGGTACGCGTGACGGGCACAAAGTAGATGTAATTTTCGGGGCTAGCGCTGGTAAAATAGAGCAACACCTGTGCCGTACTGCCACCTACCGGGCCCTCCGGCTCTCGATTGATGGCACGGTCGGTGCGGCGAATGGGGCGCGCGGTTTCTGTACCGCCGGGCAGCACGGGGACCTGTTCGCCATGAACCATAAATTGCACGCTTTCAATGTTGGGGAACTCAGTTAACGTGAGCACCACCGCATCGACCACCAGCTTTTCCATGGCCTCCGTATACCCCAGAAACGCCTCGCTGAAATCAATGCGGGCCACGCCATCGCGTATCGTCAAACCGCGAATACTGGTCTCACTCGGCAAAGGCAGACGTAACCCTGTGCCGTGTATCGCCTGTTGGTTAATGGGTGAGTCGATGAGCCGCATCACGGCGGCCCGAGCCATGCCCTCAACTCGCGGCACGTTCAACACAAATGGCACTACATAGCGCGAACTGTGGTCTAGTAGCCAAAGCACCCTTTGGTGGGTTTCCCCCGCGGCCAGGACCGGTAGCGCCGTTGGAGCAAAACTCCCTTGACGAAGGGGCGTTACCACTGGCTGTCTCACCGGCAACAGGGCATCAAGAGGCCAACATGCCGTCAGCAAAGAGGTCAGCAGGACAACTATAAAGGACAAGCGCAGGCCTTTTACTCGCCAAAACCCCATTGGGCACCCCCTCCTCGAGTAAGTTTCCTTACATCGATATGTGAAGCCCAAAGAACTTATGACATCTCTACACGCAAGCCTTCACTACCCCTCGCGAACCGCACCTCTTTAGTCTCCCCGATATCCGGCCACAGGCCGCGCGCCACGCGGAGAAAATTATCCCCCGACCCAGAAACCAAACAGGTAGTGTGCCCCTGACCGCGGTGAATTTCGGTAGAGTGGCCGGCCACGGCTGCGGCCGCCTGGTAAGCCGGGTCGACCACAGCCACACCGGGCGGCAAGAGGGGAGTGAGCGCTTCGAGCAAGAAGGGATAATGCGTGCACCCGAGGACCAAGGTGTCTACATCCTGCTCTAAGAGTGGCAGAAGACAGGCAGCTAGAGCTTGCTCGACTATTGGTCCGCAAAGTTCACCCTGCTCTACGAGCGGAGCCAGCTCTACACAAGCATGTGTGTACACCCTCGCTTCGGGTCGATAGGCAAGGATGCTTTTCTCGTAGGCCTGCGACCTTGTGGTGGCGAGCGTGGCCCACACCCCAATGGCACCGGTACGGGATACTTCTGCCGCCGCCCTCGCGCCAGGCTCGAGGACGCCAATGAGAGGCACTTTATACCTCGCGCGCGCTTGAGGCAAAACCAAGGCCGACGATGTGTTGCAGGCCATGACAATAAGCCGGCAGCCCTCGGCCACAAGGAAGTCGCAAATGGCGAAGACAATTTCTCTTAGTTCAGTGCTACTCCTAGACCCGTAAGGCATGTGCAAAGTGTCGGCAAAATAGAGGCAGTCTTCACTGATTTTCAGGTCCCGCACTCTCCTGAGAACCGACAAGCCGCCAACGCCCGAATCGAACAGTCCGATGGTCAAACAAGCCACCCCTTCGTTGTCAGTACAGTATCTTATGCTACCCACAAGGAGGTGGTCTCAATAAGCAAAAAACCTGCTCGCGCAGGTCAAGCCCTAACTTACCTCTTCTTGAGCCATCAATTCCGACAAATGCGTAAGCGCCATAATCATAGCCCTATTTTCCTCAGGCGAAACTTTCACCAAGACATCCGCCAAGTAGCGCTTCCGCGCCGCCATGACCTCGGCTAACATTTGGTGACCGCGGTCGAGAACCCGCAAACGGATGACGCGCCGATCAAGATTGTCTCTCTCCCTTATCACGAGTCCATTGCGCTCCATGCGATCTACTAGATCGGTGGCCGTACTGCAGGCGAGGTACATTTTTTCGCCCAACTCACCAATGGTCAGCACCCCGTTCTGGATGAGGATGAGCAAGGCGTCAAATTGGGGCGGAGTAATCTCAAAGTCGGATAATATCTCCCGCCCGCGTTTCTTAATGATTTGACCGACAGTGCGCAAAAGCCGCTCAACATCCTCGACACTCTCTGCAGAAATCTGGCTGGTTACCACCTGATCACCCCTCTCGCTCTATGTCTCAACCACGTACAGCTCGAACACATGCAACTATATGTTAATGTAGCACGAGATAATTCTACCATAACGGAACAAGGCGTCAAGGCATCCGCCAATCTTTAAACCTGTATTCTGAAAACGACACAAAAACTGCCCCCAGGCAGCGGGGCAGCAACACCAATCCTATTGGGGGAGCACAATGTGGTTAATGGGAGTCCTACCGATGGGGGCACTTAAATCGATGTTCGCGCTCAGGGGGCCGAGCACCCGCCCATCGACTAAGAACTGCACCTTTTTAACCTGCGGGAACTCAAGCAAGGTCTGCACCAAGGCATCCACGACAATTTGCTCGTGAAAGGCTCCCCGCAGAAAAAGATTGACCACTGTCTTGTCTAGGTTGACTACGGCTACACCGTTTTCCACGCTGATACCTCGGAATTGTACACCACGCGGCACCGGCGAGACAAGTCCGTCACTAGGCGGGAGGTTGAGCAAAGCTTGAAGGGCCATGGCCGGCTCGCGCCGCGGCACGGGCACCGTAATCGGCACGAGCAAATCTCTATCCGGCATTCTGGCGTAAAGCACCACATGGGGCTCCGCCAATTGCACAGAATTAATTGCGGATGGTCGCGCTAGCGGATGGCTCAAGTTAAACCCGCCGACCACGCCCTGTACGGGACGACCGGCGATCACCAAGCGCACAGCGTCAACATCAGCGAACGTCGTCAAGGTGAGGACCACTGCGCCAATGAAGGTGCGCTGCTCAGCCTGATTGCGCGATACCCAGGCTTGAAATGCCCCGGTCATCTCCACCTCTAAAGTGTTGCCTTGAAGAGAAGCACCGACAATGCGGGCCTCGGGACCTCCAGGCAGACGAAACCCCGGCGAAACAAGTCCGCCATTTATAAGGGATACCACTTGCTCGACTGGTGATGACCCGTCTAGTTTGCGGCTCACGCTCACCGGGACAAGGTGCGAGCTCGCCTGGTGCACGACAAATACACTGACAAAAGGTGCGTTCCCATCGGTGGTGTAGGAAGTAGCGACGGGTGCGATAGGCGCATCCGTGCCCCGGCGGGCGACATTGACGCAGCCGGTGGCCATAAAGAGCGCTAGGAGTAATACCACAAACATCTTCATCCACGCGCGCATCCTTACACCCCCCTGCTCTTAGTATACCGCTAAGGACAGGGTCATCTTGTTACAAACTCATTAAATCTTTGCGGTACTCGCTGGGCCTACCCAGCATATTCTCCACCACCAGGCGCACTTGTTGCGTTTTATCGGGGGGGGCAAAGACATAAAATCTCGCCAGTGCCGCATATTGACGAGCCAAGGCCGCAATGTCGCCGCTCTCCTCTAGCGCGAGGGGCTCACTGCCGCGTTTAGTCAGCACAGTGACCTCTGCCTCTTTTAGCACCCCGCGTGGCCCTAGATAAATTCCTACCTCTGTCGGGTCAAGTCCCACCGCCTCGGCAATAACCCCTTCATAATAGCGCCTTCGTTGCCATAGCAGTGCGAGCGCGTCATCGGCAACCTGAACGAAGGCGCGCTTATAGAGGCGCCGCCAACGTAGATTATCGGCTAAGGCCCAGAGAGCAGTATCGTGGCGCTCCGTTGCCCGACTGAGACATTGCGTCAAGAGCCCCTCGTCGGTGAGAGCCAAAAGTTCCCCTTCGGTAAAGCCCGCCCTCTCTACCATTTTGGCCAACATAGTTCCGGCGGCTAACTTGGCATGGTGATAGTAAAGCCTCTCGGTCAAGTAGTACCTTAGTCGCAAAAGATGCACTAACTCCGAGCGGGCATCGGGGCGGTCAAGGCCCTTATGCACTAAACGGTACACCAAGCGTCCATCTCTAACAGAAAAATTATCCAAGACTCGGTCATCATAATCATGCACGAGGCCGGCAAAGTAGGCATCACGGCGCAGGTAGTCTAGGACATCGGCATCGATAGTGCCTTTTATTATCTCGCTAAGATAAGATTCTGCCCCAGGCAATGTTTCGAGTAAGATGTCCGCAACTTGGCCGTAGAGACCGGCACGAGAAAGAATAGCCATCACCTCGGTGTCACTTAAGACCCGTGCCAGACGCGCCTTGGAATCGTGTTTCGCGAAAAGGGAAAACTCTTCTTCGAGGGTGTGCCCAAAAGGCATATGCCCCACATCATGCAGCAAAGCGGCACAACCTACCGCCAGCAATTCGGTGGGGCAAGGGTTTTCGGCCACACCTTGGTACAGACGCCGCGCCATGTGGTAGGCGCCCAGACTATGGTCAAAGCGTGTATGCACACAACCCGGGTAGACGTAGTGCGTCAGACCAAGCTGCTTAACGCCCCGCAAGCGCTGCAGCGCCTTGGTATCTAGTAGCCCTTTCGCCACTTGGTCGATAACAATATCGCCATGGATAGGGTCCCTAATTCTCACCTAGCTCGCCCCTCTTTCTTCCCTTGCCCGCCCGGCAGGAATGTGCCGGACAGTGTCGAAACATATAGGCAACCGAAATATACTTACAGGAGGGCTACAGTTGAAGATTTTTATCAGTGTCGATATTGAGGGCATCTCCGGTGTGGTCAACAGCGACAGCACCGGACCGACCGGCAAGGACTATAGCGAAGCATGCCGACAGATGACGGCAGAAGTCAATGCGGCTATTCAAGGCGCACTGGCCGCCGGCGCCACCGAGATTATTGTCAACGACAGTCACGGCGGCATGAACAACCTCATCCCAAAAGACCTGCACCCAGTGGCGCTGGTCATCCTCGGCACACCCAAACCCCTCATGATGATGGAGGGCGTCGATACGAGCTGTGCCGCTGCGATGTTCATCGGCTACCACTCCCGCATGCATGCCGCCGGCGTCCTCGCCCACACCATCAGCGGAGGCGTGGTGAGCAATGTATGGGTCAACGGTGTGCTCTGCGGCGAAATCGGCATCAACGCCGGCCTAGCGGGACATTTTGGTGTGCCGGTAATCTTAGTGAGCGGCGACAGTGACGCAGCCGGCGAGGCCCAGGCGCTCATCAAGGGCACTGAGGTCGCCATCGTCAAAGAGGCGGTAACCCGCTACAGCGCGAAAAACCTGCACCCTGAAAAAGCCACCTCACTTATCAAGCAACAGGCCGAACGGGCCGTGCAAAGACTGTCTAGCATAGAGACGCTCACGTTCTCCGCCCCGGTCACCATGCGCTTAGAGCTACTTAATTCCGGCATGGCCGATGCCGCTAGCTTTCTTCCCCACTCAAAGCGCCTTGACGGGCGCACCGTCGAGTACACGGCGGAGGATTATGTCACCGCTTTTCAGGGTCTGCGGGCCATGATAACCCTAGCCTCCAAGAACTAGTGCTTGCAGCATGGGCAGTCCTTCTGCACCTTTTCTAGGCCCAAATCTTCCAGTTGCGCCGCAAAACGACCGCGAAAAGCGGCCAAATACTGCTCGCGCAACTGCCCCTGCTCGCTTTGTTCCTCAGGGGATAGCCCGATTTCGCGTTTTTTCTTGGCCAAGGCATTGAGACGGGCAAGTTTTTCTTCACTGAGCATACGAACCCTCCTTAGGCACTGTAAGCGTCCCGACTGCAAAGTTCGAGCGTTAAACCTATATTACAATTCTTACAACGAAAACGCTACTCAGCTTTTATTTTTTCAGCAGTAGCAAGGCACCGGCAGCGAGCAGGAGCACCCCTATGCCCTTCTGCCAAGTAAACTGCACGCGCAGAAGACCAAAAAGGCCGAGGTGGTCGATGATAAGGGCAGTGCCCACCTGACCGACGATAATGAGGGTGGTCGCCACCGCTACGCCGAGCTTCGGAATACTCACCGCCACCAAGTAGATAATCCCCACCCCAAGTATCCCTCCAAGGTAGTATACCCATGACACTTCAAGCCACTTCCGCGACATGGGCGTGCGCAGAAAGGGCAAAAAGACTAGGACCAAGGCCACCAGCGAACCTACCAAGTGCACCACCAAGGTCGCTCTGATCACGCCGACATGCTTGCCGAGCCCGGCATTCATACTCCCCTGTACCGCCATCAAGACCCCCGAGAAAAAAGCCATTACTGCGCCGAAAATGCCCAAGTTAACCACCTCGCCCCTTTGTCTACCCCGTAGTCTTGCTCACACCTCCTTCCGCAATGCATGCCGCTATGCGCTTAGGGCTGCTGCATGTTATAATCTTCGGGGAGGTGGTCAAGATGGGTGCAAAGTGCAAGAAGATTTTTAAAATAGGTAAGCAGTTGAAAATGGACAAGGTACAACCCCAGGCAACAACCGGACAAAAAGGAAAAAGACCGACTAGGTAGTCGGTCTTTTTCTATGTCCCACGAGGGCTTCCTAGTCCGTTCTCGCGCGGCGCGTGCCGAGCAGCCATTCTCTAATGGCCTCAAAATGAGCTGCCACTGCTTGGTCGAGAAACCATTCTTGCGCTAGGAGGCCCGCATTTTGGGGGTTCGAGAGAAAGGCGGTTTCGGTGAGGATGGCCGGGACGGTGGTGCGCTGCAACACGGCAAAGTTGGCCGTGAGCACCCCCCTATCGTTAAGACCCAGTGCCACTAAGCGGCGATGCACCCCAAGCCCCAGAGAGAAGCTACCTTCGGTTACACCATGAAAAGTCTGCGTACCCGAAATTTGGGGGTTGGTGTGCGCATTGTTATGGATGCTCACCAAGAGGTCGGCGCCGGAACCGTTGGCGATAGCCACCCTCTCGGCCAGGGTGAGACCCACATCGGTAGAGCGCGTCATGATGACTGTAGCGCCCGCGGCTTCTAACTTGGTTCGCAGCTTGTGCGACATGGTTAAGTTTACATCGCTCTCCCGTAGCCCACTCGCCGCTATGGCTCCCGGGTCTCTGCCGCCGTGCCCGGGGTCGATGACCACAGTGAAACGAGACAGGCCCGCACCTAGATTAGGCGTTGGCGGAAGGGCATCTTCTTCCCCCGTGGCAAAAGAAAACACCAAGAGGCTACCCAGAATAAATCCTGATCCGGCCCTACCATTAACTTGGACCCAATCGCCGCTTAACCCCGTAATGGCAACAGTCTGGCCCCGCGGGTGAGCAGTGAGTACGGGGAAAGTGGTGCCTGGGCCACTGCGCTGATTGACTAATTCAGCACCGATGCGGGCCAAGGCCTGTCCATCGACCGGGGAGAGAAATTCGCGCGCGACAAAGCCGATTGCCCCGTTTTCTAATAGTACCCGCGCCCAAGTGTCCTCACTTAAGACGGCCACCGGCGTGCCGCGCGTGAGCCTGGCGATTACCGGAAATTGCGTGCCGGCCCCACTGCGCAAGTTGAGCAAGCTAACATTGACCTTCGCTAGGGGCACGCTGACATCTTGGTCAGGTTCTACGACCGAGGCGACAAAATCAGCGTGGACAAAACCCAGACCGCCCGCCGTGCGTACCTGGAGCCAACTGCCCATATGCCCGGTCACCGCAAGGAGTTGACCTTCGCGCACCGTGCCCAGCACCGGGTAGGAGGTAGCCGGCCCTTGGCGCACATTAAGAGAGGCCACACGGACAGACACGTTCCGCGGCTCGGCCACAAAGCCAGGCTCATCGGCTACGAACTGACCAAAAACCCAACCCGTCCTGCCGGTGGTCGTCATTACCTGTTTCCAGTCTCCCGACTCCGCGAGTACAACCAGCGGTGTGGCCAGAGGGAGAGTGGCCACCACCTGAAAAGCCTGTCCGGGTCCGCTACGCAAATTGAGCATAGCCGTGCTGACCACCCCCGGGGTGGCAGCCCAAGCCGAAGATACAAGGGTCACGATTATCAAAACAGTGATCAAGGCGATTAGGCGCTTCATTTTATTCCTCCATTCTGTAACTGCAATTAAGGCGACTCCGGCGTCAGAGGGGCAAGTCGCCAAGTGAAGTTAGCAAAGCGGCGATAGAGATCCGTCAGTTCAAGGTGGATCTGATGGCGATTTTGAAAAGTGCCTATTTCCACAATGAAGGCCGGCCGCTTATAGGTGCCGATGAAGTAATCCTTAAGATGCGCCCCAATAGCCATGTCGAGGTCATCACTAACAGCAAAACCTAGTGCTCCAGCCACCCGGCGGGCCAGGGAACGGTCGCGCTCCAGATGTTCAGTCTGATTGTAGTGCCAAAAAATCACGTTGCCGGAAGAGTGAAAATCGTAAAGAATGTCGGGCTTGTACGTGGCAATGGCCAACATAACCGCTTGCGTCTCCCGCTCGCTGGCTGGGGCCCTCCCCGGGTGGAACTCCGGCCCGGGTGTCCTTGGCAAGTGGCGACTCATCTCGGCAAAGCCATGGGGGAAGTTGCGGTTAATGTCCACCCCCCACGCATTGGCCTTCCAGTCCCTGATGTCTAGCCCCCAAAAATCGCCCACCAAGGGTCGGCGCTCGCCTTGGGCAATGCGCATGCCGTCGGGATTCACGAGCGGCAAGAACACCAAACGATAGTCGGCAAGGACCCGCACGGCTTCTGGCACCCCAGTCGCCTGCTGATAAAGCAGCGCCGCCAATTCTCGCATCACTAGGTAGCTCGTTACCCACTCCCAGCCATGCATGCCGGCGGTAATCATCACCGTCTGCGGTCCGCTCCCTAGCACCACCGCATAGATTGGGCTGCCAAAGGTAGAGTTAGCCAGACGATCGACCTTGAGATGGGGGTAGGCCTCGGCCAGCTTCCCCAAGTGATCATAGAGCAAGCCTACGCTATACACCCTATCTACATTAATTTGCAGGTTGAGCGGGCGAGTGCTCACTCTTTCGCCCGGCACCGCATCGACTACCGGCGCGTAAGACGTAGACTCACCCACGGGCATGACGGCCACGAAAAAACACAGAAGGACTGCTAACGCACCACGCAACCCCATGCCTCCCTTCAACATGCTACACTCTTAATTTTCGACGCCAGAGGGCAAACTCCTGCCGCCAGAAGCCCCCGCCAGCCTGTCCAATTTATGGCCCTTTCCGCGCCTCGCGCGTAATGTGGTAACGGAAGGGGGTGATTTTAATGATGCACACCCGAAGGGCTAGGTTCTGCCGCCTCGTCCACCACGGCATTTGCCACCAACGGTCCACTGTGCGCGGTTTCTTGGCGCTAGCCCGCCTTGCACCTAATGCCGATGTGGCCACGCTCATGCGTTCTTTCGCCGCCGAAGCCCAAGTCTCGATAGACGCCTTGCTCGAGCAACGGCGTCTCCACTGCCCACACACCTTGCCCATAGTAGTCCCATAACACCCGCCTAGCTAGCACCAGAGCACCACATGGGGAGGAGCAATCCTCCCCCTTAATTTGCTTCGCAGCTTCGGCTCATTTGGCCCGATAAAATTCTCTCGAGAGCGAAAGGTTACGACACAATTATGTCGAAATAACGTATGTAGAAGCATTGTACCTCTACAACTCAACGATGACAGGCAGGTAGTGACATGCGCAGAATTCCGTTATACGCCCTACAGCCCGGCATGAAGGTAGCCCGCCCAGTGCATGGACCGGAGGGCCAAGTTTTGTTGCAACGCAACATGGTCCTAACTCGCCGGTACATCACTCAACTGAAATGCCTAGGACTGACCTTTTTGTACATAGATGATGGCTTGCTCGACAACCACGACGTAGCCGATGTCATCCGTGACGAAACCCGTTACGAAGCCGTCCAGCGAGTACGCGAACTAGTCGCTGCCGTAGAAACCCCAAACCCGGTCAGTCATGTCCTGCTCCGCACCCAGCAGGCAGCGAGGACGGTGCACGATATTGTCAGCGACCTGTTAGAGCAGCGCCATCTCATGGTCAACCTCGTTGACATTCGACTGGAGGATGACTACCTTTTTGGGCATTCCGTAAACGTATGCATTCTGTCACTCATCACCGGCATCACGCTAGGTCTAAAGAGAGAACAGTTGGCACAACTAGGAATTGGCTCTATTTTACATGACGTTGGCAAGGGCTTAATACCCCACGATATACTTTACAAGGCCGGCTCATTGACCGCTGCTGAATTTGACATCGTCAAGAAGCACACCACCAAGGGCTACGACCTCCTCCACACCATGCCGGAGGGGAGGGAGGTGGCGCTTGAGCATCACGAGCGTTACGACGGGCATGGCTATCCAAACGGCAAAAAGGGCGAGGAAATCCACCTGCACTCGCAAATCGCCTCCATCTGCGATGTCTACGACGCCGTCACTTCAGCTAGAATCTACCGTGCCGCGCACCCGACTCACGAGGCTGTAGAGTTAATATCGGCCTCCGGCAACCATGCCTTTAGCCTCAACTTAGTTCATAAATTTCTGCAAAACATCGCCGCCTACCCCTCGGGGTCGATCGTTGAATTGTCTGACAAGCGTGTGGGCATCGTCATCGACACTCCCGCCGGATTTAGCAAGTACCCACGCGTGAAACTACTCTTCGACCAAGACAAACAGCTAATCAAGAAATACACTGTCATCAACACCTTCGAGCACACCACGCTCAACATCCGCAAGGTTTTGACCGAAGAAGAATTTGCCGCATTGCGTGGGGTCTCCATCTAACACCTCACACCTAACAAGGAGGGGCATTATGCGTCGCATTGACCTGCCCAACATTGTTCCCGGCATGGTTATAGGGCGAAGCCTCTACAACAGCCTTGGACAAACCCTGCTCAAAAGTGGCACCATGCTGTCCGCAAACTACATCCGTCGCTTAGAGATGCTCGGTATCCCCTGTCTCTACATACGCGAGCCGTCCCTCAACCTGCCGGAAGTGAAGGATGTCATCTCCGACGAAACGCGCGTCACCGCCATGGTGCGCGTGCGCGATATACTCGAGGACCCGAGCAAAGAAACCATCGCCCTTAGGACCGAAGGGGCTTTAAGCTCGGTCAAGGACATTGTGCGCGAGCTCCTTAGAAACAGCCATGCGGTCGTCAACCTGACTGATATCCGCTTAGACGATGACTACCTCTTTGCGCATTCGGTCAATGTCTGCGTCCTGGCCTTGCTCACCTGCATATCACTCGGCTACACACAAAACAAGCTCCACGAGGTGGGCCTCGGAGCTCTATTTCATGATGTCGGCAAGATAATGATTCCTAAACCCATTTTGAACAAACCAGGGAGCCTGAGCCCCGAAGAGTATGCCATCATCAAGCGCCATACCGACCATGGCTACCTGCTCCTCAAGGACATCCCCATCGCCAAAGATATCGCCTACCAACACCATGAGCGCGTCGATGGCACCGGCTACCCGCAGGCGCTCACAGGGGGCCACATCCTCGAAACAAGCCAGATAGTTGCGATGGCCGATGTTTTTGACGCCCTCACCGCCCATCGCCAGTACCGCATGGGTTTCCCGGCGCACGAGGCTTACGAATACTTATCCGCCTCCGGCAACAAGGCCTTTGACATGCGCCTGCTCCGTGTTTTCCTGAAGAACATCGCCGCCTACCCAAGCGGGCTGACCGTAGAACTGAGCGACGGCAGCAAGGCCATCGTCCTCGATACCGCACCGGGAGCACCGCTCTATCCCCGTGTGCGCCTGCTCAGTACGCAGTCCGATATTGAACTCAACCACTCCACCCTGCGCATCGTTAAAGTGCTCACGGGGAGCGAGTCTGTCGCCGGCAACTAACGGGGCTCACACATGCCCTTAATAAGTGTCGCCCGCCGCTCGCGGTCACGCTTGAGACGCTCGGCCAGCACTACGGCCAAAGCTTCGGCGCGCGCGGCCTCAAAGTCTTCATTGATGATGATGTAATCGTAGTTTTCCGCCTGCTGCAATTGCTCATAGGCATTGCCCATACGCCGCTCGAGATTAACTTCTTGGCTGCGGCGAGTGATACGCCCGGCAATGACCTCTAACGAAGGCGGAGCAATAAAGATACTGACCAAGCGCTTCGTTGTCTTCTTATACTTGTACATGCCGTTAAAATCCAGCTCCATGAGCCTATCGGGTCCAACATTAGGATCAAACTGAGGCGAGCCGTAGTAGTGGTCGTGGTAGACCTGCTCGTACTCGGCGATTTCGCTTTGCTCAATTTTCGCCCTAAATTCTTCCGCAGTCACAAAATTATAGTCAAAGCCGTTTTCCTCATTAGGTCGCGGCAGGCGCGTCGTAAATGTGGCAACTTTAACTATGTCCTTAAAAGCCGCGATAATCGCGCGCATAATCGTCCCCTTGCCCGACCCCGAAGGCCCGGTGACCACAAATAAGATAGGTTCCCTCATCTGTCTCCCCCTCTACCAGTTGACGGCATTATACCACCCCCGTGGTCCCCCTTCAACCCCCTGCGAGTTATGCCCGTTTGTCTAGCACAGCAGTATGTGTTAAGATGTTGCAAATATCTAGAGCTAGAGGTGATATTGTGGTTAATGCACTCGATATCTTGCGCGAACGGGGTTTTATCAAGCAACTCACCCACGATGAGCCGCTTAAAGATTTGCTCGGGCGAGAGTCCGTGACCTGCTATGTCGGCCTCGACCCCACCGCAGACAGCCTGCATATCGGGCACACCGTACCCATTATGGCCTTGGCTCACCTGCAGCGCGCCGGGCATCGCCCCATCGTCATTCTCGGCGGCGGCACCGCCATGATTGGCGACCCTAGCGGCAAAACCGATATGCGCCCCATGCTCACCGCCCTGCAAATCGAGCACAATGTCCGTGGTATTGCGGCGCAGCTCGACCGCTTTCTCACCGCAGACGAACCTCGTCCTATATATTTGAACAACAACGCCTGGCTCTCTGAACTGGCGTACATCCCCTTCCTGCGCGAGGTGGGAGTGCATTTTTCGGTCAACCGTATGCTCACCGCCGAGTGCTACAAAGGTCGCCTAGACGGCGGTTTGTCCTTTATCGAATTTAATTACATGCTCCTGCAGTCCTACGACTTTCTGCATCTGTACCGCAACTATGGTTGCCGCCTCCAGATGGGCGGCGATGACCAGTGGTCAAACATCTTAGCCGGGGCCGACCTCATTCGCCGGGTTGAACGCGAGGAATGCTACGGCATCACCTACCCCCTCGTGACCACCGCCGGCGGCAAAAAAATGGGCAAGACCGAAGCCGGTGCGATTTGGCTTGATGCCCAGCGCACCACCGTGCATGACTTTTACCAGTACTGGCGCAACACCCATGACGCCGATGTCGAAAGATTCTTGGCCATCTTCACCTTCTTGCCGATGTCTGAGGTCAGGCGCTTAGGGCAATTGGCGGGGCAGGACATCAACGAGGCCAAAAAAATACTCGCCTTTGAAACCACCAAGCTGGTCCACGGCGAAGACAATGCTAAGAAAGCGGAGCTTGCCGCCACCGCCCTCTTTGCGGGCGGAGAAGACAGCACCGGAGTACCGACGGTCTATATCGTCCCCCACATCTTAGAAGAAGGGCGAAGTGTAGCCGACCTCTTGGTAGAGGCCAACATTATGTCGTCTAAGGGAGAGGTTAAAAGGCTCATCCAAGGTGGTGGGCTGTATATTAACTCGGCCCGCATTGATAATGCGGACCTCGTGATTGACAAAAATTTCTTGACCGCAGGGCGCATCGAAGTGCGCCGTGGCAAGAAGAGCTTCACTTACATTAAGCCCAGCTATTAAGCCCAGCCAGCCAGTCATGCCGTCCTAAGGACAGGGCTTAATAGTCGTGGCGCAAAAACTCGATAAAGACCAAATCCTCACCCATTATGTTAATGGTGAGCTCGCGCTGGCGTAAAAAATGGTGTTTTTTGTAGAATGCGACGGCCCTTTGGTCGTCCTTTTCTACAAGTGCCCACCACTTGGTCCTGGGATAGGCCGCGAGTATCGCCGCCAAGAGCGCCTGCCCGACACCCTGCCGCTGCACTGCGGGCAGCACATACAGCCGACTCAATTCGAGCCCGCTGTGGTCAAGCATCGGCACCACCTGGATAAAGCCCGTGAGGTTTTCATTGTGCTCTGCCACCCAAATACCCCCGGGCTGCACCTCAAGCGCTTTGGCGAGGGCCTCGTAACTATAGAATTGGTCCAAAAAGTGGCTCCTTGTTTCGGGACGCATAATTTCTCTATAAGTATGCTCCCACGCCATGCGGGCCACCGCCTGAATGGCCGGTATATCTTCCTTGGTGCCGCAACGAATCATGAACGTTCCCCCTACAAAGCAACTAAATAATAATTCCTTATCATCAGCATGATTCCTGCTCGGGGTGAAAATATTAGTTTTTGGGGTCGCAGGTGGGAACTAGCGACGGGAAGAGGCGTATTATTTGGCGAGCCCAGAGAAAAGTTCGAGGAGGAATGATGATGCTCCGTTTTCAGAACATCTCCAAAGCCTACCAAAAGGGCAAGGTCAAGGCGGTCGACGGCCTCGACCTCACTGTCAATCCAGGCGAGATATTTGGATTCCTCGGCCCGAACGGCGCCGGCAAAACCACCTCTATCAAGATGGTGGTGGGGTTACTCCGCCAAGATGAAGGTAAGATTACCGTCAACGGACATGACACCCATAGCGAGCCCTTGCGGGCCAAGGAGAGCATCGGCTTTGTGCCGGACAACCCCGACCTCTACGACAAACTAACCGGCATGGAGTACATTAACTTTATCGCCGACGTCTACCAAGTGAGTAGCTTCGAGCGGCGCCAAAGGCTCGAGCGTCTGGTAAATATGTTCGAGATTAGCGGCGCTATGGGTGACCTCATCGGCAGTTTTTCGCATGGCATGAAGCAGAAACTCGCCTTGACCGCCGCATTAATCCACGAGCCCCCGCTCCTCATCCTAGATGAGCCGATGGTTGGGCTTGACCCCCGCTCCGCCCACCTTTTCAAGGAACTGATGAATGAGCACTGCCGCCAAGGCAGGACCGTCTTCTTTTCGACCCATATCCTTGATGTCGCCGAGCGGCTCTGCCATCGCGTGGGCATTATCAAGAAGGGCAAGCTTATTGCCTGTGGCACCCTCGATGAACTGCGCCATCAGGTCGGCCAAAAGGGCTCGCTCGAGAGCGTCTTTCTTGAGGTGACCGAGCAATGACCGCCCTACTTAGCCTGTTTCGCATCTCTTTACAGAGTTACTTTGGCCTCTCGGCCATGCGCATTAAGTATCTAAAAAAGAAACAGCAGCTCTGGGAGCCGTTCCTCGTGGTCTTTGCCGTTATCGTCGGCGGGGCAAGCTTTGGCAGCATGTTCTATTTTTCGGCCTTGCAGATGGCGCGGGGTGCCGCGCTTTTGGGTCAGGCCGATGCCGTCCTCACCATGTACATCTTAGTGGCGCAGATGCTGGCCTTGATGTTCGGCTTGTTCGCCATGACCTCTATTTTCTACTTTTCCAACGACCTCGACATCCTCGTTCCCCTCCCCCTGCGCGCCTGGCATATATTGGCGACGAAATTTTCGCTGGTCAATATCACCGAATATGCACCGGTTGTTGTGGTTCTAGTCCCGACTTTGCTGGCCTATCACCGCATCGTGGGCCTATCGCTCGTCGGTTGGGTGGGGGCTTTCATCACAATGGTCTTTGTGCCCATCATCCCTCTGGCCCTAGCCGGCATCTTGGCCGTGACCGTCATGCGGGGCGTCAACCGTCGCCATCGCGACATACTCATGGTCGTGGCCAGCCTAGTGTTGCTGGTAGTAATTTTTTACTTGCAGTACCAATTCATGTCAGATTTGACGGGGCAGGTAGACGCAGAGGACATTATCAATAACCGCATAGATTTTGTCAATGTCGTCGGGGCGGCT